>JAEEGL017437819.1_pt1 | contig 43993 bp, 40 predicted proteins | sample 9134231 | NCBI WGS metagenome assembly JAEEGL01 (sample SAMN16246548, study PRJNA631951) | gut metagenome | biome: gut microbiome; feature: rumen; material: fiber-attached | host: Bos | place: Iran: Karaj | collected 2018-10
TGTACCACAACTGGCCCTTTTCATTCCAGCCTTCACACAGCACCTTATGACCGTCTATATATTTCTGCCTGAAAATTTCTGCTGTCTTCCTGTCAGCCACAAGTTCATGCGGATATTCCTGCTCGATCTGGTGGAATTCATGCTCTGATATTTGGGCTGTGGTGAAGTAGTCGTCATTCCTGCTCGGGTATCCATGCCATGCATAATAGACCATGCGACCATCTATGAGCTGATACCCGTATCCAAACCGAACCTGATTAGAGATGACACGATCAAAATGCTCCATGATGTTCTCCAGGATTATTCAACAAAGAATGATGGTTATAATCTATTTTGAGCAGTCAGATAAACCTGCAAGCGTTCCCTTTTTCCAATGGAAATGACCGTTACATAAACGACATCATCGTCTACCCTGTACACGAGCCTATACCCTACTGAGCGCAGTTTGATTTTATAGCAGTCTTTCATGCCAGATAATGAAGCTGAAGGCACCCGTGGATTTTCGAGCCGCTGCTCAAGCTTCTTTTTGAACTGTTCCTGAATACCTTTTGAAAGATTGTGCCATTCCTTCAGAGCTTTTTCGTGGAATCTCAGCTTATAGGTCATTGATGTCAACCTCTACAAAAGGTCCGTCCTTGCGCTCTTCCACGATTTTTGCGTCAAGAGCATCATCAATTAAATCCATAAGGCTTTCATAGAGTTTTGCTGACAAAAGATAAGCTTCAGGCTTGTTATGGTTGAGAATAGCAACTGGTTTAGCCTGAACTGTTTCAAGGACATCAGCAAAATTACGCTTGAGATCGGTGACACTTACTGTCATGTCAGTAAAAACAGCTTCCATAACAACCCCTGTTTAGATATTATTTTTGATATTAAATTAAATACTTTTTTTATTTTGTCAATGCGCGAATCGTGTTTTTAAAAAATTCAAATATGATTTTACAAGCAATTCTAGCTCGTATTGACAGCCAAAAAGTGTCTGGATATTGTTAGACAGTCGTAGGGACAGTAACTTGTTCCCCTATAAAAAATAAGTTTATTATTTCAACAAGTTGCATTAACAAATTTTGTGCCTTAGCCGTTTCTCCTAGTCGACACCATGACAAAGTCAAGGATCACAGTAAGACTGTGATCCTTGACTTTGTTTAACAGTCTAAGAGAGGAAAAAGGGTTGTTTGCCCCCTACTTTAAAGCCCTTTTTACAAAAAGGGTCACATTTGGGGTCACAAATTTATTCTAGGCAAGCTAAAAAATCTTCCTCACGCATCTCTCACCTGTACTTTAAAAACGGCATTTATTATTATAGAGTACGCCTTTCCACTAGGCTTCTACCCTCCTTTCATCAGAGGGAAGTCCGTGTGAGCCGAGCACAACACGGCCACATACCCACTGAAATGGTCTGACACCAGATGCGATGTATGATGCGGCATAAAAAGACCTGAGGCACCAGGGCGGCTGTCGCCCAGGTGCCTCGCAAGCAGTTCAACTATAATTCGTCTTCCATTAGTCCTAGGAATAAGGGCCACCCCAAACCAAGTGCTAAAACAAGACAGCGGCCCATCAGATCCTTGCCGATTTTTTATTGGAGGAACGCCTGTTTGTTTACTCGTCCCGCTCTAAGCGTTTTGAGATATGATTTCTGCTCAGGCGTTATTCTGTAACTTTCAACACTTTTCTGAATCGCCTTATTATGAATCCAGTTATCCAATCTCTTTCCCTCAAGAAACGGAAGGACAAGATCATATTGTTTTGCCAGCGCTGTTGCGAAATACCAAGCAATCATCATATTGATGTAGTATTCTTCCGATCGTAGCGACGCCACCATATCTGCGTATTCTAGACGGAACTTTTCATCTAGGAAATGTTGCAGTAGCATTCTTATGGAAAATCGAACGGTATAAACCATATCCGATTTAATCCATTCTGGGATATGCAAAAGCAGTTTCTCCGGCTCTTTTTTGAACACCCTCGGGGAAAGTTGGTCGCAAGTTGCCCAGTTGTCTATGAAAGGAAGAAATGCTTCCACCTTTTTAAAGCATTTATCAAAATCTTTTTCCAGCGATATCACAAACGCATGGAGCTGATATTCTTCAAAGTATTGATGAGGAAGGCTCTTCAGGAAGTCACAGAAATCCACATCGTACTGCAACTTTTTTGCCAAAGAGCGAAGTACCGGTGTCCTTACCCCTATAATCCTTTCCCTCGCAACAGACGGGATAATTTTAGCCTGCATTGCAGCGTAATCATTATCCTTAATTCTAAATAACTCCGCAACGATTTCATCTTTCGTCATTTACGGTAAAACCTCCTAACTTTCCAATATAACGTTATTTCTACAAGCAAAAGAGCATTCCATACAGGATTGCACGACCTATGGCGAAAAGGTAACCAATTTCAAACGTTAAAATAACATTTTATGAAGTTAGCATATCTATCAGCTTTCAGTATCGAAACGGCTATATTCTTCGAGAATTTTAGGCATTTCTCAAAATCATTCCATGGAAAACGCCATAATTACAATACGCCACACAAAGGCGACGTCAAATCAAACCCTTTTCTAAAAGGTGTCCTAATAAAATTTCAAGACCAATACAAATAAGGATAACGCCGCCGGCAATTGAAGCTTTTTGAGTAAGTCGTATTCCGAATATTTTGCCGATGCGCAGGCCGGCCATGCATATGACAAAGGTAACGGCGGCAATAATAGCGCTTGCGGCGAGCGCCATAGTCGGTCCGTAATCGGCAATGGCGAAGCCAACGGAAAGTGCATCGATCGATGTTGCAACTCCCTGCGCGAGCAGCATATGTAGAGAGAGTTTTTCCTGTCCCGAAGAGCACTCCGGACAATAGATGGCGTCCCTAATCATTTTACCGCCTATGAAAGACAGTAGAAAAAATGCTGCGAAGGGAATGAACGCCTGAACAGACCTGAAGGTTTCAACGACGGCATGCACGCATAGCCACCCCGTCAAGGGCATGACACACTGAAAAAAGCCAAACGTTCCAGCAATAAACACCATCCTTTTCAAGGGCATAGCTGGCTCGTTGATGCCGTTTGCGATAGATACAGAAAAAGCATCCATAGCCAGGCCAGTCCCAAGCAGCAGGCTGTTTGCAATAAAAAATATGCATTCCATACATCACCTGATGATATGAAGCGTTATAAAGGCAACAGTCACGCTTTGTCAGCGTTTGTTTTATTCCTCTACAGTGCCAGTAGTCTGCCAACCCGGCTTACATTTTCTGCAGTGCGTCTATCTGAGCGGCCAAGCTTTGTCTTTCCCTCTCGGTCAACGTGAGGACCCCACTGGTAAAGGCCTCCTTCCCCAGAACGACACCTGTACCTGTGCCGCACATAAGCTTCATTCCTAGCAGTTCGACAAGCTCTTTCAGTTTTGATCGGGAATTTATCGCAGCGGACTGACCAGCGGCACCGCTGATCATGACAGGCTTGTTAAGCAACACGCTCGGGGATTTTCGGTCTGAAGGATCAACAGGCCGAGACAGCCAATCCAGCAGATTTTTAAGAACACCTGGATAGCTGTAATTGTACTCTGGCATAAAGATCCAGACGATGTCCGAAGCTGTAAACTCGCCGCGAACTCTTGCAACACTCGGCAAAACAGGATTCTCCCAATCTTGATTCATGAAGGGCAAGTCACGGTAATCAAGAAAGGAGACCTCGCATTCAGGAAGCATTGCTGCCGCTTTTTTTTTGCTAACTGCAGGTTGAAGGAGCCTTCCCGCAGGGCCCCCATTATAAATAACACTTTTTGCATTTCAACGCACCCCTACATATGTCATCACGAATCCCGAATGATCCATCTTTCTCAAAAGCTTCTGTATGCGACCGTATCTGAATCCCCGTAAAGAAATCAAGTAGATGTCATTCTGGACCACGTCCGTTCCAACAATCACCTGTCTTGCCTAACACACCGATTCGATTCCTGGCAGGAGATTATCTAGCGATGCCGTAAACAGTTTCTTTACGGTGCCTAAAATGTTTCATGCTTTTCCTCATGCAGCTTCCTAACAAACTGCATTGACGCAGAATCGGCTGTGCATCAAATAATTGCCACAACAGATATACTTGGATTGATATTCTTCATCAGTCCCCACCCTGTTCGCATTATCTTATGTGTTATTCTTACGCATCTCACATTTCTTCCTTCTCTGCCCTCGATTATCTTTTTCTGACTCGAACAACTCGACCGCTGCGTCGGTCAATGCCGCCCCCCATGTTTTTCCATCTGGTTGCTTCCCTCCAGCCCACGGGCAGTATACGGCGTAATCATCATCAAGCACGACTGTATAGGGAGGACCGCAACGGTCGTTAACGTGAGCGTATAAATGTCGGCCGGTCTGAATCAGCCTTTCCGCGTCGCTACTGCTCATATTCTTGGTGAGGCTGTTATAGACGGCGGCAGGTATTTCATAAAGATCCCTGGATCCCTGAAAGACAATTTCTGCGCCGTAAACATTGTTTTTTTCGTTATAGCAGGCTTTCCAGCTCATTCCTTCCTTTATCTGCATAGCATTTCACCTCTGCTGCCATCAATTTACCGTTTCTTTTTGAGCCGTTCGCATAAATCTTCAAAAGAAAACCGAGCAGTTGAAGATGAAAAGGAAAATTCCTGACATTTGCCGTGATCACCCTTCCAGTACAAAAAAAGCCATGGACCGGAACTACCGGATTCTAGATGTTCCTCACGATTTCTGACTGTTCCGCCTTTTACACAGTCAAAAAAAGCTAACCATTCCGCTTCGCTCATTTGCCGTAAGCCAGATACTGTGATGTCCTTCTCTGTCTGCGGCCAACCTCCTCCTTCTCGCGTTTCGTGGTAAAACATATGCTGTTGACCATCGACGAAGAAACGGTAGCGTTGATAGTGCGGCGGATTTGTCGATGTGGAATAAGTGTAGTAAAAATCTGTCACGTCACCAATGCTCACTTCCTTTCCTACGGTCACCTGCCTTGCCAAAGCATTCACCCCAACTCCTGCCGTAAGGACGACCAGTGTTGCTGCAAACGCTGTCTTTGACGCGGCATAGAGTTTTTCCCAAAACTTTTTCATGTGCCCTCCATACTTTTACCAGCCCGTTTCTGTCACTGTCAGCCTAAGGCATATCAAACAACATCATTAAAATTAAGCCAGCTTCATCTTCTGCAACAATTGACTGGGAAACATCGCTTCCCATCCGTCAATCTTTTGAAAAGAGGGGGCTTGAATTTTAGGCAAAAGCCGTCATGCTGTTTTTTACCATGCCATATCTCAAGACTCATCACGCCTTCGATGCCCCCCTCAGGCAGCATCCCATTGCGAGCGAAGCCTCCCCAAAGAGCCCGCACAGCCCGTCCTTTTTCAAGAATTTCCTCCTCAGTCAGCCCCATCGCGATGGGACGGCCTGACATCCCCCTACCTCCAAAAAGCAGGAGAAGTTCCTGCCCATGACATGCACCAAGAAAAGAATTATTTTCACGCCAGAAAAAGGAATAGAGATGTGTTTTTCCTCCGGCTTCCGCATATTGCCTTGCAAAATCTTTGGCAGGGGTTTCAAATATATCCTGACCCACCTTGCGTAAAGCCAATTCCACAAGCTTCGAGGTAAGTGGCACATGACATAATGAGGCAAGGAAGTTGTTTTTTGCCACGTATGCTGAAGCCTCGCGGGCATTGCAGCCAATCATTATAGCGTGTCTAGGGGCCACATTCTGCAGGCGCCAAGGAATATCCTTCACCGCTGGCAGTGGAAAGGTGCCGAAGCATGGAGTGAACGGCAGAAACCGGGCATAGCCTAATAGCGCGGAGCGTCGTTTGATCCTTTGCTGCATCGCAAGAACGTGCTGTGTTGGTGCATCGACAGGTATGGCGCAAAGCGCTTTTTGCATGCGCTGATCTACTCTTTCTCTGTAGTAAACAGCACCAATGGGTGGGCTTTGCAGAATGGCTCTGGAATAAAGCCGCTCTGTTCCTTCCGACAGTAAGATGCAGCGTACGAGATCAGCTCCAGATGACTGACCAAAAATAGTGACACTTTCAGGATCACCGCCAAAAGAACGAATATTGTCTTGTATCCAGCGAAGGGCCTCAATCACATCCAGAAGCCCATTGTTTGCGAAGGAGCCGTTGCATCCCCGACCGAACCCAAAGACACCGAGGCGGCTGTTAACTCCCACGACGACGACCTTTTGCTCCCGAGACAACGCCGCACGGCTGTACCCAGGATTGTCACAGCCTCCATTGATATAGGAACCACCGTGCAGCCATACCATGACGGGATAACAGCCGCATCCCTCTGTAGGTACAGTTATGGAAAGATACTGGCAATTCTCCTCCTGCGGCAGGGTGCTGTAATCCGTGCCTGCAAGGAAAAACTCTATTTCTGATGGCGGCTGCACTGCCCATGGGGATGGGGCGACAAGATTGTGCACTCCTGCAGGGTACACAAAGGGAACCGGCGGACAAAAGCGCTCTGAAGACGCATAGCGTATTCCTTGGACATGATAACATCCATCGGCTTCAAAACCGCAGAAGTTGCCAGCCTGGCATTTCCATATATTTTTTTCCTGCCTCATCCACCGCCTCCAGGATACGTGCATTGAGAGGCATATCCGTTAGTTGACAGCAGCGCTGTATTCCAAGTTATTCCTGGAAAAAACTTTTATCAATAACGCACCATGCTTCAAATGCTCCTCCTGCAGTGTCAAGGGATGCTGCTGAAGCAGCCTGATAAAGCAACGGCAACATTATTGGCAGAAGGATTGACAAGGCTCAGCCCGTCATGCTTCAGAAGCAGACAGGATACAATTAAAAGGCAACTTGATACCGCGCATTACTCGGTATCAGCGGCTATGACGGTTCCTCCAATGACAAGGCGCAAAAAAGGATGAAGAGCTTATCTTCTGGTGTAACCTTCTGCAGACGCTGTTTCTCGTAACGTTGCATCTCAAATCCTTGATGATAACCACCCAATTTTATTTTATAAATACATAGCTTCACACTGCGTATGCCTTTTCCAGATTCTTGACGCAAGAAAAGATATCAGGTATAAATACAAATTCAGCAAAACACAGGAAAAAGTACCACATGCGGCAACGTGCGGTTATCGACATTATTGAGCTTACGGCTCCCCTGACGCTCATGGCGGAATGGGACCATTCCGGCATACAGGTTGCTTCCCCCAGAGAGGAAATACACAACCTCGCTGTCTGCCTGGATCCTACCCCGGAACAGGTCGCCACAGCCATCAGTGCCGGTACGGACATGATTCTAACGCACCACCCGCTTGCCCTGCGTGCACAGTGGACAGGCTGCCTTAATGACTACACCGACGTGCTGCGCCTTCTCTACGCACATGACGTCCCTCTCTACGCCAGCCATACCACTCTCGATGCCAATCCTTCCGGGCCTTCGGCGTGGCTTCCCGACGAGCTTTGCCTTTCCGGGCGCAGCTTGCTTGAGAAAACGGGGACATTCTACAACGGCAGCACGGAGTCGGAAGGAGGCTTTGGCTGCGTTGGAGATATGCCCGCCCCCATGCCTGCCATATCTTTTATGCATGCGCTTGAAAGCCTTCTTCCTGGTGACACGATGCACTCTCATGCCCGACTGATTGGTACACCGCCAACGACAATCAGCCGCGTTGCCGTCTGCACCGGATCCGGCTCTAGCTTATCAAATGAAGCCGCAGATGCAGGGGCCGATATTTTTATTACAGGGGATGTAAAATTCCACGATGCTCTTTCGTTGCTTTCCCGCAACGTCAAGCACAATTCTGATCACTGCCCCATGGCGGTGCTCGATGTGGGACACTTCTCTCTTGAAGAAGAAATGATGCGCCGTTTCTCCCTTCTCCTGCAAGATCAGCTGGAGGGGGTAAAGGTCCTTTTTCTCCCAGGCAGAAACCCATTCCTGCCTGCCAAATCTTTTTATGAAGAACAGGAGCTACTGTCGTGAGCCTCTACATTGATCAGATCCGCCACCTTGCCGCACTGCAACGGGTTGACGATGGCATCCATGCCGTGCAACTTGAAATCGAAGCCGCACCTGCGGAAGTGCAGGAACTTGAAAAAAACTTCGCCTCGCTGGATTCCCAGCGCAGCTGGATCCAGGACAAGATCAAGCACTTACAGGACCAGCAGCGCCGTCTTAACTATGACATAAAAGACGAGGAAGCTCGGCTCGCCAACAGCCGCAACAAGTTGATGCAGGTGCAGAACGATCACGAGTACCAGGCCGTTATGCGCGAGATAGACATCATGAAGCGCCAGAACATGACGAGAGAAGAAGAGCTGATGGCTCTGCGCGATGAGCTTGCAAAGCAGGAGGCGAACCTGAAGGAGCAGGAAACGGCATGGACGGAAGCAAAAAGCAACCTGGAAACGCAAAAAAACAGCCTGTCAGAACGCCTTGCCGCCTGCCAGGAAAAGCTGACTGGGCTTGAGGCCGAACGCACGACCGTCGGCAACGCCATTGAACCGCCAATTCTTAAACGCTACGAATTCATCCGTGATCGCCTGCGTCATCCTGTCATCGTGCCTGTGACCGAAGGTATATGCTCCGGCTGTAATATGATGCTCCCTCCGCAAACTTTTATCGAACTGCAACGCGGTGCAAGCATACTCAGCTGCCCAAGCTGCCAGAGACTGATTTTCTGGAGCACGGATATCCCTGAAGAAACGGAAACAAAGGACTCTGCTCCCGCAGAGGAAACCGCAGAATAAAAAATTTTTTGGAGTTGGACGGGCTGTCGCTGCGCGCTTCTGGCGCGGGGAGGAAAGTCCGGGCTTCACAGGGCAGGATGCTGGCTAATAACCAGAGCGGGCGACCGCTGGCAAGCGCAACAGAAAGCAAACCGCTTGCGCTCCGGCGCAAGTAAGGGTGAAACGGCGAGGTAAGAGCTCACCGGCCGTCATGGTGACATGGCGGGCCAGGCAAGCCCCATCCGAAGCAAGACCAAATAGGGAAACCGGCCTGCCCGGCTAATGGTTTCCGGGTAGGTTGCTTGAGGGCGCAGGTAACTGCGCTCCTAGAGGAATGACAGCCGCTGCCGTAAGGCGGAACAAAACCCGGCTTACAGTCCGACTCCCACATCTGGGGAGGGAGTTTTCCCTCCCCTTTGGCTATTAACGAGGCATGTAATGAAACAGGAATGCTGGGCCATAGTGCTTGCCGCCGGACAAGGAATGCGTCTACGCTCCGCCACCGGCGGAGAAGCCAAACAATTCCTGCGTCTGCGGGGCGCCCCCCTATGGTGGCGTTCGGCGCAGGCAATGGCTGATTCTCCTCTTGTGCACGGGCTTGTCATGGTTTTTCCCCAGGATCGCATGGTCGAGGTAAGCCATGAACTCAAAAAGCTTCTTGAGGCTGAATCTATCGGCGTCCCTATATTGTTGGCTGAAGGCGGCGCTCGGCGCCAAGATTCCGTTGCTAGCGGCATCAGGGCACTGCCTTCCTCCTGCTCTCTGGTCCTTGTCCATGACAGCGCCCGTCCCTTTGCCAGCACTGCACTTGCCACACAGTTACTCCTAAAGCTTGAGGAGCAGCAAGGCAATGGCGTTGCAGGAGTTATCCCTGGCCTTCCAGTCTCCGACACAATCAAACGCATAGACAACTCTGGCCTGTGCCTTGAAACGCCTGACCGCGCATCCCTGCGCGCAGTGCAGACGCCGCAGGCTTTCACCCGCAGCTCACTTGAGCAGGCCCATGCTCGCGCGCAAACAGAAGGCTGGGACAGCACCGATGATGCCTCTCTTTTGGAACGCTGCGGATTTTCCGTCCTTGTGGAAAAAGGACAGGAAGACAACACAAAAATCACCAGCCCTGCCGACCTGCACCTGCTCCTTCCTTCGCGTCATCCCCTTCCCTGCAGCGGCTACGGATACGACGTCCATGCGTATGGCGGCAACCGTCCCCTACGACTTGGCGGCGTTCTCATAGAGGGAGGCTGCACAGTTTCTGCCCATTCCGACGGAGATGTCCTGCTGCATGCGCTTATTGACGCCATCCTCGGCTGTTTTGGCGGAGGCGACATAGGAAGGCTTTTCCCTGATAATGACCCGACATTTGACAATTTCCCTTCCGAAGCAATGCTCTCCCATGTCCTTGACCTTGCTGCAGAGGCTGGTATCAGCATCGTCCATGCAGATCTCACCGTCATCGCTCAAAAACCAAGACTGACCCCGCAGGCTGCACAGATTCAGCATAATATCGCCCGGTTGCTTTCTCTTGAATATGACCATGTCGGTTTTAAAGCGACGACAGAAGAGCACCTTGGATTCACAGGGGAAGGCAAAGGCATTAAGGCAGTCGCGCTTGTAAGCGCTCTTCGCTTTTGAGGACGCTCATGCCGCAGCAGGCTGTCTTTTCCAAAGGCATTGTGCCGTACGACGCCGTAGTTATCGGCGCTGGACCGGCCGGCATGATGTGCGCTCTTTACGGCGCGCGGCGTGGTCTGCGCATTGCCGTTGTGGATTCCCATCGCACCCCAGGCGCAAAGCTTTCCATTGCAGGCGGAGGCATGGGAAACTATACCAACCGGATTCTGGACAGCCGCCATTATGTGGGCAGTGCCGCCGGTCTTGCAGGAGAACTCTGCAGTTTTTTCGGCTGCAGCCATGTACTGGAACTGCTTGAGTGTTTGGATATCCCATATGAAGAGCGGGACCTGGGACAGATGTTCGGTCTCCGGCCAGCGCATGTTTTCGCAAGCCGTCTGGCATCCCTCTGCAAGGAGTCAGGTGCAGTGTTTCTGCTTGGCAGAACGGCATCTGGCATACGTCGCGTCCAAGACAAAGCTTCCGAAGCACGCTTCAGCCTGTTCGCAGGTAAGGACATGCTGAAATCTCGCCAGCTTGTGCTTGCCTCAGGGTCTCCGGCATGCCCCCAGTGCGGAGCTTCCGGGCAACTGCTTCGGCTTGCTGCTGCATGGGGGCACGAAACGGTACCCTTCCGCCCAGTACTAGCGCCCCTTTCTATGCCCTGTGGCTGGGCGCTGGAGGGGCTTTCTGGCATAAGCCTCAATGTGCACATGGGGTTGCTACGCGGGGGGACCGTCATCCGCCCTGACCCTGTGGGCATACGTTCACTGCTCATTACGCACAAGGGGCTGAGCGGTCCGGCGGCCCTTGCCATTTCCTGCTGGTGGCAAAAGGGAGATGGACTCATCATCGACTTCCTTCCTGAGCAGGACCTTCTTGCCTTGCTGGATGCAAAGGACAGCGGCAAATTGCTTGTCAAAACGCTGCTGTCCCGCCATCTACCAGCCCGCCTTGCCGAGCGGCTCTGCCCCCCCGACCTTGCCACGCGCAAGTGCGCTGAAATCGGCAAAAAGGCAAGGCTTCTTCTTGCTGATTGCGTGCATCGCTTTTCTGCCATACCGGACTGCGTGGAAGGCTTCTCTTCTGCCGAAGCCGCGGCAGGAGGAATATTTCGTACTTCCATGTCGCCAACACTGGAAAGTCTTCTCGTACCCGGTCTCTTTTTCTGTGGGGAACTTGTCGATGTAGCCGGAGTCATCGGTGGATATAATATCCAGTGGGCCTTTGCCAGTGGGGCTCTCGTGGGAAGCAGTCTTACCTAATCCTGCAAAAAGTCCAAGACACTAAAAACCTTGATAATATATCTGTTAAACAGACAATATACGTTCTATCAGCCTTCCCCTAATTAATAAAGCAAAGCCACTTTTTCCTGCAAGAACGACCACTCCTCCGTTGCCATTGTTGCCTGTGGTTTCTTTAGCAGATCAAATGGATTTGGCTAACATACGCATAGCTGGAAGCTTCTTGGAACAACCCGCCTAGCGGGTAGTTTTCCTTTAACCCAAAAAAGCGCCCCTCCAAACGGAAGGGCGCGCAAAGATTGCTCTCAGTGCATTTTACTTGGCCGCGGCATCGGCCAAGGCCGCCACGGCGGGCAATGTCTTTCCTTCCAAAACTTCTAGGAAAGCACCGCCGCCTGTGGAAAGATACCCCATCTTCTGAGCCAAGCCAAAGGCCTCCACGGCAGCCACCGTGTCTCCTCCGCACACCAGTGTATATGCGTCGCTCTTGGCAAGAAGCTCAGCAATAGCTTTGCTCCCTTTGTCAAAGGGCTGGGTCTCAAATGCCCCAACTGGACCATTCCACACAATGGTCTGGGCGTTGGCAAGGATATTCGCATACGCCGCAACCGTGGCTGGACCAATGTCAAAGGCGCTGTCTTCCGCAGAAAGCTGATCCACCTTTTTCAGAACGGCCTCTCCGCCTCTGTCAAGCGATGGCGCCACAACGACATCGGTGGGCAGGGGAAGCAGGACGCCGCGCTCTTTGGCCATCTCGATGAGCCGTTTTGCTTCAGGAATAAGCTCTTGCTCAACCAGAGAGGCACCCATGTTGTAACCGGCGGCTTCCAAGAAGGTATTGGCGATTCCGCCGCCAACGATGAGCCCATCCACCTGTTTAAGCAAATTCTCGAGGACAGTGAGCTTGGTTGAAACCTTGGATCCTCCAATAATGGCAAACAGAGGACGCTTCGGATTGTCCAGAAGGCGCGTGGCGGCTTCCATTTCGGCAAACATCAGAGGTCCGGCAACAGCCTTGCTGGCCTTACGCAATGCCCCTTCCGTAGAAGCCTGGGCGCGATGCGCAGCACCAAAGGCATCCATCACATACACATCGCCCATGGCGGCATACTTCGCCGCCAAGTCCTCGTTGTTTTTCTTCTCGCCCTTGAAGAAACGCACGTTTTCACACAGCACCACCTGACCGGGCTGGCATGCTACTCCGTTCAGCGGATCGGCGCAAAAAGCGACGGGCATTTCCAGGAGCTTACCCATATGCTCTGCCACCGGGCGCAGTGAAAATTGCTCTTCGAAGACTCCTTCAGTCGGGCGGCCAAGATGCGCCAGCAAGATGACGCCGGCACCGGCATCAAGTGCCTTCTTAATGGTGGGAAGAACCGCGCGGATGCGTTTATCGCTCTTCACAACGCCATCCTTAATCGGCACGTTCACGTCAACGCGCATGACAACGCGCTTTCCCTTCAACACCACATCGTCCATGGTCAATGCTTTCATGGCAACAACTCCTTAATGTCTTTCAAGCAATCAATATTTCCTGTGCACCGTCAGGGTGCGCATGCGCCCTTGATGCTGCCTCCTGAAAAGCCTGCAGGCGCTGCCCATAAGGCGGTGCCCCGAAAAATGCAGATCCGGAAACCAGCACGTTGGCACCGGCTTCTACCAGCAGCGGCGTGTTTTCAATGTCGACTCCGCCATCGACCTGCACCAGACAATCACTGTTTCCTGAGGAGTCAAGCATGGCTCGGAGCCTGCGCAACTTGGCATAGGTCGCAGGCAGGAACTTCTGCCCGCCGAAACCCGGGTTCACGCTCATGAGAAGCACCATGTCTACGTCGTTGAGCACGTACTCCAGCGCGCTCAGCGGCGTAGCGGGATTGAGCGCAGCTCCAGCTTTCATGCCCAGTCGACGGATTTCAGCCAACGTGCGTTGTAGATGCCGCGTGGCTTCGACATGGACGACCAGCATCTGGGCGCCGGCCGTCTGGAAGTCGGCAAGATAGCGCTCAGGCTCTTCAATCATCAAATGCACGTCAAAAAACAGATCCGACGCCTTGCGCAAGCCTTTGATGACATGCTGTCCGAACGTCATGTTGGGCACAAAATGACCATCCATAACGTCCCAGTGAACCCATTCTACACCCGATGCCTTCAAATCAGCTAGTGTTTCCGCTAATCTTCCGCAATCTGCAGAAAGCAGCGATGGAGAAAGTATCATACTGGCTCCTCCCCAGATCTGCTACTGTCGAGCAACTCACGAATTTGCCGCAGTTCCAGCAAGATCCCGGCAAGAACGTCATTCTCTTTTGCCGCTTTTCCCCCCTCGTCTTGCCCTGCGCATTCTCCGCTGTTTTCAGGGTCTTCCTCACGGCGCAAGGCAATCTCTGCTTCCGGCATAGGCAATCCGCCAAGGACCTTGAGCGCGCCTTCTATCGTCATGCGCTGGGTATGCAGCAAGTCATGAATGCGCTTCAACGCGTCCATGTCCTTTTCCGTGTACACCCTTTGTCCGCCTCTCGACCTTACGGGATGCAGATAATCAGGAAACACCGTTTCCCAATAGCGCAGCGTGCTGGTCTGAACCTTGAATATGCGGGCTGCCTCGCTTATTTTATATGTGCGGCTCACCGGATTCTTCCTGGTTTTGTCTTCCTCCGCCTGCGAAAAGAAATGGCATTGCAGATAATGCATGTCGATCACAACAACTCCCGCGCGGATGAATGTTTCTCGTTCTTGCGCCGCAGCAATAATCACCCTTATCGCAAAAAAATTCCACTAAAAAAATCGCTTCCTCAAACTTTTATCGCGATGTCACTTCCTCAGAGCTTTGCCAGCACAAAAGACGGCAGAAGTTCTTTTGAGAAGAAGAAACAGATAATTATGGAATGGTTGCCACGACAGGCATGACGAAAGGTCCATGGCAACGGCGTGTCTGGAAAACCTATGGGCAACTATGCTTCACCGTCCATAGATAGCGCTGCGCGCTGCTTCTCCAATTCCGCAATGCGGGCCTCCAACGCACCAAGCTCTTCAAGTCCGCGTTCCGATCGTTCTTCAAGCTCGTGGAATTCCTTTAAAAGTTCGCTTACGCGCGATCCATCAGCGTACACATCCGGATCAGCAAGCATAGCCTCGACCTCATCATGGCGGGTCAATATGCCTTCAAGAGCCTTTTCTTTCTTTTCGTAATCAGCATGCAGAGGTTTGAGCTGTTTATAAATCGCATTGCGCTGCTCTGCCTGCTCGCGCTTAAGCCTTTTGATATCTTCTCGGCTACGTCCCGTACTCTGCGGTGCAACGGGCTCATCCATCCGTAATTGCGGAGCCTCTTTCTGTGCCTTGGCTGCGCGCCGCTCCGCCTCGTACTGCGCAAACCCTTCTTTATACACTGTGATCCCGCTTTCATCCACGGCCCATATTTCATCTACAGCTTCCGCCAGAAGATGTCTGTCATGAGCCACGACAAGCAACGTGCCATCAAATTCACCCAGTGCCGCGACAAGGGCGTCCCTGCTTTCCAAATCCAGGTGGTTTGTCGGCTCGTCCAAGACCAGAAAGTTGCAGCGCCGGAGGAAAAGCAACGCCAATGCCAGCCGGCTCCGCTCACCTCCGGAAAGGGAGGACACTTCTCGGTCGAAATATCCCTGTCCCAGAAGGAAAAGCCCCAGCACGCTCATGAGCTCTTCTTCATTGGTCTTCGGATCGGAAAGGCGGCGCATTTCCCCTAGTACCGTACCTCCAAGATCCAGCGTTTCTGCCTGCTGCTGGCTGTAATAGCCCAAGCGTGTTCCTGACCCCATGGACAAAGTACCGCCGGTACGGGCAAGAGCCCCTACGATAATCTTGAGCAACGTGGACTTCCCACAACCATTATGCCCAACAAGGCCGATACGCTGCCCGCGGAATAACGAGAATGTGAGAGGCGGCCACAGCACCGTACCGTCTGCAAAGGCAAACGACAGCGCTGCCGCCGTAAGGACCACCTTTTCCGAAGGAGCCGCTTCAGGCCAGCTGAAAGAAAGTTCTCGATGCTTGACCTCAGGCTTGTACTGCTCTAGCTCTTTTTCAAGTCGCTTTGCCTGTTTCTGGCGGGAACCTGCCTGACGGGCCTTGGTCGCTTTTGCCTTAAAGCGTCGCACAAAATCCATTTTGCGCTCAATTTCATCGGAAATCTGCTTTGCCGCACGCTCGCGCTGTTCCTCCAGTTCTTCCTGCATTTCCATGAACTTGGTAAAGCTACACTTGCGGAACAGAGGTCTGGACGCGCCAAGATACAGGACATGAGTGCCTACATGATCCATGAACACGCGATCGTGCGCAACGAACACAAGCACTCCCTTGAAGTCGATCAAAAATTCTTCCAACCATTCCACGGCTTCCAGATCGAGATGGTTTGTAGGCTCGTCGAGCAAGAGGACATCTGCACCGGCAGTAAGCACGCGCGCAAGCTTGGCGCGTTCGCGCCATCCGCCGGAAAGCTGTCTCAAAGGCAGCTGCCACTTCTTGCGGGCGAAACCCAAGCCGGACAGCACTGTCTGGGCGCGCTGCTCAGGGTTGTATCCGTACCGAGATTCCAGATCGTGCTGGCGTTCCATCAGCCGCTGAATGCTTCCTTCCTCGCCGATGGATTGCACGCGCTCCCATTCCTCCCAGAAATCTCCCCAGTCTGGAAGTGCCTCCTGAACCCAAGCGAGCAACGGTTTGTCAAGCATGGCTTCATCCAGGATCTGCTCGACATAACCAACGCGGCATTCACGGGGAACAATGACTCTTCCAGCATCTGGAGCGGAAACGCCGGCCATGATGCGCAGCAGTGTGGATTTGCCGGTACCGTTCGGACCGCATACGCAGAGGCGCACGCCATCCTGTATGTCCAGCGAAAAATGCTGAAAAATATCCCTGCTGCCAAAAGACTTGCTAAGATCCTGAATAATGACGTTCATGAAACACCCAGCGCTGTCACCAGTGCGCTTGCCATGCTCATTACCCGTTGCCAACGCCGTGGTGGACAGGTCATATCTCGTAATTGATGCACGCGGGATCTTCCCCGCGAGCTGCTGCCAGCCGGGCCTGGCGGGCTGCTTCCTGCTTGCGCTCGCGTGTGCCTAGAGGAATGCGCGCATCCCATTCAGCACTACGCTCCTGCACTCTCGTAAACACGAGAAACGCCGTATGTGCATTCATGCGGTCTTCAGGACGCAGGCGTCCTGGTACGGGTTTCCATGGGCGCACAAGCACCTCACAGACTTCTGTTTCCTCGAACGTCCCGAGTTCTAACGCCTCGACAAGCCGGGAGACCTGTTCCACTGTTGGCAACAGGAAGGCGATGGGCGCCCCGGGTACAAGGGCTTCACGCGCAGCATCGAGGTATTCCCAAGGAGTACGCACGTCCAGGAAAAGCGCATCGCCCTTCTTTCCGTCCAGGCAATCGGGGTCATCCACACCGAAGCCGTTGGCGATGTCGCGCAGGTGGAGCGTGACGTTATGTCCGAGCCCGGCCCATGCCAAGTTGCGATGAGCGAGCTTATGGAACTCTTCACGGGCCTCGAAACTGTGGACATGTCCATCTCTTCCGCTGAACCACGAAAGCGCCAACGTAAAGCCTCCTGATCCAGAACCAGCCTCAAGGATGGTGCGCCCATTACCAACGCCCAGTTTGAAACAAATGAGTCCCATGTCCTTGGGATACATGACCTGCGTCTGGCGCTTTATGCCCATCACCAAATCATAGAGCTGAGGCCGTTCCATACGGAAGGGCACGCCCATGGATGTGAACACTTCCGTTCCAAATGCCGCAGCCTCAAGGTCTGCGGCTGTAAGATAGCCATCCTGCGTATGCAAATCCTGCTTCGGGTCGAGCCGCCAGATATGGCGCCTACCCCGCGGCGAAGCGAGAATAACCAAGTCACCCATGCTTGGCATACAATCCACCTATACAACGTATTGAAAAAGATGTTCGTATATGCGTCGCAGATGCAACGCTACCGTGCGCAAAACCACGGCGTCGGCCCGTGAAGCACCAGCCATATCACACACGGCAGCGGCCAGGGGCGTCAAATCCCCGCCGTCTTTGGGAAGTGCAGCGCGAAGCTTCTCGGCCAAGGGCAGAATCTTCTCTTTACGGCGCTCTTTCTGTCCGTCAAGCCATGCCATAGCTGCGGCATCCCCATCCTGGGGGTGTGTCTGTAACAGGGCAAGACGCCACAGTTCAAGACAAAGGGCCATGTGGGTCTGCTTCATTTGCGCGCGCTTAGCAAGAGCCAGGGGACCGATGGATAACAAGGCGTAAAACGAAGATACGTCCTCTGCATCAAGCCATGTCTGGAATTCCTGCGCCAGAAGCTGAGGATCAGGCTCCCGAGCAAGAGGATCAACCACGGCGAGCAGAGGTTTTCCTTTACGCTCAGTCCCTCCAGTCACCGCGCGGCTCCCCTTCTTGCATGTCGCTGGCATGAGTCTCTGCGCCATCCTGTGCTGGCTTGCGCCGCGTGCGACGGCGACGGCGACGGCTTCCAGTCTCCTCTCCTTCCCTAGGTTTGCCCCCACTGGCTTCGGTCACGCCGGAACGATTTTCTTGAAAATCGTTTGGTGCATCCTGTGCGGATTCTCCTTCGCCCCTGCCTGCCGACGCTGTCGCAGATGAGCCTTTTTCCTCTTGCTGTGCAGCACGCCTCCTTGAGCGTTTTCTGGCACTTCTGCCCTCGCCGCTGCGTGTATCGCCAGCAAGCTGCAGCGCTCTGGGCTGCGGTAAAGTCTGCTCAAGCCCCAGGCTGCGCTGGTAATCGGCATCAAGAAGAAGCGCTAGAAGAAGCATTTGGTCTTCATCATCGCCCGCAGCTATGGAGCGCACGGCTGGCAGGTACCGCTTCGCGCGCTCCAGCTGCAATCCTGTGCAGGCACGGAGACGGGCTCCGAGCAATGCTGCCTCCCGTTGCCAGGCGGCATTAGCAGCATCGGCATCGGTGGGATTCTTCAGCTGGACGAGGTCGATGTGATAGAACTGGGCAATGCGCATCAACTCAAGTTTCTGCATGATGTCCACAAGGGAAATGACCGTGCCGGCGGCGCCGGCGCGTCCTGTACGCCCTGATCGATGGATGTAGGATTCACGATCTTCCGGTGGTTCATACAGAAACACATGCGATAGCTCAGGTATATCGATTCCACGCGCCGCCACGTCAGTGGAAACGAGCAGGCGCACCTTGCCTTCACGCAGGCGGCGCAGCACGTCTTCACGCTTATTCTGTGTAAGATCGGCGGAAAGTTCGTCGGCGTTATAGCCAAACCCCTGCAGCACCGCCGTCACATAATGCACAGTTGCCTTGGTATTGCAAAAGACAATGGCCGAAGAAGGATTTTCAGTTTCCAGCAGGCGCACCAGAGTGCGGTCTTTGTCCATGCGGCCGCACTCTACGAAGAGATGCGCTATGGATGCCACATGCACCTGTCCTTGTGAAAGGCTGACCATGCGTGGCTCAACCAGGAATTCGCCGGCGAGGTTGATCACATGCTGAGGGTACGTCGCTGAGAATAGTGCGGAAAGGACATGCTCCTTAGGCAGGTAGCGCTGAATCTGCTTCATGTCCGGGTAAAACCCAATGGAAAGCATGCGGTCTGCCTCATCAAAAACCAAGAAGCGCAGGCGATCAAGAGAAAGTGTGCGCCGCATAAGGTGGTCAAGCACCCTGCCAGGCGTACCGACGATCACCTGCACACCGGCGCGCAGGGCTTCAAGCTGGCGTCCATACCCTACGCCGCCATACAGAGACGCCACGCATAGTCCTGTGCCTTCAAACAGGACGCCGGCCTCATGCTCCACCTGGCTTGCCAGCTCGCGGGTCGGAGCAAGGATAAGGGCCTGAGGATACTTTTGCGCGGAGTCAAGCAGCGTGAGCATGGGCAACAAATAGGCCCCTGTCTTGCCGCTGCCCGTACGCGACTGCACCATGCAGTCGCCGCCAGCCAACAGGCAGGGCAGGGTCTGTGCCTGAACCGGCATCAGTCTCGTCCAGCCTGCGCGCGCGCAGGCCTGGCGCATGCTGTCGGGCAGATTCTGTAGAACAGCAGGTTCTGAAGCGGGACTTTCCAGTACAGCGGATATCGGCTGTGCCATCTCTTCAGGAATAGTGCTTTCCTGCATGTGACCCACCCTTAGAGTTTTCTCTCGTTAATGACCTGCTTGGCGCGGCGGGCCTCCGGAGAGCTTGGATACTTTCTGATAAGTTCGTTCAGACGCTGCTTTGCTGCCGCCCCCTTATTCAGCTGCAAAAATGCCATGCCCTGCTTTAGATAGGCAGAAGGAGCCTTGCCGCTGTTGGGAGACCCTTCGATGACGTTCTGGTAAGCGAGGGCGGCCTGGGCGTAGTTCTTCATCTGGTAATAGCTTTCGCCTTTCCAGAACCAGGCATTGGAGGCGAGCTTATTCTTTGGATAGGTCTTTGTGAGGTCGTCAAACGATCGTACCGCTGCAGAATAGTTGCGCTTGTTGTAGTTGTTCATGCCGTTGTCATAAAGCTTCTGAGCGACGTCGCCCGATGTGGCCCGCTGCTGGGGCTGCACTGGTTGGGGAGCAGGAGCGACAGGCGCCGGTTCCCTGTATGCCGGGGCAGCAGGCTCTTCGGGCTGCGGTGCGTACTGCGCGCCGGTTGCGCCGTCCAGCTGCAGATCCATGGCCATGCGGCTTTCCACGATACGCAGGGCCCGCTCATGGGTGCTGATGGACTGGGCGATTTTCTGCGCGCCACCGGCGCTGTCCAGTCCGCGTCTCATATCATCCACCTGACCACGCAGCATGGCCACTTCTTGGCGCAAGGAATCGATTTCAGACCAGCTGTTAGCCTGATTTGTCTGCGTTGTATTCATCATTTGGTTGACCTGGCGCTGCAATGCATTGTGCTCGCTGCTGGACGCACAAGCCGCAAGTAGCAACGGCATGGATAAAAGAGCAAGCGCCTTTCCTGCTTCCTTGATTATCATGTCAAACCCCCTATAAACTCCGAGCACAGCATGCGCCGGCCCTGGTATAAGTGACCATCATTCTTCATTCTTCCGCTTTATTTCGTCCGGGTTGCCGAACGACCATTCGTCCGGCATGCGGTTCCCCGTCGAAGCCGGGGAAACATTCTTTTCTTCCAAAGGTTGTGTAACGTCAATGAGCTTGCTGTCTTCATCGTTGCCGACCTCAAGCATGGTACTGTCAGACCGGCGCATAGCGCCCAGGGGATCAACGCGCCCAAGAGCGTGCTTCCGCCCAACTGCGTAATAGACAATCCCTCCAAGGAGGGGGAGGAACACACACGCCATCATCCAGCGTGATTTTTCCTTCTGACTGGGAAAATCGTGATACATGGCATGGTGCAGCGCCCAGAGATTGGGCAACGCCGGCACGATCAGCAGCAAAAGCTGTTCACTGGTAAGGTCAGTAATCACCATGTTCATGCCTTCCCGTGCCGGTCATGATGCTCTTGAAGAAGGAGCATGGCTCCAGCCAAGGCGACGCCCAAGCAGATTGCGACATCCGCCACATTGAACGCCGGCCAGTGCATCTGCCCCCAGTAGACATCCAGAAAATCCGTCACAGCCTGGTTGCGCACCCTGTCCACGATGTTGCCAGCAGCCCCGCCAACGAGGCTGCCAAGTCCCACGAAAAGGACAAGGCTGTACTTCGCTCCGCGCACAAGGCGCATGACGAGGAAAAACACGATGGCCGCCGCGCTGAGGAAAAGCCATATCTGCCAGTTCGTGTCGGCATTATTCAAAAAGCCGAAGGCTGCGCCGTGGTTGAGCACATGCACAATATCAAACCAGCCGGGAATGACGTTGAAGCCTTGCCCCACGGCTATATGCTGGACCACGAGATATTTAGTGATCTGGTCAAGCACTAACCACACAATGGCCGTGACGGAAACCACTGCATAGCGGTTGGCGTGTTTTTCCACAGGCTACTCTCCGACAGAGCCCAAGCCCTTCATCACCGCAGCGCAGCGCGGGCACAGGCTGGGGAAATCTGGATCAGCGCCCAGTTCTTCGGAATACATCCAGCAACGCTCACATTTGCCACCGTCAGCTTTGCGCACGGCAACGGCCACGCCGGGGCATTCGTCAAGCTGAGCGGCATCAAGGACATTGGCAGGAGCGTCCTTGAAGTCCGCGATATCCAGCTCGGAAACGATGCATACCGACCGCATGTCCGCACCGCTGTCGGCGATGGCAGCGCGCATCTTTTCATCCAGATATAAGACGACATGCGTATCCAGGGCATGCCCGACTATTCCTTCCTGACGCAGGGGCTCAATGGCACGCGTTACGGCGGCGCGTATCTGCATGACAGTTTCCCAAGCTCTCTTCTCATTAGCGCCAAGGACGAAGCAAGATGTATCCGACATTGGCATGGCGAACACCGTGGCCACGGGCACGCCGTCAGCACTCAGCGGTCTGAGGGCCTCGGGTATGGAACGGAAGACTTCTTCGGCCGTAAAGCTCAAGATAGGCGCCATGTCGCGCAGCATGATCAGTAGCATCTGATACAGGGCGCTTTGCGCCGAACGGCGCTCCAGGCTGTCTGGCAACGAGGAATACAGGCGGTCTTTGAGCACGTCAAGGTAAAACGCGGAAAGATCGGTGGCGCATAGCCCGTGCAATCCTTGGAAAACCTTGTGGAACTCATATTCCTGGTATGCCTTGTCAGCGGCTTCGTGGGATGCTGCGACAAGGCTCAGCGCGTAGCGGTCAAGAGGAAGCATGGCTTTGAAGTCCACGACGGCCTCTGGCGAAAGGTCGTGGATATTACCCAGCAGATAACGGCAGGTATTACGGATGCGGCGGTAGGCATCCACGAGGCGGCGCATGATCTCTTCGGAATAGCGGATGTCCTCGCGGTAATCCACGGAGGCGACCCAAAGGCGCAGCAGTTCTGCACCATATTTGTCAATGATCTCCTGAGGGGCAACGACATTGCCTACGGACTTGGACATCTTATGGCCCTGCCCATCCACAACATAGCCATGGGTCAGCACGCCCTTGTAGGGAGCATACCCGCGCGTGCCCACTGCCGCCAGAAGCGAGCTGTGAAACCAGCCTCGGTGCTGATCAGAGCCTTCCAGATAGAGATCGACGGGAACGCTGCCAGGCTTACGCTGTTCCATGACGGCGGCGTAACTCGTGCCGGAATCAAACCACACATCAAGGATATCGTCTTCCTTCTCCCAATGAGTGCCTCCACAGTGTGGGCATGTGAGGCCCGAGGGGACGATTTCGTCAACCCCCTTTTCATACCAGTAGTCGCAGCCCGTGGGATGCGTTGCGAAGCGCGCTGCGATATCCTTCATCCATTGAGGATCATTCCAAACCTCTCCGCAGTCCTTGCAAATGAGTGCGAGGATGGGCACGCCCCACATACGCTGGCGAGAAATGCACCAGTCGGGGCGGGACTCCACCATGTTATAGATGCGCTCCTGTCCCCAGGACGGTATCCATTTCACATCGTTGCGGATGGACTTGAGGGCCTTGATGCGCAGACTGTTCGGTTCCATGCCGATGAACCACTGCGTCGTCGCACGGAAGATCACCGGTTTCTTGCAGCGCCAGCAGCAGGGATACGAGTGAGAGATGCTGCTCTGCGCAAGCAGGTTCCCAACTTCTTCCAGCTTTGCAACGACCTTGGGGTTGGCTTCAAATACCTGCATGCCGGCAAAAAATTCCACAGAGGGCAGGAAACGCCCTTCATCATCCAACGGTGAGTAGACGTCGAGCCCGTATCTCAGGCCGGCCTCGTAGTCTTCGCGGCCATGGCCGGGAGCGGTATGCACACATCCCGTACCTGTGTCCAGCGTAACATGCTCACCGAGGATAATCAGTGACACACGGTCAAGGAAAGGATGGCGGGCTTCGAGCCGCTCGAAGCGCACCCCCTCCGCTTCGTCAAGCACCTTCATATCCTGCCAGCCAAAAGCGGCAGCGCAGCTTTCCACGAGGGCAGAAGCTAGCACATACTGGCTGCCGCCTGCCTCCACCAGAGAATACTGGAATTCCGGATGCAGGCATACCGCCAGATTGGAAGGCAACGTCCAGGGAGTCGTCGTCCAAATAACGATATAGCACCGAGAAGGATCGGCCTGAGGAAAAATATCGGTGATGCGCGAGTCAGGCAGTGGAAAGCGCACATAGATGGAAGGAGACTTCAGATCGTGGTATTCAACTTCCGCCTCTGCAAGGGCGGTCTGGCAGCTGCAGCACCAATAAATGGGCTTTTTACTGCGCACGACGCTGCCCTTTTCCACAAAGTTAGCGAGCTCGGCTGCAGTCACGGCCTCATATTTGGGATCCATGGAAATATAGGGATGTTCCCAGTCACCCAGTACGCCAAGGCGCTTGAATTCCTTGCGCTGGATATCGAGGAACTTCGAGGCGTACTGGCGGCAGCGCTTGCGTACGGCATGCACAGGCAGCTCCTTCTTTTTTTCGCCCAGTTCCAACTCAACGTTATGCTCAATGGGAAGCCCGTGGCAATCCCATCCCGGGATGTATCCCGTTTTCCAGCCCATGAGATTGCGGGACTTGATGATGATGTCTTTAAGTATCTTATTGAGGGCATGACCGAGATGGATATGGCCATTCGCATAGGGCGGTCCATCATGGAGGACATATTCACCCCGGGAGCCGGAGGCGTTCTGCATCTGCTGGAAGGCATCGCAGCTTTCCCAGAATTTCAGCATTTCCGGCTCTTTCTGTACCAGGTTTGCCTTCATAGGGAAGCCGGTGACCGGCAGGTTGAGGGTCTTTTTATATTCAGCCATAACGCTTGCTCCCCGCGCAAGTGCGCGTGTTTTTTTAATATCCCCGCAAGGCGAAAAAATATAATACCTCGCAAGGTAAGAACGGAATATGTTCCCTGCCATTGCCCAAAATGTCAAGCCAGAATTTTATCGCGCAGCAGTGCAGGAACACCGTCCGCGCGACCTTCGCTTCCCTGACAGCGCTTCTGCATCTCTCCCCCGTCAATCTTGTTTTTTTGCGTGACGATATCCTACCGGCGGACAATAAATGTGGCCACGTTCAAGCCCGAAAAGCATGCCCTTCCCTAAGCCTTGACGAGGCTTTTCCCTCCCATTAGTCTGCCGCTTGAAGGAGAAGGACAATGGAAACACTTATTGCTTTGGGCACCGGAGCGGCGCGGGCCATGCGCTATTACAATACCTGCTTCGCCCTTCAGGGGCAGCAGGGGACCTTGCTCGTGGACGGAGGGGGCGGTAACGGCATCTTGCTCCGGCTTGAAGCAGCTGGCATTTCTCTGGAGACGCTCACCAATCTTTTTGTGACGCACGAACATATCGACCACTCCCTGGGAGTAATATGGATTGTTCGCATGGTCTCCACGCTCTTCTTAAAAGGAAGACGGTCTCACCCTCTGCGCATCTATTGCCATGCCCGTTTGTCGCAGAAGATGGAAGCCATCTGCCGGGCCACGCTGAGCGCCAATCAGTGCGCGCCCATCGGCTCACATATCCTGTTTACCCCTGTAGCAGACGGCGAACAGCGCGAGATCGCAGGACATACCGCCACATTTTTTGACATCCACTCCCATAAAGCGGAGCAGTTCGGCTTTTGCCTGCAAAGTACTGATGGCCAGCGCATCGTCTGCTCCGGAGATGAGCCGCTCGCTCCATCGTGCCATCACTTTGCACAGGGAGCGGACTGGCTTTTGCATGAGGCTTTTTGCCTTGATGCCGACGCCGGCATCTTTGACCCTCACGCCATCGGGCATGGCACGGTTGCCGAGGCCGCACGTACAGCGCAGTCTCTTGGCGTGAAGAACCTCGTTCTCTGGCATACTGAAGACAGCCGCACCGTAGGCACACGAAAAGCTCTCTATTCTGCAGAAGCGCAGTCTCTCTTTACCGGTCGCGTCATTGTGCCAGATGACCTGGAAACCGTGGCGTTGCTGTAGGGCTATTATGCAAGAGTAGAAGATTCGTTTTTAATGAAAAAACGTCATCACCGATAACCCAGCGCAGGATCTGTTTGAATTCGGAAACGACCTGAAAGACACGCCGTTGCCAGTCTGTCTCTTGCCAGTGCCATAGCAGACCAAGCTTGATTCCCATAGCCATGAGAGACGTCACGGGCGCATGGCATCATCCCTGGCGGTCACCTTTATTGGACTATGCAACGCAGGGGCGCTCCATCGATATCGCTGAGGATGATATGTGCGCAATTGCCTCCTCTGACGCGAGCTCCGACTTATGCCAAGCAATCCAGAATGGGCCGCCCGTATCTGCTGAGCAAGAAGCCTGTGAATTATCCCGCAACGGTTGCGAAAGGATAAAATTTAACCTATAAGACTAGGCATATCGTTCAAACCATTCCTTCTGGAGAACTCTGCATGGAACTTTCCATTATCATCATGGGCGCGGCAGGACGCATGGGCAAGACTCTTGTCTCCATGGTCCAAGAGGCAAAAGACCTGCACCTTGCAGCAGCCCTGGAGCGCGAGGCAGACCTGTATAAACTCGAATGGCTGAAGGCTGAAGGCGTGGTCGTTTCCAGCGACATAGCCGCCGTTCTCCCTCAATGCCCCAAAGGATCTGTTATTGTGGACTTCACCGCTCCGGAGGCCACCATGCATACAGCCGAGGCTGCAGCGGCCAATGGTAACCCCATGGTCATCGGCACCACAGGGCTTTCGGATGCCCAGTTGTCAAGGCTGGAAGAACTGGCCGGAAGAATCCCTATGCTGCGCTCCGCCAACATGAGTGTGGGCATCAACGTCATCATGGATATCCTGCCCCGGCTCACAACCATGCTGGGCGATGGCTACGACGTGGAAATGATGGAAATACACCACAATAAAAAGAAGGATGCTCCCAGCGGGACGGCATTGCTGCTGGCCGATCCATTGCTCAAGGCCAAGGGGCTGGACAAAAATGCGATCAACACCAATCGCTTTGATGTGCTGGAGCCACGCCGTCACGACGAAATTGGCATCCAATCCCTCAGAGGCGGCGACGTGGTTGGCGTGCATACAGTGTATTATTTCGGCAACGGTGAGCGCATAGAGATCACCCACCATGCCCACTCCCGTAATAACTTCGCAGGGGGAGCTCTACGCGCCGCACGCTGGCTTTCCAGTCAGAAAGCAGGCCAGCTGCATACCATGCAGGACGTCCTGCATGATCCCGTATGACGCCGATGGAGGCTAATGGCATGCAGATCATTCTTATCCAGCATGATCCTGTCCCCGGAGATTTTCTGAACAACGCACGGCAACTCGCCGCCATGGCGAAAGAAGCCACCGCAGATTCCCCTCTATCGGAACCTATCCTATGCGTTGCGCCTCTTTATCCCGTGGCGGGAATCCCCTGGGAAACCCTGCGACGCACGGGTGGTTTTTACAGCCGCTGCCGCGAGGGGGTTCACCTGCTTGCAGATTTGCTGTCTGACGGACCGGACATGCTTATCTCTCTTTCGGGGGCGGAAATTCCCCTGTACATGTTGCTCTCCAAAGGCCAGACGTACGCTCTTATGCTCGACGAGCATGGCATATTGCGTCTCCCAAGCGGCATAAGCTTCTATATGCCTCACTGCCCGGACGGCGAAATAGACATGGACGAGCTTCCTTCCGAGCTGCCCGGCAAGCCCACAGCCGTGCTCATCACGGGTTCACCGGTATTCCAGCCTGAGATTCAGTACGGCCTGGAAGTGGATAGGGCAAACCTTGCGCGGCGATATGGGATCCCTGTCCTTGCGGTCTGCCATTGTGGCGCGACTGACGGAACGATCTATGCCGGCCAAAGTACGGCCCACGATGCCGGCGGAACTCTGCAGGCACGCGCACGAGCGTTTGCACCGGACACTCTTGCCGTGAACCTGGATGAAAGCGGATCGCTTTCATGTGCCCGTGCGCCGGAACCGGCTCCCCTGCGCGCCGAATCCATATTCCGCGCCGCAACGCTGGGCGTACGCGACTACACACGCAAATGCGGGGTACCAGGCGTTTTGATAGGATTATCTGGCGGCATGGACTCTGCCCTTGTAGCCTGTATTGCCGCTGAAGCGCTGGGGCCGGAAAACGTGTTCGGCGTGCTGATGCCCTCACGCTTCAGTTCAGGGCACAGCGAGGATGACGCGCAAACGCTGGCTGACAACCTAGGCATTCGCACCAAGACCGTGTGCATAACGCCCATGATGGACGCCTTTGCCCTTGCGCTGGAACAACCCTTTGCTGACTTGCCAGTCAAGGAGGGAGACCTCACAGCCGATAACATCCAGCCGCGCATTCGCGGAACACTGCTCATGGCCTTTGCCAATCGCCTTGGCTATGCCGTCCTTGGCACGGGGAATAAATCCGAAAATGCCATGGGCTACTGCACCCTGTACGGCGATACAGTGGGAGCTTTGGAGCCCATTGGCGACGTATATAAGACTGAAGTGTATGACATCGCCTCTTGGTACAACGAACTGCGCGGGAGAGACATTATTCCACGCCATGTTTTCTCCAAGCCGCCCTCAGCGGAATTGCACCCGGACCAGGTTGACGAGGACAACTTGCCCCCCTATCCTATGCTGGATGCCATCCTGCGCGAGCTTTTGGAAAACGCGGCAAACCCAGCAACGCTCACGGTTCCGGGTGTCCCTGAAAGCGTGGTGCGCGACGTGGCACGCCGCTTGGCCGCCGCAGAATTCAAGCGCCACCAAAGTCCTCCCGCCATCAAGATGAGTTCCTGTACCTTTGGGCTGGACTGGCGCATACCCGCGGCATCCCGGTACCTGTAAGTTTGAATTCATCTTTTACTTGAACTTTTAAAGGAGCTTTTTACTGATGAACAGACTTCTTTCCGTACTACTCCTTTCGGCGGCGCTTCTGCTACCTGGTATCACGTATGCTGGAAGCGGTATCTACGTTACGCCAAAATTTGTTATGAACTACCAGCACAACAAGAGTGAGATTTCCTTCGCAGGCATTGAGGCCATGTCCGATAGCAAATCGAGCATCCGCGCCGGCGGCGCCCTTGCCGTGGGATACAACTTCATGGAACAGTTTGCGCAGCCCATCCGTGCTGAAGTGGAATACGGCATTTACGGCAACAACAGCATGACCAGGCATTTCGATGCGGGCGCTGCTGGTACGGGAAATGTCAGAAGCAAATTCGGCGTCCATACCCTGCTCGCTAACGGGTACTGGGACTTCGCCCGCTTTTTCAGCTTTGTTCCCTGGGTCGGCGCAGGTGTCGGCGTTGCCTTTGTTAATGACAAAACATCGCTCCATACCGATAAAGGCTTTCACGGCATGAATAACGAGACCGACGTCGTATTTGCCGGGCAATTCAGCCTGGGGTGCGCATGGGAAATCACAGACTCTGTCGCACTTGATCTTGGCTACCGCTACCTGATGATGGCCAACACGCAGACCTCAGCCTACCAGGTGACCATGAGGGGCAAACATAACCACCATCACCAACTAATGCTCGGCGCGCGGATATCGTTCTAGCGTCAGCTTTTTCCTTCCGGCCTGGGAGGATGCACAATGACTAGAAGCCCCTGTGAGCGACACAGGGGCTTCTTTGTTAATAATATCTGGCGGGGAGCAAAACTGACTGTCTAACCGCTAGACATCACTTTACGCACCAGCACGCTCTGCCTGGGGTACAGAGGGACATCCGGCGTAAGCAGACGCTTGCCGCATGCCACGATGGCCGTTCCCTGCCGCAGGCCGAGCGTTGACAGCAACATTCCGACGTTCTTCGCCTGGTAGCGCGGCACATCTTTCTCCTCGTCTTCTGGCTGCATGAGCACATGAACCATATGCGGCGTACGCTTGCCGTCTTCTTCGCCGTGATCCATGAGAAAGGCCCGCCCTTCAGGCGTGGACATCTCCGGATCACGATAGGGGCAGCAACCTTTGCACATGTCATCAGGGCAGATGCCAAATGTTTTCTCACTCATAACGTCAGCCAGCCTATTTCACCGTAAGCACGACAAAGCCCTTTTTACCGTACTTCAGCGTGTATTCGCCGGCAGGCAACGGTGTAAGCCCGTCAGAGAGCTTTTCCCCGTTCACTTTCAACGAGCCTGCCGCAATCTTGCGCTTGGCTTCGCCACGCGACGGCACCAGTCCCGTACCGGCAAGGATAGAAATCGGCGTGCTTTCTTCTCCGGCAACGACCGTCCAAGTAATGGCATCCTCAGGAATGCCACCTTTGGAGAAAACATTATTAAAGCCATCGCGGGCGGACTTTGCAGCCTCTTCGCCCCAGTAACGGGCCACGATCTCACAAGCCAGATCCTCCTTAACCAGCTTTGGATGCAGTGAGCCAGCGTCCACGCGCTTGCGCATGTCCGTGATCTCATCCATGCTTTTTACGGAGATCAGTTCGTACCAGTTCCACATCAGATCGTCGGAAATGGACATGACCTTTCCGAACTGATCCGCCGCCGGCTCCATGACCCCGATATAGTTGCCGTGAGACTTAGACATCTTTGTGAATCCGTCCAGCCCTACAAGCAGGGGCACAGTAATCGCACACTGTGCCTCAATACCGTAATGCCCCTGAAGCGTGCGGCCCATGAGCAGATTGAAAATCTGATCAGTTCCGCCCATCTCAACATCTGTGCGAAGGACGACGGAATCATATGCCTGAAGCAGTGGATACATAAATTCATGGATGGCGATGGGGGACTGTTCGGCATAGCGCTTGGCAAAGTCATCTCGTTCCATCATGCGCGCCACTGTGCAGCAGGACATTAGCTTGAGTATTTCCGCCGGAGTAAGCTGATCACCCCATTCAGAATTGAACCTAACGGTCGTCTTTTGAGGATCAAGGATTTTGAATACCTGCTCCTTGTACGTCTCAGCATTCTTTTTGACCTGCTCTTCCGTAAGCGGGGGACGAGTCTTGGATTTGCCCGACGGATCGCCAATGCGCCCGGTGAAATCACCGATAAGAAACGTCACGTTATGCCCCAGTTCCTGAAACTGGCGCATCTTATGCATGACGACAGTATGACCTAGATGCAGATCCGGAGCGGTGGGGTCGAAGCCAACTTTGATATTGAGGGGAACGTCCCTAGCCAGTTTTTTACGCAGATCTTCTTCGCTCACCAAGTCAATAATACCGCGGCGGATAATCTTCACCTGTTCGTCAATAGTCACTTAAATACTCCTGCCGGCCTGCCGGCGCTAAAAGGAAAGCCGCAACGCTCATCGACGGCGCACGATGTATCGCAGGGAAAAAGCCCCTTGTCAACGCAGTGGCAGGGAATCAGACAAATTTTATAAACGGCTTCAACGTTGCGCGCGCGCCCTCGGGAATGGGCACTTCGCGTCCGCAGGCATGGTCTTCAAGCAGGTGCTCAAGCCAAAGTTCGCTGGCACTGAACTTCCCAAGCCTGGCTCTGGTACACGCCTGGTCAATATCAAGTCCGCGCATGGCGACCTCTAAAAGCCCGTCATACCCCAGCAGGAGCACCTTGGCATAGTAGCTGTCGCCATCCTTATAGAGCTCCGTCACCTTGCCATAGCGTTCGATTTTTGCGTTAACCAGGCTTATGCCCTTGGTCTTTAAAAAAATATTGATCATGGAATCCACAGAATTCCCTAACAAATTCCCGAACATTCCTCCTCCTTTTTTGTGGAAAGTAGGCATTTACTCATTGATGTCAAGCGTAGAAACGACAGGGCTTCCTGTGCTCCGTCGTGATTGTCCACTATTGACAAGTTTGGCATACGGGGTAAAAAAACCTTACTTCTCAGGGCGGGGTGCAATTCCCCACCGGCGGTAACTGCCATGCAGAAGCCCGCGAGCGCCTTTTCATGGGAAACGGGCGCTGATCCGGCGAACAACCGGAGCCGACGGTAACAGTCCGGAAGGAAGAGAACGTCTTTCCGCTTCTTTTGCGCATTCAGCCTCTCTTTCCACTCGCACTTTTTGCCCTGATGCCGGCCATCTCCCAAAGGAGCATGTCATGCGTCAGCAATCTCTTTTAGAAGCCTTCGGTTCCCCCCGCGAACGTGTGGAGCGAGCCATAGCGTCGTTGAAAAACGGCGATGGCGTCCTTATCGTGGATGATGAAAACCGTGAGAATGAAGGTGACCTTATTTATGCCGCACAGTCACTGACGACGCCGCAGATGGCACTGCTCATCCGCGAATGCAGCGGCATCGTCTGCCTCTGCCTCACTGACGAAAAGGCCGATGAACTTGATCTGCCTCCGATGGTCTCCCACAATACCAATAAAAACCGTACAGCCTTTACGGTAAGCATAGAAGCCGCCGAAGGCGTAACCACCGGTGTTTCCGCTGCCGACAGAGTTACCACAGTCAAGGCCGCAACCGCCCCTGGTGCAAAACCTTCCGATCTTAATCGCCCCGGACATATTTTTCCGTTACGGGCAAAGCCAGGAGGCGTTCTTGAACGTAGGGGACATACTGAAGTGACTGTGGACCTGTGCCGTATGGCCGGCCTCGTCCCCGCGGGAGTCCTTTGCGAATTGACCATGGAAGACGGAACCATGGCCCGCCTGCCCGAGGTCGCCGCTTTTGCCCATGCCCACGGGCTGCCGCTTGCTACAGTCGACGATGTCGCGACATACAGGATGGAACAGGAAGGTCATTGTGCTCTGTAGGACGCATGGTGGACGCCGTCTGTCCCTTCAAGCTTCTCCTTACCGTCTCGCCTCAGGAAAAGAAACCTGTTCCTTCCGTCTCTGCGACAGCTGATGCCCATGGAATTACTGGGGCTTCGCATGAGACTAGGCAGCCATCAAGTCTCACACGCATCCAGGCGTCCCTTAGACTCGGTTGAAGCGGCGAATTAAGGCAACGAAGGAACCTTCGTCATCGAAGGTGCCGTGCTGTCGTTCAGCCTGTGTTTGGGTCTGATGTGAAGCCGGGAGAAACGATAAAAAAGCTTAACACCAACTCTCATTGATTATTTTTTTCAGAACAATGGGAGGTGATGTAGCCCAACACAAAATCAAAATCCTCTGCTGATGCATACACCTGGTTATGCATGAGACGACCATTTACCTTAATCAAATGGAGTGAAGGGTAAGCTTTCACATCGCGCACTCTTGAGAACTCCGAATACATTTCCGTCCGTGAGGAATTAAGTCCAACGCCAACGGTTGTCACCCTGCGGGACAGCACTCCCGCCAACACTGTCAGCGCGGAAATAATCCGAGCCTTCTTCGCCTGTTCCGGCAACTGGCTATGATTGATACCTTTCTCATCCATCTCAAACAGCACGAGGTACTTACCGCCCATAATCAGAGCATAGAGCAGATAACCCACTCCAACCAAAACCGTCATACCGAACATAAAGTACACGAAAACTTTAAAAATGCCGACAAGGTTCTCCGTTTTCCATCCCCAGTCGATGACATCTATAATCATGATGAAGGCGAATATCCCAAGGGTGACAAAGAAAAGGATCTTCCACACCAGCAAGAATATGGAGGGATTTTTATAGAGGCTCATTTCATAGGTCCAGCGATATTTGCCATCTGCACAGAACACGATGTTTTCGCTGATTTTCTCTCCTTGAGCCATCATTTGCCTAAAGTCATTTCTCCCGGATTTTCTGGACATATTGGACCTCTGTCAGCGGATAGAAGCAAAGCGCTTATGGATTATTCTCAGTTACGCCATTGAACTCAGTCCTGGACTTGCTGGGCAGCAACGTCATTTCCGCAGATTGCGGGTCACGTCCTCGCGCCGGTCTTTGCCTAAAGCCCCTTTCAACAGAGGCGGTGACATCACCGCCTTTTTCAAGGAAGGGAAAGAAGTGACGGGGGTAGCTTCTAACCCATGCCGCACAGGAGATTATCGCTGTTGCCTTATTGCTTTTTCGAGGTGATCATATGTCTTTGAGCTTTTCAAGGCCTGCTTTACTTCCGGATCGTCATCAATGTAATCGAGAATGGTTGACCCTGTATCATCCTTGAAGGAAGGATTTGCCCCCTTGCTGAGCAAAAGCTTAATTGTTCCAGGATGTTGCCTACTGTATATCAATGGAGTGGCTCCATTGTCCCGCCGCGCATCAATGGTGGCCCCCTTGGAAAGAAGAAACATGATGACGTCATCGTGGCCTTCAAACGCGGCGTAATGGAGAGCTGTTTCACCGGCGTTATTTCTGGCGTTAATATCGGCACCTTTGCCGATGAGCATTTTCACGATCTCCAGATATCCCTGGAACGACGCGCTGATTATGGGCGTCCAACCATCTGCGCCCTTTGCGTTTACATCAGCGCCATGTTCTATCAGCAATTTAGCGACATCAGCCCTGTCATTGTTCAAGGCCATACTGAGGACTGGATTTCCTTCTTCATCCCTTGCATTGACGTTGCCCATGTTGACAATCCCTTCCTCAACATCGTCAACGTCTCCCTCCCTGCAGTAGGAAATGAAAATGTCTTCGGGAATTGCCGTTCCTCCTAACGCTCCAGAGGCAGGGGTAAGAATGCTCAATACCAACAGGGGAACAAACAAGGTTCTTTTCATGAATTCTGCGCTCCAAGAATACATTACAGGACGAACCCATCGTTGAGTTCCTACCTGTATTTGCCTGACAGTCCCAAACCAGCCATTTCACTGGACGGCAACACCATAACAAAAGGCAGCCAGGACCACCCGCTATGAATTCATGAACACAGAAACCTGTGAGACCAGCGCCAATTCCAAAAGGAATAAAGGAAGCATCGCGAGCAACGTGCGCGTCCATGGAATATTCAGAGCATATTTGCATCCAAGGAACGTCGCGGCGACAAGCCAGCCCATCGCTATCACGCTGCCAAACATTGGCACGACACAGAGGATGAGCGGGGCCGCACTGTAACAGACAATACGCATCGTTGTGGCGAAATCGGCTCTGTTTGGCTGTACAATGCGGAACATCAGGTGGTATATGCCTGCAAGGAACACCGCTTGAAACAGTGCCAAAAAAGGCCAGATTAATAGTGCGAGCGGTAAATTCATGCTCTTCATCAACGCCTCGGCCATTGCCAGTGTCTGCTGGTCAGCACCACTTGCCATGATCTCCCTCAGTGCCTTCATGGACCAGAAACGCAGGGCAAGATTCTGTATAATGCTCATAAGCACATAAAACAGCGCAGGCCTAATCAGCGACATATCGCATTTCACATGCAGGAAGAATTCCCTGGGCCGGAACATCACGCCCAGGACGGTCCGTGTAAAGCATCCCCAAAAGCCGTAGTATTCAGGGCGCTCCCAAGGCGCGCCTTCGGGCCTCCCATCTTCAAAAGGCGTGCCGGGGCTGTCCTGTGCCTCATCATACTTTCTCAAATTCTCGCGCACGCTACGCCAGCGCCCGAGGATTCCTCCCTTTGAAGGAGCCTTCTCCGGTGCATGTGCTGCTGTCCTCTCGGTCGTTTCCTTCTCGCTGAGGGCACTTTCTGCAACGGGCTCAACGACCCGTGCCCCCGGAGGAAGAGGATCATCGCCTGGTTGCAGTTCCACGCTCTGAGCCGGTTCAGATGCCTTTGCGGCGCTGTGGAGACCTGAGATTTCTTCAATCACCTGTTCACTGCCAGACAAGTCTGAGGAGGATGCTTGCGGCGACTGCTCTTCATGCTGCGGGGCCAGTCTGTCGGTTTTCTCTTCGTCTTCAGGTATTGCTTCCGCCGGCAAAGAAAAACTGAAAACCTCTGCGCACCGAGGGCATGTGACTTTGTACTTTTTACCCGGAGCAACTGTGCTGTCGGGCATTTCACGCTGAAAATGGCAGTTAGGGCACTGTATGATCATGGAAGACCTCGCAATTTCATGTCTGAATAAGTATACGGCGCATCAATGTTTTGGGCAAGAGCGGGACTTCAGCAACATGTCAGAGTCTTCTAACCCCAGGCCCCGCAGATGCAGGTATATCTCGGCTGCGCCCAGCGCGTCAGAAAGTGCTTGATGGTGTTCCAGCTGAATGCCGAAATGGCGGCAGACAGTATCAAGCCGGCAATCGGGCAAGGTAAGCTGAGCCTTAACTTTCCTCGCGCCCTTAAGCGTGCATAGGAATGAAGCCGCAGGAGCCTGCACGCCTGCCGCAGCGCAGCAAGCCCAAAGCACATTCCTGTCGAAACTAGCGTTATGCGCCAGAAAAAACGCGGCATCAGCAGTGAAGGAAACGATTTCTGGCCATAGTTCAGAAAAAACGGGCTGGTCTTTCAGCATGCTCCAGGTGAGTCCGTGGATTTCGGTAAAATATACTTTCTTGCTGGGCGGACAAATGAGGTGCTGCCATGTGGCTGACACGCGGCCGTTTTCAATGCGTGCCATTCCGAGGGAGCAAGCGCTTTCGGCAGAATACCCCGACGTTTCAAAATCAATGGCGACAATGGCCATGCGCATCTCCCTTGGCAGGAAAAACGGCACATGCTCCCTGCCCTGCGCATGACGATATCTCCCGAGCACACACCGTGCAAGGGAAATCTGCCCCAGGCCACAAATTGCGCTTGACTTGCGACCTCTCGTTGCGTAACTATTTCCAATTCCAAGTTACATAATGGATTGACTATGTTCGAAAGCCTCACAGACAGACTCTCCGGTGTGTTCCGCAACCTTACGGGACGCGCCCAGCTCACGGAAGCCAACATACAGGACGCTCTGCGCGAAGTGCGCCTCGCCCTGTTGGAAGCAGATGTGAACTTCAAGATTGTTAAAGATTTTGTCGAGCGCGTGCGTGAGGCTGCCGTCGGCGTGGAAGTAATGAAGGGCGTGAGCCCTGCCCAGCAGGTGATTAAGGTCGTACATGACGAACTTGTAGCCCTGCTTGGCGGCGACAGCACGGAGCTCAAGCTCCAAGGCAACCAGCCTGCAGTCATCCTCATGGCCGGCCTTCAGGGGTCAGGCAAAACCACGTCATCCGGCAAATTGGCGCTGCTTCTCCGCAAGCAGAAAATGCGTCCATACTTAGTGCCCGCCGACGTTTACCGTCCTGCAGCCATCGATCAGCTCCGCACACTTGCAAAGCAGATCGACATGCCGTGCTTTGAATCCACTGTCAACATGAATCCTGTGGATATTGCGCGCGCCGCCGTTGAAGACGCTCGTCAAAAGCAGTGCACGGTGGTTATCATCGACACCGCTGGCCGACTGCATATTGACGAGCCATTAATGCAGGAACTCGTCGCAATCAAAGCCGCTGTCCATCCGCAGGAAATTCTGTTCGTGGCCGACGCCATGACCGGTCAGGATGCCGTTACGGTGGCCAATTCCTTCAACGAACACCTTGGCATCACCGGTGTCGTTCTTACCAAGATGGATGGCGACGCCAGGGGCGGCGCCGCACTCTCCATCAAGAGTGTAACCGGTGCACCAGTAAAATTCGTTGGCATGGGTGAGAAACTTTCCGAAATGGAAGTCTTTCACCCGGATCGCGTCGCTGGCCGTATCCTTGGCATGGGCGATGTGCTCACCCTTCTCGAAAAGGCTCAGGAAGAAATCAAAGCCGAAGAGGCTGAAGCCCTAGCCCGCAAAATGGAGAAGGCAAAATTTGACCTGGAGGACTTCCGCACCCAGATGCGCCGGATGCGCAAGATGGGCTCCATCTCTTCCATCATGAAGATGATTCCCGGCATCGGCGGGCTTGCCGACAAGCTGGGCGACTTGAGCGGCCACGAAAAGGATCTCGACCGTACGGAAGCCATCCTCAACTCCATGACGGCCAAGGAGCGCAGGAATCCAGATATCATCAACGGCAGCCGCAGGGCACGCATAGCCCGTGGTTCCGGGACCCAGGTACAGGATGTGAACCAGCTCCTGCGCCAGTTTGAGCAGATGAAAAAAATGATGCAGTCCATGATGCAGCCCAAAAAGCACATGCCCCGCATTCCCCAAGGCATGATGAACAGGCTGGGCGGCATGGGTCCGGGCTTGGGTGGTCTGCCCGGCATGGACATGCCGGGGTTCCCAGGGGGGCTCCCGGGAATTCCTGGAGGCAAGTCCGCAACGAAGAAAAAACGTGACAAGCAAAAACGCAAAAACAAAAAAAGGTAGCATCGCTGCCTGTTCAGGAGAAACACATGTCTGTTAAAGTGAGACTGACCCGTTCCGGCTCTAAGAAGCATCCCTTCTACCGCATAGTGGCCATCAACAGCGATTCCCGCCGCGATGGCCGCCCGCTGGAATTTTTGGGCTACTACAATCCCAACACTAATCCTGCCAGTGTCAAGGTGGACGCAGAAAAGCTCCAGGCATGGATTGGCAAAGGCGCCCAGCTTTCTGATACTGTGCGCACCATCCTCAAGAAGCAGGGCAATTAATTTTTTCCGTTGGACAACCCATTCCCCATCAGCCCTAAAGGCTGATGGGTCTTTGTGTTTTAATTCTTCTCCGCCTAAACTGCTTCTGCTGCGCCATCATTGTCTGGACAGAACATCTGCAGAAGGTTGAATTTATCCCCCTATCACCTCCCTTATAGTCATATCGCGCCTCATATGACGCAAAAGCAAAGGAAGTCATCCATGAAGATTGGCGAACTCGCAAGGGTTACTGGATGCCCCGTGGCTACTCTGCGTTTTTACGAAAAGGAGGGCTTGCTGCAGCCGTCCGGCAGGGCACGCAACAACTACCGCATGTACGACGAAAAAGACTCGAGGCGCGTAGAATTCATCATGCACTGTCGCCTGCTGGGGTTTTCTCTTGCTGAAATCCGAGAGCTGATCGAATTCAGGAGTAACCCATGCAAAAGTTGCGGGTGGGTCAACGATCTGGTGGAGAGACACATCAAACGCATCGACAGGCAGATAGCCGCCCTGCAACACTTTAAAAGCCACTTCGAACGCCTGCGCGGCCAATGCGACGGCTCACGGCAAGAGCATTGCGGCATATTGGAAAGTCTTGACAGCTTTGATCTCTCCTGTTGCCGGCATATACATGCCATGGGGGACATTTCTCCCCGCTCTGCTCCTCTCCAGGACACCAATAAATAAATGCAAAAAAATACTTGACCTTAAAGTCACTCTAGGGTTTAGGCTTATCTCCAGCTTTCCCAAAAGGACGAGCCGGAGGCAACATGAAAAAAACATATACTCTTTTCGGGCTTGACTGCCCGAACTGTGCAGCTGCCATCGAACGGGACGTTGCCGCCTTGCCCGGCGTGCAAAACGCCACGGTAAACCTGGTACGCCAGACACTGAGCCTGACGGCAGACGGTGGCAGTGGGGGCATTGACGAGATCCGATCCATAGTCTCAGCCCGCGAGCCCGACGTTCTCGTCACAGAGGATCCCCTTTCAGAACGCTGCTTTCTCCTAAAAGGGCTTGACTGCCCGAACTGTGCCGCGCTCATCGAAAAGGAGGCTTCAGACCTGGATTTCGTTCTGGACGCCAGCGTAAACCTCGCGCTGCAGACTATCACCCTGCAGTGTACCGCGTCCGCATCCGCCTCGCTTAACGCCATTACCGGCATCGTGAAACGCATCGAACCGGGAGTGCAGGTTTCGCTGCTCGCTGATACATCCTCTGCGCATGTCAAGGTCTCAGGAAAAGACCGCGCAACCGAAAACCGCCTTCTGCTGCGCCTGATCGCAGGGTCTTTGCTGTACACAGTGTTCTTCATTCTTTATGCCTGCGGGTTGCTGGGAGGGATGTTTCCTGCAGCACTGTTCGGCGCCGTCTACCTGTTGCTTGGTGCCGACGTCCTGTGGAAGGCCGCAAAAAATATCGTTAGCGGGCGTATATTCGACGAAAACTTTCTTATGGCAGTTGCCACGATTGGAGCCTTTGCCATTGGGGAACATCCTGAGGCGGCAGCTGTTATGCTGTTCTACCAGATAGGAGAATACTTCCAGAATAAGGCCGTGCAGCATTCCCGGGGATCCATTGCTGCGCTGCTGGCGCTCAAGGCTGACAGCGCACTTGTCATGCGCGACAGCATTATGGAAGTTGACCCATCCTCAGTGATGCCTGGCGAGATTGTACTTGTGAAGCCTGGAGCCCGTGTTCCTCTGGATGGGACTGTGGTTGCCGGCGAAGCCCTGATTGACATGAGCCCTCTAACTGGCGAATCTCTGCCTCGCCGCGTCGGACCGGGCAGCGAAGCCATTTCCGGGGCCATTTGCCTTGATGGCGCCCTGGAAATTCGCGCAGATAAAAACTGCGGAGAGTCCACGGCTGCACGCATCATCCGCCTTGTTGAAGACGCAGGCAGCCGCAAGGCTTCCACAGAAAACTTCATCACGACCTTTGCACGTTGGTACACACCCGCGGTGGTTGGGATGGCTGCCGTTCTTGCTCTGCTCCCACCCTTGCTCATAGGAGGGGGATGGGGGGACTGGCTGCAGAGGGCATGCATCTTCCTTGTCATTTCCTGTCCCTGCGCACTGGTCATTTCAGTTCCTCTGGCTTTTTTCAGCGGTATCGGCGCCGCATCGCGCCGGGGCATTCTGGTTAAGGGAGGCAATTATTTGGAAGCCCTCTGCCATGCCGACACCTTTGTTTTTGACAAGACGGGGACGCTCACGCACGGCGAGTTTGAAGTGACAGATGTGATCCCTGCGCACGGCATACAGCGGGATGATCTGCTTCGCATGGCTGCCGCTGCCGAGTACTTGTCATCCCATCCCATAGCCCGTTCCATCTTGCGCGCCGTACCAGACTTTGAACCTGCAGGCGTCACTGCCTTCCGGGAGTTCATGGGCCGCGGTGTAGAAGCGGATTACAATGGCAAGAAAGTGCTGGCCGGAAGCCGTTCCCTGCTGCTTGAAGCAGGCATCGACTGCCCTGCTCTGGCTTTCCCTCACAGCAAGGTATGCATAGCATGGAACGGTGCCTATGCTGGATGCCTGCTTATTGCCGACGAGCCCAAGCAAGGCAGTGCAATGGCCATCTCCCGGCTTAAGAAACTGGGAGCACGGCGTATCGTCATGCTGACGGGTGATGCTCCAGAAGTCGCAGCCTCTGTGGCCGATAAACTCGGAATAGAGGAATTTCACGCAGGGCTGCTGCCGCAGGACAAAGTTGCCTGGATGGAATCGCTTGACAGCACGTTTGACCATACGCATAAGATTTGCTTTGTGGGTGACGGCATCAACGACTCACCTGCCTTGGCGCGCGCCGATGTTGGCGTGGCTATGGGGGCGCTGGGCTCTGACGCTGCCATTGAAGCAGCGGATGTCGTGCTCATGGCAGATGACCTGGAACGCCTGCCTGAAGCCGTATCCATAGCACGGCGTACGCATACGATCGTCATGCAAAACATCATTTTTGCCCTAGGCGTTAAAGGCACGTTGCTCCTGCTTGGAGCCTTAGGAATTGCCAACATGTGGGAAGCCGTTTTTAGCGATGTCGGTGTCATGTGCCTGTCAGTGCTCAATGCCATGCGCATGTTAAAAGGTTCTGCTCTCCGAAAGGATAGGTCATGAAAACATACCTTGTTACAGGAATGAGCTGCGCCGCATGCAGCGCCCGCGTTGAACGGGCTGTGGCTGCCGTGCCCGGTGTCACATCGTGCAGTGTCAGCCTACTCACGAACTCCATGGGTGTGGAGGGCAAAGCAGCGCCGAAGGAAATCATCGAAGCCGTCACGGCTGCCGGCTACGGGGCGTCACTCCAAGATGACGGCCTGCATAAAAGGAACGAGGTAACCGGCGCCACGCTCGACCTCGAAGACCGGGAAACACCGGCGCTCAAGTACCGGCTTGCATGGTCACTGGCACTGCTCGTCCCGCTCATGTACCTGAGCATGGGGCATATGATGTGGGACTGGCCGCTGCCGGCATTTCTGGCAGGCAACCATATTGCCATGGGCATATATGAAATGCTGCTTGCCGGCTTCGTCATGGTGATAAACCAGAAGTTCTTCATCAGCGGAGCAAAAAGCGCGCTGAACCTCGCACCAAATATGGACTCTCTTGTGGCGCTGGGTTCCCTGGCTTCTTTCGGCTGGAGCGTGTTTCTGCTCTTCTCCATGACGGATGCGCAGCTTGCAGGCGATTCTTCCCGAGTCGAAGAATGCATGCATGGCTTCTATTTTGAAGCGGCAGCAATGATCCTCACTCTTATAACCGTTGGCAAGATGCTGGAAGCCCGCAGCAAGGGCAAGACCACAAACGCCCTTAAGAGCCTTATCAGTCTTTCTCCCAAGAAAGCGACATTGCTGCGCCAAGGAACTGAGGTTGAAGTAGACGTTGCTGACGTTGTGCCCGGTGATATTTTTGTTCTTCGCCCAGGGGAAAGCATCCCCGTGGACGGTGAAGTTCTGGAAGGCGAGAGTGCCATTAACGAATCCTCGCTCACTGGCGAGAGCATCCCTGTGGACAAAGGTCCAGGCGCGCAGGTATCTGCTGGAACCATCAATCAGTCGGGGTTCCTTACGTGCCGTGCGACCAGGGTTGGCCGGGATACCGCTCTTTCACGCATCATCCAGATGGTCAGCGATGCCGCTGCCACCAAAGCTCCCATTGCAAAGATTGCCGACAAGGTTTCAGGAATATTTGTGCCGACCGTCATTGTCATTGCCATTCTGACGACGGTATGTTGGCTATTGTCCGGGCATAGCATGGGTTACGCACTGGCACGAGGCATCTCGGTACTGGTCATCAGCTGTCCGTGCGCTCTCGGACTGGCAACGCCCGTGGCCATCATGGTCGGCAGCGGCGTAGGCGCTCGAAACGGCATCCTCTTTAAAACAGCTTCGTCCCTGGAGCAGACAGGTAAGGCCGCCATTGTCGCACTTGACAAGACTGGTACCATCACGACAGGCGAACCAAGGGTCACTGACATCCTGACCGCCCATGCAGTGAAGGAAAAAGACCTGTTACTCGCCGCCATGGCCCTGGAAAGCAAAAGTGAGCACCCCCTTGCCAAGGCTGTTGTCGCCCACTGTGCCGCACTGGGCCTGGAAGCCAAAGCAATCACAGGATTCCGTGCCGTGCCGGGCATGGGGCTTGCTGCCGTCATGGATGGAAAGGAGCTTTCCGGCGGCAATATGGATTTCGTCTCACAGAACGCCGCTGTGCCTACAGCTTTGGCACAACAAGCAAACGCCATGGCTGCGGAAGGAAAAACACCGCTTTTCTTTCGCTCAGGGAGCACGCTGTTAGGAATCATTGCCGTGGCCGACACCATTAAGGCTGACAGTCCGGATGCCGTGCAGGAATTGCGCGCCATGGGGCTCCGCGTGGTGATGCTTACCGGCGACAACGAACGCACAGCCCGGGCCATTGGAGCAAAGGCCGGGGTTGATGACGTGGCTGCTGGCATACTGCCTGATGACAAAGAACGCATCGTGCGCCAGCTGCAGAAACAGGGACATGTTATCATGGTGGGAGACGGCATCAATGATGCGCCTGCCCTCACCCGAGCAGACACAGGCATCGCCATTGGCGCCGGCACCGACGTAGCCATCGATGCCGCTGACATCGTGCTTATGAAAAGCCGCCTTTCCGACGTTCCGGCGGCCATTCGCCTTTCCCGCGCCACGCTGCGCAACATCCGTGAAAATCTCTTCTGGGCATTCATTTACAACATCATTGGCATTCCCCTGGCTGCGGGTGTATTCATAGGAATTTTCGGCTGGGAATTGAACCCCATGTTCAGTGCGGCAGCAATGAGCCTTTCGAGCTTCTGTGTCGTCTCCAACGCTCTGCGCCTTAACTTTTTTAGCATGTGCACGACAAAGCCACACGAACACGGCCCCGAGATGACCCCCAAGGACATAACCAACGGCGCAACAAATAAGGACGACGCAGACAACAATGAGCAGGACAAGGAAGCACCTCCGATCTCACTGAGGCACCTTTCCGTTTATGTTGACGGGATGATGTGCAATCACTGCGAGGGAAGAGTCAAGGACGCCTTGCAAGAGCTGGATGGCGTTGCCTCCGCCACCCCATGCCACGAACGCGGCATCGTTAATTTGGAGCTCTCAGCTGACGTCAAAGAAGAAGCACTGGCTGCAGCCGTTACAGCCGCAGGTTACGAATATCGAGGTATTGCAAACACATCAAGCCTCACAGATACCGCGACAACTTCTCTCACCATACTTGTAGAAGGCATGATGTGCAGCCACTGTGAGATGCGCGTGAAAGATGCTCTGCAATCTATCGATGGCGTTGCTTCGGCAAATCCAAGGCACGAGAGTGGCACTGTTGATCTCGAGTTAGCCTCCAGCGTGTCTGAAGAAGCGCTAAAAAATGCTATCGCAGAAGCGGGATATGAATACAAGGGGCATAAGCATAACGCATAGAAAAGCCCATGATAACCGCTCTTTATCCATCAAAAAACCGTCCCTCCCCGCTGTTATAAGAGTATGAATGACAAAACAGCGAGGAGGTCATCATGACAGGATTCAGTTCACCGAGCATCGTAAATCTGGCGAAGGCGCTGCTGCAGGTGCAGGAGCGGCTGCGGCCCGTGGTCAAGGACGAGACCAACGGGTATCTCAGGACCAGGTACGCCACCCTGGCCAACGTGCTGGAGGCGGTAAGAA
>JAEEGL012188185.1_pt1 | contig 43990 bp, 37 predicted proteins | sample 9134231 | NCBI WGS metagenome assembly JAEEGL01 (sample SAMN16246548, study PRJNA631951) | gut metagenome | biome: gut microbiome; feature: rumen; material: fiber-attached | host: Bos | place: Iran: Karaj | collected 2018-10
AAATCTTAGCTTGTTCCTAACGCTCTACTTCTGATTCTTCAAAAGAATCGACGCTCTCGATCTATCTTTTTTCTCGGTACTTGCTTGTACTTTCCTAACAGTCTTTTCAAAAAACTCTTATTCAAATACAGCCCTTAAGGCCGTAAAAAATCCGCCTCTTTTTTCAAGCGCGGATTGCAAAGGTACGAACTTTTTTTGAACCACCAAAACTTTTTGGGAAAAATTTTAATAAAAATCGTTTCAAGGGCGTTAAAGTGACAATTTGGCAGTTATCCTCGGGTGGCACGGGTATTGTTTTTTATCTGGTAAACCGCCCCCGGAAGAGGCGGCAGGAAAGCTAAGAACTAAAAACCTATAACATCATGATCAAACCATTGGCAGACAGAGTCCTCATCGAGCCCAAGGAGGCCGAAACAAGGACAGCATCAGGACTTTACATTCCTGACACGGCAAAGGAAAAACCCCAGCAGGGAGTCGTAATAGCGGCAGGCCCCGGAAAGAAAGACGAACCTATGGAAGTGAAGGTCGGAGACACCGTCCTGTATGGAAAATATTCCGGTACGGAAGTCACGGTTGATGACAAGAAGCTTCTCATCGTCCGCCAGTCAGACATTTTGGCAATTCTTTAAACACGCGCGATTATGGCAAAAGAGATAAAATTCAACGTTGACGTCCGCTCCAAGATGAAGGAAGGAGCAGACGCACTTGCAGATGCAGTTAAGGTCACCCTCGGTCCCAAGGGCCGCAATGTAGTGATTGACAAGAAGTTCGGCGCCCCGCAGGTCACCAAGGACGGTGTCACCGTGGCAAAGGAAGTCGAACTCGAAGACAGGTTCGCCAATATGGGCGCCCAGATGGTCAAGGAAGTCGCTTCCAAGACCAACGAGCAGGCCGGTGACGGCACAACGACCGCAACCGTCCTCGCACAGTCCATCATCAACGTCGGCGTGAAGAACGTCACCGCCGGTGCAAACCCTATGGACCTGAAGAAGGGCATTGACAAGGCAGTCGCAGCCGTCGTGGCCGACCTCAAGAAGCAGAGCCAGGCGGTCGGTGACGACTACTCCAAGGTGGAGCAGGTCGGCACGGTGTCCGCCAACAACGACGCATTCATCGGCAAGCTCATCGCCGACGCAATGTCCAAGGTCCAGAAAGACGGAGTCATCACGGTCGAGGAAGCCAAAGGCACCGAGACCGAGGTCAAGGTAGTCGAAGGAATGCAGTTCGACAGGGGTTATATATCCCCCTACTTTATGACCGACTCCGACAAGATGGAGGCCGTCCTGGATGATCCTTATATCCTCCTGACCGACAAGAAGGTCTCCACGATGAAGGACCTCCTCCCTATCCTCGAGCCCATCGCCCGTGAAGGAAAGGCCCTCCTTATCATAGCAGAAGATGTTGAAGGCGAAGCACTTACGACTCTGGTTGTGAACCGTCTGCGCGGCACCCTCAAGGTGGCTGCAGTGAAGGCTCCCGGATATGGCGACCGCCGCAAGGAAATGCTCCAGGACATCGCAGTCCTCACCGGAGGCACAGTCCTTTCCGAAGAAAGGGGCTACACCTTCGAGAACGCCACTCCCGAGGTCCTCGGCAAGGCTGAGAAGGTCACCATCTCCAAGGAGAACACCGTCATCGTAGGCGGCGCCGGCAAGAAGGCCGACATCGCAGACCGCGTCGAGCTCATCCGCAAGCAGATCAGCACCACCACTTCCGACTATGACCGCGAGAAGCTCCAGGAGCGTCTTGGCAAGCTCGCCGGCGGAGTCGCAGTCCTCTATGTGGGAGCTACCACAGAGGTTGAGATGAAGGAGAAGAAAGACCGCGTGGAAGACGCCCTGAACGCCACCCGCGCAGCCGTCGAGGAAGGCTACCTGCCCGGAGGCGGAGTCGCCTATATCCGTGCAGCAGAAGCACTTAAGGGCCTCACCGGAGAGAACGAAGACGAGACCACAGGCATCCGCATCGTGGCCCGCGCCATCGAGGAGCCCCTGCGCCAGATAGCTGCCAACGCAGGTGCCGAGGCCAGCGTCATCATCCAGAAGATCCGCGAAGGCAAGGCCGACTTCGGCTACAACGCCCGCACCGGCGAATTCGTCCACCTCTACGAGGCCGGCGTCATCGACCCGACCAAGGTGGCCCGCGTCGCCCTTGAGAATGCGGCATCCGTGGCAGGAATGTTCCTCACCACCGAGTGCGGCATAGTGGACATCCCCGAGCCGACACCCGCAGCTCCTGCAATGCCCGCAGGCGGAATGATGTAGAAAAACCTACTGTTCTATAGTGAAGGTGGTCGATTCCCTGTTACCGGCGGAATCGACCACTGTTATTGTGTGCCGACCGGCCGCAGGGGTGAGGGTGAGCTGATGGATATACTGGGTCTCACCCATATAGGATGTGTCCAGATGCCACCAGACCTTAACCGAAGGGTCCCTGTGGGCGAGGTTGAACACGACGCCGCGCACCGAACCGTCGAGCTGGCGCGGAATCTTTATTATGGTCCCGGGATGGGGATATATGAATTCCATTATCTTCTCCGAGGTGACTTTGGCCTTCAGGGGACGGTATTCCGGATGGTTCTGCCTGTAGTACCACTCCATCGAGGGCGGAAGCAGGAAACGGGGCTCGCCGTCCACCTCGCGGTGATAGGGGCAGGGGTCGCTGTGAAGGGCCCTCCGGGGAAGCATAAGGGTGTCTATATCAGTACAGTACAGCCCTTTCAGATGGCCTGACTGCCGGCAGGTCTCAGCCCTGACATATTCCTTCGGACCCGGCTCGAGGAACCATCCGCCGCTGGCATATGCATTCTCGGTCGAAGAGGCCGGGAGGAGGTTGAATATGTCGAACATCACGGGGCCGGCCGTCCTTGCGCCGGTTAGGCCGGGCACTCCCCCTCCCTGGGCATTTCCGGCCCAGACGCCCACCGCATAGTCCGGAGTCACACCGACCGCCCAGGCGTCTCTGAATCCATAGCTGGTGCCGGTCTTCCAGGCCACCTTCCGCACGGAACGCACCAGCCGAAGGTCTATCTCGTCGGGGCGGCCGAGCTCTTTCAGGGCATCGAAGGTGTACCAAAGCGCAGTGCGGCCAAAAAAGGTAGTGTCAGTCTGGTAACTCTTTGAAAGCGAGGCATATATGCCGGTTATATCCTTCAGCGAGCCTTCTGCGCCGCCGAGAATCAGCGACAGGCCGTAGTCGTCGGCAGAGCGTCCGAGGGTCGTCATCCCCAGGGAACGCAGGAGGTTAAGGAAACGCTCGACGCCATAGCGGCGAAGCATATGCACCGACGGCACGTTGAGCGAACGCGTCAGGGCCTCTGCCGCAGGGACCGCCCCGGAAAACTGCATATCGAAGTTCTGGGGGGCAAAACCTCCGAAATTGATGGGAATGTCAGGAAGCAGGGTATATGGCAGTATCTCCCCGTCGTCCAGAAGGGCGCAATACAGAAGGGGCTTGAGGATGCTGCCAGTGCTGCGAGGCGAAGAGGCCACGTCGACCAACGCTCCGGGGCGCCGGCGATGCAGCGAGGCATTACCCACATATGAAAGGATCTCCCCGGTGTGGACGTCCATAACGACGGCGGAAAGGTCGGCTACACCTGTCCTGTCCAGGTCGTCCGACCATCTGTCGGTTATGGCTTCCACCTGCTTCTGCAGGGGAAGGCTCACCGAAGTGCGGATCCGCCGCCCGGGAGACACTTTGCTGTAGTGTTCAGTAAGTGAATAGGCATATGAGGGAAGGGGCGATGGCTCCTGCGGAAGCGGCTCGTCACAGGCGAGGGAGAAGGTGAGGCTGTCCAGATCGCCGTGTTCCAAAAGCCTGGCAAGCAGGCGGTTGCGCTTTGAGAGCAGCTTGTCGGCGCTGCGGCCGGGATGGATGGAAGAAGGAGAGTTGGGAAGGATGGCCAGGGTCGCTGCCTCGCCCCAGGAAAGGTCCTGGGGAGGGCGGCCAAAATAGCGCCAGGAGGCCGCCTCCAGCCCCACCACGTTGCCGCCATACGGGGCGTGGGAGGCATACAGTGCGAGTATCTCATCCTTGGAACAGCGCATCTCCAGGCGGGTCGCCAGCACGGCTTCCACTATCTTCTGCCACAGGTTCCTCTCCCTGCGGCGGGACATCCTTATCACCTGCATCGTGATGGTGCTGCCGCCGGAAGTCACGTGGCCGGCCTTGAGGTTGTCGCGCAGGGCCCTCGCGATGGACACGGGATTAACACCCGGGTGCCAGCGGAAGTGCCTGTCCTCGAACTGGATAAGCGCAGCAGCATATTTGGCCGGCACCGAATCGCAGGGCGGGAAACGCCACTGGCCGTCGGAGGCCGTGCGCGCTCCGAGCAGTTCGCCGGAGCGGTCGGTCACTACCGTGGAATAAGGGACTCCCTTGAACAGGTCGCGCGGAAGACAAAAAAGGTATCCTGCCAGCAGGGCTGCCAGGATACCTGAGAAGATCTTCGCGCGGCGGGACATCACTTGGTCACTACCGCCTTGCCGGAAGCCGTCTGGGCGAACACGGATGCGTCATACATCGCTTCGCACTTGACCGACGGCAGGGTGAAGGAGCCTTCATAGGCCGCCCTGAGCTTGGTGACGAACGTCTTGCTCTTGCCCTGGCCGAGGCTGAAGTACCATATGTTGCGGTCGTCGCGGATGTCCTTGTAGTCATAGGATGAGCCACCGGTAACGGCGCCTGTCATCCTCTCGTTGCGGATCTCCCAGCCAGACGGGACCATCTGCACGAGGGCGATGTTGCTCACTGCATCGGCAAGGGTGTTGGTCACTGTGATGGTGGCTGTAAAGTCCTGACCCTGGGCCAGTTGCGCAGGGCTGACGGACTTGCCGTCGTCGGAGGTGTAGACAACCGCTATCTTGAGGCCGTTGGCCGAGGCGAACACATCGCCGGATGCCTTGCCGACCGTCAGCAGCGATGCAAAGACCATTGCATCGGAGTTGTTGGCTATCGAGACAGAGCCCTTGGCCGGGTCAAGATAGGACACGCCGACCGAGGCGGGAGAGGAGACTTCCTTGCCGTCGACGGTGTACTTCAGCGAGGAAGTACCCACCTTGTCGGCAAGTCTCTTCATAGCGACGGAGGCAAATGCGAGTTCCTGGGTGGAGTAGTAGCCGTCGGCAAAGTCGTCGGCCACCTTGTCGGCCATCTCAAGGGCCTGAGGGATGTCGCCGGCGAGCGCAAGGGCCTCCAGCGCGACAGCCTCATCCTTGAGGCGGGAGCCGTAATATTCGTAATATGTCTCGTTTCCGGCCTGTGCTGCATCGCCAAGGGCAAGCAGTTCGGTCGCGACCTTGCCCTTGCCGCTCACGGCATATGCGCTTGCGAGCATCAGGCGGGCCTGGAGGGTGAGGGTCTCGCTCTCCTTGAGACGGTTCATCGAGGCATTGTCATCCTTGCCGGCGAGGGCGAGGGTGTAGAGCCTGTAGGCCTGGTCGAAGTCGTCCAGGTGCTTGGACTGGGACTTGCGCCAGTTCTGGACGCACTTCTTCTGGAAAGCGACCCAGTTGTTGATAACCGAGGAACTGACCTCGAAGCCCTTGGCCTTGGCCTGTACGAGGAACTGTCCTGCCATCGAGCTCACCCAAGGATCGGCAACGACCTGTCCGGGCCAGTAGCCGAATCCGCCGTCCGCGAGCTGGCGGGAATATATCTGCTGGAGGATGACGGGCACGAGCAGCTTGGCTTTCGCTGCATTCTCCTCGGACAGATAGTCGAGGGTATATGTCATATTGATGCCCCTTGCAGCAAGCTGCTCGGTGCAGGAATACTGGTAGTCCCTGACATAGCCGAAGACGGAGTTGAAGTCGAAGGCGGGGAACCCGGACACGGTGAGGGTCGCGTGACCGGAGGAATACGGCGCCCAGGAGAAGCCTGCCCTGTCACCGGCTGCCAGAGGAGCCCTCTGGAGGACGGTCTGGGCAGGGTTCGGGTTACGCACTTCGATATTGATGGTCTCCGAGGTCTTCTGGCCGTTGCCGGCAGCGGCTACCGTCACGTGGGCGAAGCCTTCGCCGGATGCCTTGAGGGCGAAGCGGACCATCCTGTCGCCGGGCTTGTCGAAGCCCACGGAAGTCTCGGCGGAACCGTCGATGGCCACGGGGCCGTCCACGGACACGGTGACCTTGGCGTTCTTTATGCCGTCCTCGAGGGCGAACACATTGACGGGCAGGGTCACGGACTCACCGGTGCTGAGCACCCTGGGCAGGGTGGGAACCACCATCAGAGGAGACTTCACGGCAACTGCCTTGGCGGCATTGCCATACGCTCCGTCGGCGTTGCCGGCAACAAGCATCACGCGGACGCTTCCGACATACATCGGGAGCTTGACCTTGTGGGTCGCGGAGCCCTTCCTGAGGGTGAAGGGACCGAGGTAGCAGACGACGGGGTTGAAGCGGTTGTCCCTGCGGGAGACTGCCGTCATATCCTCGTCACCGCCGATTCCGAGCATCGGGGCCATCCTGCCGGCGAACGAGCCGCAGACAAGGTCATACATATCGAACGTGGAGACGCCGAGGGCCTCGCGCTCATACATCGCCTTCCAGGGGTCGGGGGTCTTGAAGGAAGTCATATCCAGAAGGCCTTCGTCCACTACTGCGATGGTGTAGGTCATAGGCTTTCCGGACTTTTCGGACACCTTCACGGAGAACTCTTCTTCGGGGTGCACGGAGTCGGCCACCGTGAGCACGGGCTCCAGGTGGGTCGCCTTGTCGCTCACCAGCACGGGCTGCACGCCATACATCCTGACAGGCAGGTCGTTGGCCGTGTTGCCGTGAGGCTGGACGAGGGTCATATGGATGTAGAAGTTCGGGGCCATATCGCCCGTCACCTTGAACTTGTACTGGGTGTCTTTCTCAGCGTCGGTGGAGACCCAGTTGCGGGAGATGACGCCGGAAGCGTTCTCCAGGGAGATGAGGGCGCGTCCGTTCGCCGCTGCGGGGACATAGACCGTGCAGGTCTCACCGGCCTCATATGAGGTCTTGTCCGTGGCGAAGGTTATCATCGTCAGGGCGCTGGGATCACGCCTGTCGGCGCGGCCGCGGTAGGCGGGCCAGTCGACGAAGGAGACGACACCGGAAGCGTGGCCGCTGTCGAGGTCCTTGACATACACCAGGAAGCGTCCCCAGTCGGGATAGTTCACCCTGAGGGGGATATTCACGTCGGAAGACTCGGACTTGAGAACTCCGTGGGCATAAGACTCTGTCCTTGAGCCGCTTACATAGGAGCTCAGCTCATCTGCGGAGCCTTCCCACCACCAGCTGCCGGAGACCTTGAATATGCGGTATTCGAGGGTGTGGCCGGCGATGCGCTTGCCTTCGGGAGAGACGACCGCAACCTTGAAGACGTTGTCGGTGTCAGTCTCAAGGTCGGAGCCGGGGGCCTTGACGCCGACATAGGCGCTGAAGGGCGAGAACGGGACGGTCATAGTGACGAAGCTCTCGTCGCCGCCTTCCTCCTGGACGGTGGAAAGCACGTTGGCAGTGAGCATTCCGGGAGCATACTGCGCTGAAGGAACGGTCACTGCAGCACCTGCGTTGCCGCTGCCGTCAAGCCTTCCGGAGAAGAGCTTGTGCTCGCTGGAAGAGTAGGTGGAAGTAGGGTCGGTGAAGATATATCCTTCAAATCCGGGGAAGGAAGTGGCGCGGCGCACGAGCGTCATATCCACATCGGCCTTGAGGCCGCTTGCGGCAGGGCCGGTGAGCCAGCGGGAAGAGATGCTGACAGGGATCTTCGTGCCGGCAAGAAGCATCTCCGTGCCGAGCGAAGTCTCGATCTTGAGCCTGTTGGGCTTGACTGTCTCGATACGGAGGGCCTTGTGGAAGGAGGCGCCGCCAACCTTGACATATGCATTCCAGATGCCTGTGGGGTCATCGGCGCGGGTGGCGATGTCGAAACGGTAGAAGCCGTCGCCTTCGCCAAGGCTGGTCTTGCTGCAGTAGAACTGGCCTTCGGGGCTGTAGAGATCCAGCGATGCGGGATGTCCTTCAGGGATACGGCCCTGGGTGTCGTGGAGGATGAGGGTCACGTGGAGGGTGTCACCGGGACGCCACACTCCCCTTTCTCCATAGACGAATCCCTTGAGGCCCTTCTCAACCCTGCGGCCGCCGACGTCGAAGCGGCTGAGGGACTTCTCCTGGCCGCTCTGGAGCTTGAGGTAGCCGCTCACGCCACCCTTGCGGGCTGCGAGGATGAAAGGCTTGCCGGAGAGTTCGACGTCCGCAAAGCCGTCGGAGCCGGTCTTGGCCTGGCCTATGGTCTTGAGCTGGTAGTTATAGACATCGAGGTCGACGCCGCCGATAGGCTTGGCCGAAACAATGTCGCTCACTGCCACCCAGAGCTTGTCGCCTTCGGCATATTTGGCTATGATACCGAGGTTGGAAGCGAAGACGTTGACGCAGGGGAAGCGCTGCTCCTGCATATAGTAAGAGGGCTTGGTGGGGTCGTTGGAATCGCGCCAGTCATACTCGCTCCAGTCGTAGAAACTCTCGTAATACCAGGGGGAAGGATAGTCCCAGACATCCTCCTCTTCGGCCGGGGCGACCGGGGTGAGTGCCGTCTGGGCACCGTCCCAGGTGGAATATTCCTTCCTGAAGGTCAGGCGGATACGGTATATTGCACCGGGCTCCTGCTTGAACAGGCCGGACAGGTCCACGCTGTAGTCCTTCCAGTCGGGGGTGCCGCCATCCAGGGGGATGGTCTTGGTGAGGATCTTGCGGCCGCTGCGGCGCAGGCCTTCGTCCCCGCCTATGCTGTTATCCTGCAGGAAGTGCAGGACGTTGCTTTCATATATCTTGATGACATTGACATCCACCGCGTTGAGGCTGACGGCACGGAACGGGAGGATGAGCTGCTTGTCGTCAGGAAGGATGTTGCCGTCAAGCTGGATTTCCACAGCCGGGGCAAGCTTGGAGGCCCGGAAGACCTCATCGTACTTGCCCGGGAGCTTCTTGCCGTCGACGCTCTGGACTATGTTGAAGAGATGGAGCTCCATTTCGTCGGCAGTCCTCTTGTCGAAGTAGATGCGCAGGAGGTTGTCCACCGTGGAACCGTTGTAGCGGTTGGCGCCTTCAAGGTACCAGGAACCGTCCTTGGTGTTGGCGGGCTCGATGGGCTCGGAGAAAGCCACTTCGATATAGTTCTCTTCACCTTCCTTGATGCGGGATGATATCACGCGCAGGTCACCTTCCTTGCCGGCTATGGTCGCCACGGCAGGTTTTCCGACGCTGAAACCGCCGGAGCGGCGAAGGGCGATCTTGTATTCGCTGTCGTCACGGCCGCGGGGGACGTCGGGAATCTTGAATTCGAAGCGTGTTGCAGGCGTCTCATCCATAAGTTCCGCACCCTCCGGAAGGATGGCCTTCGCCATTGTGGCATCGATGGGGCGGCTCAGATAGAGGAATCCATACACGTTCGCCACGTCGGGTTGCGCCTGGGCGATATGCACGGCTTCCACAGCGACGGATGCCTCACGGTCAATGATGTGGACCGGGAATGTGAATTCCGCCAGGTCCTTGTCCTTGACGCCGATGAGCTTGTCCATATGGACGGTACAGGCATAGGTGGAGCCGGGCTTGAAGCCTTCTTCAGGTGTGAATTCCACCCTTGAGGCACTTGTCCAGACTGCCTTTCCCTTGACGGAAGGCGAGAATGAGAAGATGTCTGCGGGCAGTTCCTCGCCCACCTTAGCCAAAGGCTGTTCGGCGGCAAGTTCGAGCTTGACTGCGCCGTCGTCGGCGATGGCACCGCCGGTGTAGGCCTTCACGATGGAAGCGAATTGCGCTGCGGACGGCTGCTGGGGAGTCTTCCCGCAACCGGCAATCACCACGGCCACAGTCAAGGCCGCGAGCAATCGGTTGGTCCAATGGTGTAACATAGCGTCAGGAATAGATTTAGTTAAATGAAAAGGGGGAAGACGCGCTTCCCCCTCGAATCTTTTTTAGAACTGGTAGTTGATTCCGATTCCGATCCACAGACCGGCGTCAAGGCCGGGAGTGAAGCACTTGGCGAATTCGGCCGACACGATGAAGTTCTGGTTCATTGCGATCTTCAGACCTGCACCGGCGCTGTAGATGAACTGGCCCGCCTTGGAGGCGTCATAGATAAGGACATCCTGTCCGATTGCGGTGAGCCTGGGGTCATAGATCTTGCCGTCGACTGCGGCAGCTGCAAGCTCGTCCTTGCGGTACTGCTTGGTGATGAAACCGCCGTCGAAGAAAGGATTGACGGCAACGTAGAAGTACTGGTTGAAGAGCTTGAACTTCACGAGCTTGACACGGAGTTCGGTGTTGATCCAGGCCATACCTTCTGCCAGGACGCGGTTCTCACGAAGACCGCGGATGGTGTTGGAGGAACCGAATCCTTCGGAGATCATATTACGCTGGACAAGCAGCGGAACGTTCTGGATCATAAAGAAAGGAGTCTTTCCGAAGATGGTCTGCTGCCAGGCGAGACGGTATGCGAAGACGGGCTCTCCTGCAGGGATATGGATAGGAATGGAAATGTAGTGACGGAAATAGGCGCAGGCCTTCAGGTACTGCTGGCCGAGGACGTTTCCGTTCAGGTAGGCCTCTGCCCAGATGCCCCTATTGGGGGCTGCCTCCATATCACGGGTGTCGAACACGACACCGGCGTTCAGCTCGAGGGCGTTGCCTCCTGTAAGGTCGCTGTCGCTCAGAAGGCCGGCTGCCTTGTAGGCCTCGACGAGGGTGAAGTTCTTGTCATAGTAGAACTGCTTGTCCTTGCCTTCGGCGTCTTTGATGTAGTTGCCGCTTGCGTCCTTCAGCCTGGCGCCGTTGTCCTTCATCTGGCCGAGGGTCCAGTGCCAGAAGTTGATGCCGGCCGCCCAGTTGAGGTTGTCCGTGATGCGGCCCTGGAAGTTGGCCAGGACACGGAGCATATCACGGTTCATACCGTAATAATTGATATTGTTTCCGTTGGGAAGCAGGTCGGCGGCCTTCCTGTTGCCCCAGATGTTGTAGTTCTGGGTCGATGCGGGACCGTTGAAGCCCCAGAAGCTGTACAGGGGGTCGGTGACATACGTCACGGAAGCGTTGACACGCATATTGGGGATGAGGTACTTCGAGTCATATGCCAGGTAGAGGCGCATACGGTGACTGTGGGTGAAGTAGGAGCCTTCCCAGCTGATCTTGTGGACCGGATCCGGGTAGGTGCTGCCGTCGCCGTAATAGTACACATCTCCGAACAGACCGGCCTGGAAGCCATTATCCACTGAATATGTAGCCGTGGGGAGGACGCCGAAGCTCCAGCCTGTCTTCATTTCCTTCTCTTCCTGGGCGAAAGCCCCGAGAGATACTGCCAAAAGCAGTGATACGATTGCTAATTTCTTCATATTAGTTTTATGTTATTAAATGCAAATATAATAATTTATTTCCATTATCCTACGATAGCGCCGTTTGTTACCACTTCCTGAGGGGTTATGAAGCGCATCTTGCCGTCGCCCTGCTTGGCCATAAGGATCATTCCCTTGGACTCGATACCGCGGATGGTGCGGGGGGCAAGGTTGGCAAGGATGCATATCTGTTTGCCGACCATATCCTCGGGGGCGTAATACTCGGCGATGCCGGAGACGATGGTCCGCGTGTCGATGCCCGTATCTATGGTGAGCTTCAGGAGTTTATCCGTCTTGGGGACGCGCTCGGCGGCGAGCACGGTGGCTGTGCGGATGTCCATCCTGCCGAAGTCGTCGAAGGACACTTCATCCTTCTGGGGCTCGACGCGCTTTGCCGCCTCCGCAGCCTCTTTTGCGGCTGCCTCGGCCTCGTTGGCGGCCTTGATGGCCCCAAGTTTTTCGGTCTGGGCGTCAATCACCGGATCCTCGATCTTTGCGAAAAGCAGGGATGCCTCGCCGAGGACGTGGCCCTCGGGAAGGATGTCGGTGCGGCCCAGGTCGGACCACTTCAGGACTATGTCGCAGTCGGATGCAACGCCAGTGTGAAGGGCAGCGCATTCGCCTGCCTTATAGAAGTTTACGGTGGGCTCACCCTCGCCGGTGCGATGGTCGTTCCCGGCCTCGAGGCCGACACGCAGGAAACCGCGAAGCTTTTCTGCGGAGAACGGGGTGAAGGGCTCGAAGGCTATTGCCAGGTCGGCGCAGATCTGGAGGCAGGTGTAGAGGATGGAGCCCGTCCTTTCAAGGTCGGTCTTCGCCACTTTCCAAGGCTCGGAATCGGAGATATATTTATTGCCAATTCTGGCGATGTTCATCGCGTCCTTTATGGCCTCGCGGAAGTGGAAGGTCTCCACGTTTCGCTCGAGGGATTCCTTGCAGGGTATGATGGACTCAAGGGTTTCACGGTCAATGGCCTCGGGCTTGGCATTGGCAGGGACCTTTCCGCCGAAGTACTTCTGCGTCAGCACGATAGCCCTGTTGACGAAGTTGCCGAATATGGCCACGAGTTCGGAGTTGTTGCGGGTCTGGAAATCCTTCCAGGTGAAGTCGTTGTCCTTGGTTTCGGGGGCGTTGGCGCAGAGCACGTAGCGGAGCACGTCCTCCTGGCCCTTGAAGTCCTCGAGATACTCGTTCAGCCACACGGCCCAGTTGCGGGAGGTGGAAATCTTGTCGCCCTCGAGGTTGAGGAACTCGTTGGCGGGGACGTTGTCGGGAAGGATATAGCTTCCGTCGGCCTTGAGCATCGAAGGGAAGACGATGCAGTGGAAGACGATGTTATCCTTGCCGATGAAGTGGATCAGCCTTGTATCCTGGTCCTTCCACCATTTCTCCCAGCTCTGCGGCAGGAGTTCGCGGGTGTTGGATATATATCCTATAGGGGCGTCGAACCACACATAGAGGACCTTGCCGTCGGCTCCCTCGACGGGAACGGGAACTCCCCAGTCCATATCACGGGTGACGGCACGGGGCTGCAGGCCGTTGTCGAGCCAGCTCTTGCACTGGCCGTAGACATTGGTCTTCCACTCCTTGTGGCCGTCCAGGATCCACTCGCGAAGCCACTGCTCATACTTGTCCAGGGGGAGATACCAGTGGGTGGTGGATTTCTTTACCAGGGCGCCGCCGCTAAGCGCGGACTTGGGATCTATCAGCTCCTCGGGGCTGAGGGTGCTGCCGCATTTCTCGCACTGGTCGCCATATGCCGAAGGGTTGCCGCACTTGGGGCAGGTGCCGGTGATGTAGCGGTCCGCCAGGAACTGCCCGGCCTCCTCGTCATAGTACTGCTCACTGCTCTTGGTGATGAAGAGCCCCTTGTCGTAGAGATTGCGGAAATAGTCCGACGCCGTCCTGCAGTGGACAGCCGAGGTCGTCCTCGAGTAGATGTCGAAGTTGATTCCCAGGCCGGTGAAGGAGTCTTTTATGGTCTTGTGGTACTCGTCCACCACGTCCTGGGGGGTGACTCCCCTCTTACGGGCTTTTATCGTGATGGGAACTCCGTGTTCGTCGGAGCCGCACACATAGAGCACGTCCTCCCCTTTCATTCGGAGGTAGCGCACATAGATGTCGGCGGGGATATACACTCCCGCAAGATGTCCGATGTGCACGGGGCCGTTGGCATACGGCAGCGCGCAGGTCACGAGGGTTCTTTTGTGGTTCTTTTCCATATATGCTTTATTTTATTGCACCCGGCCGAGCCTTTCGTCTATGGCTTTGCGCAGGCGGGATATATCCTGGATCTGTGACAATATCTGTGCAGCCTCCCCCGGGTTGGCCTTGAGGCTGTCCATAAGGGCGCGGTTCTGTTCCACGAGGCGCTTGGACTGGTAGACCAGTATGGCCTTGGGGACGTTCTTCACAAGCTTTGTGGAAGTGGCGGTCATCGAGGCTGCGAAGTTCTTGACTGTCAGTTGGTAACGTTCCTGGGTGAGCTCGGCCGTCATCTGGGCCGTCACCCTGTCGGGGCCGTCCATAAGGGCTTTCACCATATCGTTCTGGCCCATAGGAGGGTCTGTGTCATAGAGGGTGAAGAAGGCGTCATATACCCTCTTGTAGATGGTGTTGCACATCTGGTGGCCGTCGGCCTCGAGGGCGCTGCGGATGAATTCCGCGACAGTGTAGGTGTATTCGCTGTCGTAGAACTCGGAGTCGGTTTCGAACTCCAGGGGGTCGGAGCCCCAGTTCAGGATGAGCCACAACAGTTCGCGTTCGCAGGAGGCCAGGGCGGGACTCTCAAATATGAGCGAACCCGTCTGCGGGGCCTGCTCGCGGGGCTTTTCCTGATATTCCCCTGCGGGGATATCTTCCTGCGGCGCAGGGGCGCCGGAGCGGATTGCCGCCTTGCGCTCATCCTCTATCATCTTCTCGCGCGTTACGCGTATGCGTTCGAAGAGGATCTGGGAGTCGATGTTGAACTTTTCGGCGCTGGCCTGCACGTAGGTCGTGCGTTTGACGGCGTCGGGGATGAGGGCTATGGTGTCCGCTATGTCGCCAATCAGCTCGGCGCGGCGCAGGGGGTCGTTTCCTGCCTCGCCCAGCAGAAGGTCGGTCTTGAACGCTATGAAGTCCTGTTCGTGGGCCGATATGAAGTCCTGAACCTCCTGCAGGGTGTGCTTGCGGGAATATGAGTCCGGATCGTCTCCGTCCGGGAGCAGCACCACCCGCACGTTCATCCCTTCCTTGAGCACCAGGCCGATGCCGCGCAGGGCGGCGTGTATGCCGGCCGAGTCGCCGTCGTACATTATGGTGACGTTCTGGGTGAACTTGCGGATGAGGCGGATCTGCGGGACGGTGAGCGAAGTGCCGCTGGAGGCCACCACGTTGGTGATTCCCAGCTGGTGCATCGACAGCACGTCAAGGTAGCCTTCCACCAGGTAGCAGCGGTCGGCGCGGGTGATGGCGTTCTTGGCGAAGTATATGCCATAGAGCGAGTTGCTCTTGTCGTAGATCTCCGTTTCCGGGGAGTTGACATATTTCGCCACTGTCTTGTCCGTGCGCAGGGTCCTGCCGCCGAAGGCGATTACGCGGCCGCTCACCGAGTGGATGGGGAATATGACACGGTCGAAGAAGCGGTCTGCCAGGTGACCGTCGTCATATCTTATACACAGGCCGGTGTCGACCAGATAATCTTCCTTGTAGCCTTGGGCGAGGGCTTCCGTGAGCAGGGCCTTGCGGTCCCTGGGAGCCCATCCGAGGCCGTATTTGCGTATGGTTTCGTCTTCGAGGCCGCGGCTGCGGAAATATTCCAGTCCTATGGCCTTCCCCTCGTCCGTGTCCAGGCTCTTCTGGAAGAACTTCCCGGCGAAATCGGACACTATATAGAGGCTCTCGCTGCGCTGCCTGGCGGCAATCTCCTCGGCCGTCTCCTCTTTTTCCACCACCTCGATCCCATACTTGCGTGCCAGGTACTTCAGGGCATCCACATAGGCAAGGCTCTCGTGCTCCATTATGAAACCGACGGCCGTGCCGGACTTACCGCACCCGAAGCACTTGTAGATTCCCTTCGACGGGGAGACGTAGAAAGACGGCGTCTTCTCGTTATGGAACGGACAGCAGGCCACGAAATTGGCTCCGCGTCGCTTAAGCGACACGAAATCCCCGACCACATCCTCGATGCGGGCCGAGTCCAGTATCTTGGCAACTGTGTCCTGCGGTATCATATTAATCTGCTTTTTCCGTCAGACGCTATACCTCATTCCAAAACCTTCCGCTTCGCTCCATCCCTCCCACTGTCTACCGCGTCATTTGCTCCGCAAATAACTTGTAGCCAGCGGGCCCCTCCCTCTAACATGGCCGAGGGTGGCCATGGGTTTTGAAACGAGGTATAGCATCTGACTAGCAACAATTTACGGTTAAAATGGTAAATCGTCGTTGTCTATGGCGGGCATATCCTCGATGCTCGGGGCAGGGGCCTGCTGGTAGGCGGGGGCGAAGCCGGCGGGGAGGTCGTTGGCGGAGGGAGCCGGGGCGGCGGCGGGAGCGGCGGGGGCCGGAGCCGCAGCCTTGGTGGCTTCCCCTGCGGGGGAGATACGCCAGGCACGGAGGTCGGTGTAATACCTGCCGTTGTATTCGCGGCTGGAAGGGCGGAAGGATATTTTCACCTGGTCGCCCACCTGGTAGCGCTGTAGGTCCTGGACCTTGTCGGCACCCCACACGTCAAACATCACCGTGGTGGGGAAATTGCCGTCCTGATACTCTACCAGGAATTCCTGCTTGGCCCATTCGCCCCTTGCGGACGAACCGGACTGGACCTGCATCTTGCGGACTATACGTCCTTCTATTTCAAGGTTTGCCATATCTTTGAGTGAAAAAGCCTGCCTGGCAACGAAGCCCGGCAGGCTGTGAATCATTTCCTAGCGAGAGAGAATTATTTCTTCTTTGCGGGCTTTGCAGGCTCTGCGGGCTTCTCAACGAAAGGCTTCACGCTCTGAAGGGTGACGTCGAAGCACAGAGGAGTGTTGGGCTCGATGCCGCTGTTGCCACGCTCGCCATAACCGAGGCTGGAGGGGATGAAGAGCTTGATCTTGCCGCCTTCGCCGATAAGCTGGAGGCCTTCGGTCCAACCCTTGACAACCCTGTTCATAAGCATACGGACAGGCTCTTCGCCCTTGGTCTCGTCAAAGACCTTTCCGTCAGGGGTCTGGCCTTTGTAGAACACATAGACAGTGTCCTTGGGACCGGGTTTAAGCTCGCTGCCGGCTTCCTCGATGATGTACTGCAGGCCGCTCTCGGTGACCTGGACACCTTCTGCCTTGAGGTTCTCGGCAAGGAATTTCTCTTCCTTCTCCTTGTTCACGGCAAGCTTATAGTCGCGACGCATACGGATGTATTTGTCGAGGGTCTGGTTGAAGGTGGAGAACTGCTCGCCGGGGTTGTACTTGAACTGATAGATGAAAGCGGAGTCGCGGAAGTCACCCTTGGAATTGGCTGCATCCTTGAGGCCCTTCAGGAGGAGGGACCAGTTCAGGTTGCCCATATCATACTGCTTGACGGACATACCGAAGTTCAGACCCATAAAGTAGCTGGCGGAGTCGGTGAGAGCCTTCTTGGGGAGGAGGTCCTTGGGATTGACGGGCTTCTCGGATTTGATTTCGTTTTCGACTGCATCGGCATCAGCCTGGGCTTCGTCGGTCTTGGTGTTGCAAGCAGCAAGTGCGGCAATGACTGCGGCGGCTGCGAGGATTCTGTAAGTTTTCATAGTTTGTATTTAATAATTTTAAGTTTCGTTCCACGCATATTCTATGCGAACTGCAAATATCGCAATTTATTTTGTATTTACGTAATAAATGAGCCAAAAAATATTTTTTCCCTTCAATAATTGGATTTTTGAAAAATAATGTCTACATTTATTGTGTCAGTCACGGACTGCCTATGTCAACTGATTCAGCAACCATACGCAAGTTCCTGAAGGAATTCTTCGGGTATGACTCGTTCAAGAGCGAGCAGGAGGATATCATACGGCACCTGGTCGCCGGAGGCAACGCCTTCGTGCTGATGCCCACCGGCGGCGGCAAGTCCCTGTGCTACCAGCTCCCCGCCTTGATGATGGAGGGCACCGCCATAGTCATCTCCCCGCTCATCGCCCTGATGAAGAACCAGGTGGATGCCATAAGGGGCTTTGTATCAGGCAATGAGGGCATCGCCCACTTCCTGAACTCCTCCCTCAACAAGTTCCAGATCGCTGCCGTGCGGGAAGACCTCCTCAAAGGAGTCACAAAACTTCTCTATGTGGCTCCGGAATCCCTCACCAAAGAGGAGAATATGGAGCTCCTTCGCGAGATCAAGATTTCCTTCTATGCCGTGGACGAAGCCCACTGCATCTCCGAATGGGGCCACGACTTCCGCCCGGAATACCGCAACATCCGCACCCTGGTGAACGAAATAGGCGTCGCCCCGATAATAGCCCTTACCGCCACCGCGACCCCTAAAGTCCAGAGCGACATCCTCAAGAACCTCGGGATGCAGGACGCCAAGGTGTTCAAATCCTCCTTCAACAGGCCCAACCTCTACTACGAGGTGCGCGACAAGGTCGAGCCCGAGAAGGATATAATCCGCTATATCCGCCAGAACCCCGGCAAGTCGGGAATCATCTACTGCCTCAGCCGCAAGAAGGTGGAAGAGCTCGCCCAGCTGCTGTGCATAAACGGCATCAAAGCCCTGCCCTACCACGCAGGCCTCGATGCCAAGACCCGGGCCGAGAACCAGGACAGCTTCCTTAACGAGGAAGCCGACGTGATAGTTGCAACCATAGCCTTCGGAATGGGCATAGACAAGCCCGACGTGCGCTTCGTCATCCACTACGACATCCCCAAGAGCATAGAAGGCTACTACCAGGAGACGGGCCGGGCCGGCCGAGACAACCTCGAAGGCCGCTGCATAACCTACTACAGCTACAAAGACATCCAGAAGCTCGAGAAATTTATGCAGGGAAAGCCCCTCTCCGAACAGGAAATAGGCAAGCAGCTCCTTGGCGAAACGGTGGCATATGCCGAATCCGGCGAGTGCCGCAGAAAGCTGCTGCTCAACTACTTCGGTGAAGTCTATCCCCAGGAGAACTGCGGCTGCTGCGACAACTGCCTCAATCCCAAGCCACGCTTCGACGGTCAGTGGGAGATGTGGCTGATGATTAACCTCATCCTGTCGCTGCCCGAAAAATTCAAGCTCGAACACCTGGCCAACATCCTTGCCGGCGTCGACAACTCCCTGATAAAGTCCTACCATCACGACCGCCTCGAAGAGTTCGGGATGGGCTCCAAGCACGACGCCAAGTTCTGGTGCATGGTCATCCACCAGGGCCTCATCCTGCACCTGCTGGACAAGGAAATAGACAGCTACGGCCTGATATTCGTCACCCCCGAGGGCAAGGAATTCTACGAGAACCCCCGCCCCGTGATGCTAATCGAAGACCGCACCTTCTCCGAAGGCGTGGACGACGATGAAGACATCCCCGCCGCCGGCGGAGGAGGAGGCGGAGACCAGACCCTGCTGGCAATGCTCAAGGACCTGCGCAAGGACGTCGCCCGAAAGAAGGGTCTCCAGCCCTGGGTAATCTTCAGCGAGCCCGCCCTGGAGGATATGTCCATAATGTATCCCCTGACCATAGACGAGCTGAAAAACTGCCAGGGGGTCGGCGAAGGCAAGGCCCGCAAGTTCGGGGCCGAGTTCCTCAGCCTTATCGCCAAATATGTGGAAGAGAATGAGATAGTGCGTCCCGAAGACTTCGTGGTGAAGTCTATGGCCAGCCGCTCGGAAGGCAAGATTTTCGTCATCCAGAGCATAGACCGCCAGATGGCCCTGGAAGACATCGCCCAGGCCCGCGGCCTGTCGATGGACGAGCTCCTCGGCGAGATAGAAGCCATAGTGGACGCCGGCACCCGCCTCAACCTGGACTATTACATCGAAGAGAATCTCGATGAGGAGGTAGTCCAGGAACTGTATGACTACTTCCGCAATGAGGCCGTGAGCGGCTCCCTGGAAGACGCGATGAACGCCCTTTCTGAGGACTATGAACCCCTGGAAATCCGCCTTGTCCGAATAAAATTCATAAGCGAAGTAGCAAATTAGGAAAATAATTACTATCTTGCACCCGCTCAGTGATTTAGCATATAAAAAACATCCATCCATATGGTAAAACTATTCAGATTTCTCATCCCGCTGCTGGCCATCCTGCTTGTGGCCGGATGTGAGGAGGGGACCGTGACCGACCCGAGCGTCGAGCCTTCCGAGGAACCCAGCCGGGAGCCTTCTTCAGAGCCCAGCATCGAGCCTTCCGAGGAGCCGTCAGTGGAACCTTCAGAAGAGCCGTCAGTGGAACCTTCAGAAGAGCCTTCCGAGGAGCCGTCGGTTGAACCTTCGGAAGAACCCTCTGATGAGCCGTCAGAAGATCCCTCACAGGAGCCGTCCGACGAACCGTCGGCAGAACCTTCAGCCGATCCTTCTACAGACCCCAGCAACGACCCGTCCGCAGAACCAAGCAGCGATCCTTCTACAGAGCCAAGCAGTGACCCGTCCACCGAGCCCAGCAGCGATCCGTCCACAGAACCCGAAGATCCTTCCGAAGAGGCAGGGTTTGACGGCAGCATAGACCCTTGGCAAGACGGCGGGCAAACAGAATTCGAAGAACAATAGAATCAGATTATTGATATGAAAAGATTATTCATCCTCGCAACTTTGCTGTCAGCAGCCGCGCTGGTGTCCTGCCAGAGCATTGTCGAGCAGGACGCACCCACGGCAGGGGACGAAATCAAGTTCTCAGCCTCCGTCGGCAACTACCGCACGAAGGTCGCGGACGATGCTTTCGAAGAAGGTGACGCCGTCGCCCTGACTGCCCTCTCCCCCATCAATGTCAACGGCGTGAAACTTACCTGGACAAACGGCGCCTTCCTTCCCGAGCAGCCCGTCTACTGGGGCCGGAAGCAGACGGAAGAAACCCTCTTTGCGGCAGTATATCCCTACAACAACGGGCTTAACGTCCAGCAGGGAGGCGTGTTCACCACCGGCGGCGACCAGTCGGACCTGGCATCCTACACCCAGGCTGACCTTCTTGTAGCCAGCACATCCGCCGCTCCCGGCAAGACCGTCCATCTGCCGTTCAGGCACGTCCTCTCCAGGGTGGACATCCTCCTGCGGAGCGAACTCCCCGTGGAAACTGTCGTGGCTGACAACCTCTGCTGTGATGCCTATGTCTATCCGCTTCGCGGCACGGCACTTCCCTATGAAGATTCAAGAAAATCCGCCTATATTCCCTATGAAACAGGCAATGGAGGCTATTCCCTCGTCACCGTTCCCCAGACCTCGACTCCCAAGCTCCTGATCTACACGGTCGGTGGCGAGCAGATTACTTTCGCTCCTCCCCAGCCCATAACCCTTGAGAGCGGCAAGATAATGCGTGTCAGCGTCACCCTTACCGCCGACAAGGAAGTAGCCTTCTCCAGCGAGATCCTCCCCTGGGAAGAAGGCGAAAGCTTCGAGATCGGCCCCGGTGAACAGCCCGAAGAGCAGGAGCCTCAGGCATATTATGTATATGATTACGCAACGGACTCCTTCACCCAGATGGAACGCATCGAGCACAACCTCTACACCTCCAGGGTTTCGAAGGGAGAAGACTACGACCGGGCAATATTCATGATTATGAACAGGCCCTCCTGGGAAGAGCAAGGCCTGATTTGTTACGGCCTGAAGTTCGGCCGGCTCAATCTGAACCAGTGGAATGAAACCGACGGCGATCCCGAGAAATACCTTCTGGCATATCCCGAATCCGGCACCGGCATCTTCGACATCACATTCGATTCTTCCGTGAAGATGATATATATTACCGAGTTTGAACCAAGTGGCGAGTGAATCCAATAACCGTAAAACTTAATGACTATGAGACGTTTATATTTAATATTGGTAACCCTTGCCGCCATTTTCGCAGCATCCTGCCAGCGTATCTCCGAACAGGATTACGCTAACAAGGGCAAGGCCCTGACCTTCACCGCTTCCATAGGAGGCTACACCAAGGCAGGCGACACCTGGTTCGACGAAGGCGACCAGATCGGCGTCTATGCTATGGAACCCATCAGCCGCTATGACATCATCCTCACCTACAAGGATGGCGCCCTCGAACCCGACAGCCCGGTCTATATGGAAGACGCCCCGAACGGAGTGCAGTTCTATGCGTATTATCCCTACGCCACCGGATTCGTGCCCACAAGGGAAGCTTATTTCCAGGTAAGGGCTGACCAGTCGTACTACGATAACTACACTTATTCCGACCTGATGGCGGCATCGACATATGCCGACGGCACCTCGGACAACGTGCACTTCGAGTTCCACCATATGCTCTCCCGCCTGGTGCTCACAATAGACAACCTTCTGGATGAAGGCGTCTCCGCAGTCAGGCTGAAGGAGGTTATGAGCACCGCAAGGGTCAACGCCTCAACCGATGAGACCTGGATTGACAGGACCTACGTCAACGATATCTCCCTGTGCCCTGCATATATGAACGGAGAGGAGGTCTGGATGGTAATTATCCCTCCCCAGTACATCAGCCCCGTCATCGAGGTCGAGACCCAAAGCGGAAAGGTCTTCAGCTTCGAGGCTCCTTCCCCCGTTGATTTCCGCAAGGGCTACAGCATTCCCGGCCGCCTCCTGCTGGACGGCTCCTCGGCCGTTTCCACAGTCACTTTCAGCAGCGACATCCAGAATTGGAACTGGGGCGACGAAGTCACCTTCATCAAACCCGGAGAAGAGGTTCCCGAATATGAATCCTGGGTCTATGTCCTGGATGAGAGCCAGTCCAAGGTTGAAGAACTGTACATCCAGGATTGGGACAGCCGTCCGTTCAGTAATGGCAGTTACCAGATCTCGGTTTATCCTGATGGATATGTAACCATCGGCAATTATACCTATGCCTCATACCAGACAGGTCCTGCCGTCGGCCCTATCGCAGCCTTTGGATTCCCCGTCTGGATGGGCGGATACTCCATAGGAGATGAATATAATTTCCACCCCGGCAATTCAGTTTTCGTATATCGTTCCCCGGCAGCCTGGTGCTTTATTTCGGATCCTGAGAATCCTTATGAGGACCTCACTCTTCCTGCAGTTCCCGCAGACCTGGGCGAACTGATCAGCTACGGCATTCCCAACCAGTACCAGAGATACAACCTCACCGGCATCGTCACCCCTTCAGAGACATCGTCCGCTATCTATCTGTCAGACGGCGAGAACTCCATATATGTTCCGTCCATCGCAGGGATTGACGACATTTCCTCATTTGCCGGCAAGAGAATAGAACTCTCTGCCACGTACATCGTTTCAGAAGGCGCCGGTCCTATGCTATACGACGCCGTTCTCCTTAACCCAGCCTCCTATGAGGAGCACGCCTGGTCCGTCATAGGCTCCATCGCAGGCACAATGTGGGATGCTGACTTCCCTATGGAGAAGATTACCGTTGATTCGGAAGACGGATACTCATATGACTTGTATGTAGCTTTCATTAAGTACGAGGGAGGTGAAGAATTCAAGGTCCGTGCAGACGGCACCTGGGATCTGAACTTCGGAGCACAGGCTGAAGGAGGCACATTTGATGAAGCAGTCACCCTTTCTCTTAATAATGGTTTTGTCGAGTGGCCCGCCGCCCAGAATGGTCATAACATAGTCGTCGACGTAACGGCCTTCCCCGACTATTGCGGTTCACTCGCCATCTGCTTCAACCCCACGGAGAATATCATCGGTGCAGCCGATGCGAATGTCTTCTGGCAGATTGTTGAAAACGGCGGCCAGGAGCCTTCAGACGATCCTTCCGGGCTGTCTGTGACCCAGGTCCTGGACGTGGAAGACGGTACTGAAGTCGAAATTGAAGAGACCGCTGTAGCCGCAAAGTATGCCCGCGGCTTCGTCCTCTACGACGGGACTAACGGAATCCTCGTGTATCAGGGTTCGAGGCCCGCTGTGGAAGTGAACATTGGAGACGTAGTCAAGGTAAAGGGTATCAAGCAGACCTACAACAACGCCGCACAGATTTCCAATAACGGCCTGAGCGTAGAGGTCCTGTACAACGTCGAAGATAAGGAAGAGTTCCTCCAGGAGTATGGATCATTGGAAAATGTTCTTGGTGAGCTGTATGACCAGTCGGCAGAGGAGATAACCTACTGCCTTGACAAATGGTCCTTCCCTGCATCAAAACCAGTCAAGGTCATAGGCGTTCTGACGTCAAGCACCTCCATCACCTGCAAGGGCCAGGGCCGCAGCGTCGGAATCGAATACCCCCTGAACGATATGAGCTCCCTGCTCTCACAGAACATCAACCGCCAGTGCGAAGCCAAGGGATTTGCCGTCAACTACACTGCCGCCAAGGTTACGCTGGTAATCTACAGCATCGAATTCGGAGACGAGGCCCAGGAAGAGGAAATAATCGATATATCCATCGCAGATTTCCTCAATGAACCGGAATCACCCACCCAGAGATATCGTCTTACCGGCGTTGTCAGCAATATCACAAGCACCCAGTATGGCAATTTCGACCTCACGGAGCCGACTACCGGCGCCTCGGTCTATGTCTATGGCCTGACCCAGGAGCCCGTCGGATATGGAGGAAAGAACGACCAGTCTTTCAGCAGTCTCGGCGTAAGCAACGGCGACAACATCACCATTGTCGGTTACCGAGGTTCATACCAGAACACAATTGAAGTGAAGTCTGCTTATCTTGAGTCTAAGAACTGACGTCGGCGAGGTCTAATCGACATACCAGACGTAGCCGTTATTGACGCATTTCCAGCGTCCGTTTGGGGTGAGAGTTATGCTCTCGCCCCAAACGCCGTCTATCTGGCGGCCGTTACTGTCATATACATACCATAGCTTGCCGTGACGGACACCCCAGCTGCCGTCATAGAAAATGACAGGGTCTTCGTCGGAGTAGAAGTCAAGTTTCCTGCCGCTGCAGTGAAAGACGTCCCAGTAGCCTGCACTGCGCTGCACGGTTACATATCCCCAGGGGAAGTATAGGATGTTCTTGCCGTATATGCCATCCACAAGGTCGCCATCGGGTTCGGCAAGATACCAGGTGCTGCCGCGCCTGACGCGATAGTAGCCGTTATAGAGGAGGTTGATATCGTCTCCGTAGAGGATGGAGTAGGAGCCCGAGTAAATATATACCCTTCTGTTCCTGATGCGGACAATGTCACCGTTCCAGAGGTCCTGGTAATCCTCGTCGCAGCTGACGGATTTGCGGGTCGTCAGCTCGTGGCCGGTGTCTTCAAACCAGAGCATATACTTGTCCGACACCACATACTGAGCTGATGCGGCCAGGCTGGCTGTCAGGGCAACCAGCAAAAGGCATATACGTTTCATGGCGGGTCTATTCCTTGTCTTCTTCGAGGGCTCTGTTGTAGCAGTCGCGGCAGAGGGGTTCGTAGATGTCCTTCTCACCCAGGACGACGAGCTTCTTGCTGGCGGAGAGGCGGTGCGAATGGTTGGCGAGGGCGCCGCAGCGGACGCAGATGGCGTGGACCTTCTGGACGTCTTCGGCTATGGCCAGCAGGCCGGGGATGGGGCCGAAGGGCTTGCCAAGATAATCAGTGTCTAGGCCGGCGACGATTACGCGTACTCCCCTGTTGGCCAGGGTCTGGCACACGTCGATGAGGCTCTCGTCGAAGAACTGGGCCTCGTCAATGCCCACCACCTGGGTGTCGGGAGCTATCTGGAGCATACGGGAAGGGCTCTTGATGGGGGTACAGGAGATACTGTGGGAGTCGTGTGAGACGACATCCAGCTCAGAGTATCTCTTGTCTATCGTGGGCTTGAAAGTCTCTATCTTCTGCTTGGCGAACTGCGCCCTTTTGAGCCTTCTGATGAGTTCTTCGGTCTTTCCCGAGAACATCGAACCGCATATCACTTCGATACATCCGGTTTTTTTTGCGTTTTCTGCGAACATTTTGCTAAATTTGTGGTGTGTACAAATATAATAATTATTCCTCAAATGGACCTTATATCAGCAGTAGAAAATCTAACCCGCAGGGTTGAAGCCCTCGAAAGGGAAATCGCCCTCCTCAAAGGCGAGTCCCCTGTCCCCGAAGATTTTTCCGCCGAACCCATAGACCTCACCCTTGACGTTCTTCCCGCGGAAGAACCCGCCGCCCCTGCAGAGCCGGAGCCGGAACCGTTGCCTGAGCTCGAACCCGAACCGCTGCCTGAGCCGCTGCCGGAGCCCGAGCCTGAACCCGTTCCTGAGCCGCTGCCGGAGCTCGAGCCCGAACCGCTGCCTCAACCAAAACCGGAACCGGAACCTGAGCCTGAGCCATTGCCGGAGACCGAACCGGCGGAGGACCTGCCTGCCGGGCTTTTCGGCGGCGACGAAGAAGAGCCCAAGGCGCCCGCCAGGGGCCGTCGTCGCAGGATCCTGAACGACCTTGACGCCCCCAAGGGCAAATCCGTAATAGACATTATGGCTGACGGAGCCGCCTGGAGGCACGATATCCCCGGGCCCGAGGTGAAATCGCTCCGCAGCGCGATAGGCCTCGGCGACCAGGTGCTGTTCATACGCCGCCTCTTCCGCGACGACTCCGCCCTCTACCAGGCCTCCATCGACAAGCTCAATTCGATGGACACCCTCGGCCAGGCGATAGAATACCTGAGCGACACCTTCCCCGAGTGGGACATCGCCTCGGACGACGTGTATCGCTTCATGATGGCGGTGCGTCGCAAGATACGCAAATAGATGGCTGGCATACTGTACATAGTCCCGACCCCGGTGGGCAACCTTGAGGATATGACCCTCAGGGCGATAAGGGTGCTGAAAGAGGCGGACCTCATCCTTGCGGAGGACACCCGCACGAGTTCCGTCCTTCTCAAGCACTACGACATCCACGTCCCCCTGAAATCCCACCACAAGTTCAACGAGCACCGGACCGCAGGACTCATCAAGGAGGAAATCCTCCAGGGGCGCAACATAGCGCTCATCAGCGATGCCGGCACGCCGGGGATCTCCGATCCCGGCTTCCTGCTGGCCCGCACCTGCGCCGAAGAAGGAATCGAAGTCCAGACCCTCCCCGGCCCCACCGCGTGCATCCCGGCCATAGTGTCGTCCGGGCTTCCCTGCGACCGGTTCTGCTTCGAGGGTTTCCTGCCCGTAAAGAAAGGCCGCCAGACCCTGCTCCAGGAGCTCGCCACAGAGACAAGGACAATGGTGTTCTACGAGTCTCCCTACCGACTGGTAAAGACCCTGGAACAGTTCGCACAATATTTTTCCCCGGAGCGCAGATGCTCCGTCGCCAGGGAAATCTCCAAGGTTCACGAGGAGCACCGCCGCGGGACCCTGGCGGAAGTCGCCTCCTGGTTCAGGGAGCACGAACCCAAAGGCGAGATAGTCATCATAGTTGAAGGTGCTCCGCGCAAACATCGTAATCCAGCTGGCGAATACGGCGGAAACGATGGAGAAACAACGCAGTGAAAGAAAGTCCCTCCCGACTTCGACGGTAATAGGCGCAGTGGCGCTGGTATTCCTCGCAATCGGCTATCAGACAGCTCTTTTCGTGCACCGCGCAGCCTCGCTGCGCATAGTGTCCAACCGCGACAGGCCGGACACGGTGTATGTCGTGGAAAGAATAGTCCCCTCCCAGGCCGGGGAGGAGCCGGAGCAGCGCACCGTGACCACCTCGGTGCGCAGGTCCCCACACGAACCATCAGCCGAAAGAGTCCGCCGGCAGACCTCCAGGCGCAGCTATGAATCCTTCCGCTTCGACCCCAACACGGTCTCGGTGGAAGACCTTATGCGCCTTGGCTTCTCCCTAAAACAGGCGGAATCGATTGACAACTACCGCAAGAAAGGCGGCCGCTTCCGCCGTAAGGGCGACTTCGCCAAATCCTTCGTCGTGTCCGACAGCATATTCCAGAGGCTGGAGCCATATATCGACATCCCCCTGGTGGACATCAACAAGGCCGATTCCGCCGCTTTCGACGCCCTGCCGGGCATAGGCCCCTGGTTCGCCTCCCGGATGGTCTCCTTCCGCAGCGAGCTTGGCGGCTACTCCTGCAAGGAGCAGCTCCTGGACATATACAACTTCGGTCAGGAACGTTTCGACGGCCTGAAAGACCTCATAACCGTCTCAGAGGCAGAGCCTTACCCGCTCTGGTCCCTGCCCGAAGACTCCCTCCGCCTCCACCCCTTCATCGACCGCCACGCCGCCCACGGCATAGTCCTCTTCCGCCGCAACTCCCCTCCCGAAGACTGGACTGTGGAATCGCTAAAAAAAGCCGGCATCCTCTCTCAAGAGAATGCCGACAAACTTTCGCGCTGCCGCCTAAAATAGTTTTGATCCTCGAAGGAAAACTAATATCTCATCCCATAAACCTTCCGCTACGCTCCATCCCTCCCACTGTCTACCGCGTCATTTGCTCCGCAAATAACTTGTAGCCAGCGGGCCCCTCCCTCTAACATGGCCGAGGGTGGCCATGGGTTTAGGGATGAGATATTAGATTTTCCTTCTACTGAATCAGAAAGATGCTGCGATGGCGATGAAGTCTTCTGCCTTGAGGGCTGCGCCGCCGATGAGGCCGCCGTCGATGTCGGGCTCGGCGAAGAGCTCCTTGGCGTTGGAAGGCTTGCAGCTTCCGCCATAGAGGATAGTGAGGTCGTCAGCGACCTTCTTGCCGAACTTTCCTTCGATGACGTTGCGGATGCAGGCGTGGATTTCCTCGGCCTGTGCAGCCGTTGCGGTCTTGCCGGTGCCGATGGCCCAGACGGGCTCGTAGGCTATCACGATGGAGGCCATCTCCTCGGCCGTGAAGTGGAAGAGGACATTCTCAGTCTGCTCCTTCACCACGTCGAAATGCCTTCCTGCCTCCCTTTCGTCGAGGTTTTCACCAACGCAGAGGATGACCTTCAGGCCGGCTGCGAGTGCGAGGCGGACCTTGTCCACGAGTTTGGCGTCGGTCTCACCGTAGTACTGCCTTCTCTCGGAGTGTCCGAGGATAGTGTAGGTGCAACCTGCGGAGACGAGCATATCCACTGCGACTTCGCCGGTGTAGGCGCCTTTCTCCTTATCTGCGCAATTCTGCGCGGAAAGAGCCACCTTGGAACCCTTCAGGGCCTCGGCCACGCTCACCAGATGGGTGAAAGGGGGTGCCACAACGAGTTCAACATTGGCGGGGAGTTCCTTCGCCTTCTCCACAACGGCCTTGGCCAGTTCTACGCCCTGGGGAACAGTGGTGTTCATCTTCCAGTTGCCTGCTACTATGTACTTTCTCATACTTTATTAAAGGTTAATTGTTAATTAGTTGCGTATCTTTGTTCCAGTCCAGCAGCTGATATTTATCCTTCAGGTACTCCGATCCTCCCTGGGGAAGGAACATCGTCAGGCCGCAGAAGGCGTCGATATCGTTGAGCATGCTGTTGGTGACTGAATAGTATTGTCCGGTGTCGCCCTTGTATAGGACGCAGTCGTCCAGGGCCGCCGAAAGGGTCTTGAGCTTATCCTCAGGAAGCCCGGCCTTTACGAATATGTCTTCCAGGTCGAAGAACCAGTGCTTGGTGCCGCCGAAATTCTGCACTTCGTTCCAGTTCAGGGCTTCAATCTCGGTCCTGTATTCAGAGATAAGTTCCTTGCAGACAGAGGCGAGGGCGGGAAGGGCGGCGCTGGAAACCAGGGATATGGTCGCCGAAGGCATACTGACATTGGGGTCGAGATACTGCTCCAGGAAGTCGGAGCACACGGCGATGGAATTGGGCTCGGGCTCTTCGAGGAGGCGGGAAGCGAGCTTTGCATAGTCAAACCCGTCTGCCATCACTTCCGCCTGTGAGAAGCCTATGACGTCGGCCTTGTCCTTGAAGGCATATGCCACTTCCACGCAGCCCATAAGGCAGGCGTCGATGAGGAAATAATCCAGATGCATAGGGATTGCCGCGGCGAGGTCGGCGACTTCCACCTCGGTGGAAAGCTTCTTGCTGCTCTCGTAATAGGTCTCCTGGAGGAGGGTCTTGGTCAGGGGGCGGTCAGGCTCTTCGAATTCGAAGAAGGGCGAGCCGGCCACGCGGCGGACGGACCTGCGGATGGAGCCGTCAAATCCGCCGGGGTTGTCATAATAGCCGGAAGGAAGCCAGCCGTTGCCGTGCGAAGAGATGACCAGCCCGTAGTGGGGGGAGGGATAGTTCTCCTGGATATACCTCAGGAAAGTTTTCACCGTCACGGGATTGGCAAGGATGGTGCCGGGCTCCATCTTATAGACCGTATCGGCCACGGCAATGCCGGTCACGTTCCTGTAAAGCCTTATAAGACAGGGGCTTGTAGGGATAGTGAGATTGCCGTTGGTGTGCTTGGCTATGACAAAAAGGGCCTCGGTGCCGTTCTTTGCGGGAAGATAGCCTTTCATCATATCCTGGATGTCCTCCTTGAGATAGGTGCTGAGGTTGTTGAAGCCGGCCGATATGAAGATCATCACCTTCTGCTTGGGCTGCTCCAGATAATCCGGGAAGGTGTTCGTGTCCTTGCCCGTCCTGGGGGTTTCGCGCTGGTTGATATGGCACGAAGCGACGAGCTGCACGAGCACGGCGGCAAGAAGGAATATTCTGACAATCTTCTTTGTCATAGTTTGCAAATATAGTAATTTTCTTGCTATATTTGTGCTTATATAAAGTATATGTAATGAAAAGAATCCTCAAAATGTCAGTTATCGTTGCAGTTGCAGCAGCCCTCGCTTCCTGCGGGGGAAAGAAAGCCTCGGATGAAGGCGAATTCAAGTACCTGGTGGACCACTTCGCGGACCTCAACATAATCCGCTACCGTATTCCCGGCTGGGAAGGCCTCACCCTCCAGCAGAAGGAATATGCCTACTGGCTCAGCGAAGCCGCCAAATGGGGCCGGGACATAACCTGGGACCAGTACTGCAAATGGAACCTCCCCCTGCGCCACGTCCTTGAGAATATCCTTGAGAACTACAAGGGCGACAGGTCCGGCGAAGACTGGCAGGCTTTCGAGCTCTATGCCAAGCGTGTTTTCTTCGCCAACGGAGTGCATCATCACTATGCCGAAGACAAGTTCCTCCCCGGCTGCACGAAAGAGTATTTCGCATCCCTGATGGAAGCCGTCGGCGCCCAGTGCGACGGCCTGGTGGACTTCATATATGACCCCGACGCCTATCCCCAGAGGCGCTCCACCAGCAAGGACGGCGACATCGTACAGCTGTCCGCAGTCAACTTCTATGGCGACGGAATCACCCGCGCCGAAGTGGAGAAATACTACGCCTCGATCGAAGTCCCCGGCGACCCCGAGCCCGTTTCCTACGGCCTTAACTCCAAGATAGTCAGGGCTCAGGACGGCTCCCTCAAGGAAGAGCGCTGGAAGGTGGGAGGCATATATGGCCCCGCTATCGAAAAGATCTGCGAGGCCCTTGCCAAGGCTGCTGCCGTCGCGGAGAATGACTCCCAGCGCAAGGCCCTCGGCCTCCTGCAGGAGTACTACCGCACCGGCGACCTCCGCAAGTGGGATGAGTACAACATCGAATGGGTGAAGGACACCCTCGGCACCGTAGACTACATCAACGGCTTCATCGAAGACTATGACGACCCTCTGGGCCACAAGGCCACCTGGGAAGGATATGTCCACATCAAGGACTCCGCCGCATCGGCCCGCACCGAGATCCTCAGCGCCAACGCCCAGTGGTTCGAAGACAACTCCCCCGTTGACCCGCGCTTCAAGAAGAAGAGCGTCAAGGGTGTCTCCGCAAAGGTTGTCAACGCCGTCGCGATGGCCGGCGCCTGCTACCCCAGCACCCCCATCGGCATCAACCTCCCCAACGCAGACTGGATCCGCAAGGAGCACGGCTCCAAGAGCGTAACGATCGCCAACATAACCCACGCATATGACTACGCCGCCCAGGAGCAGCCCAAGAGCACCCTCACAGAGTTCGTCTACAGCCAGGAGGAAATAGATGCCTACCGCAAATACGGCCCCGTCACCGACGAGATCCACACCGACCTGCACGAGTGCCTCGGCCACGCTTCCGGCCAGCTCCTTCCCGGAGTCTCCTCCTCGGCCCTGGGTGAATACCAGTCCGCCCTCGAGGAAGCCCGCGCCGACCTCTTCGGCCTCTACTACATAGCCGATCCCAAGATGGTCGAGCTTGGCATCGTCCCCGACCTTGAAGCCTACAAGCCTGCCTACGAGCACTATATCCTCAACGGCATTATGGTCCAGTTCTGCCGCGTGGAGCTCGGCCGCCCCAACACCGAAGCCCATATGCAGAACCGCAAGCTCGTCGCCGAGTGGTGCTATGAGAAAGGTCTCAAGGACAATGTCATAGAAAAGAAGGTGCGTGACGGCAAGACCTACTTCGTGGTGAATGACCACCAGGCCCTGCGCGGTCTGTTCGCCCAGCTGCTCGCCGAAATCCAGAGGATCAAGTCCGAAGGCGACTATGCAGCAGGCAAGGCCCTCATCGACAAGTATGCTGTGGACATCGACCCCGTTCTCCACAAAGAGGTCGTAGAGCGCTATAAGGCTCTGAACCTCAGGCCTTACGGAGGATTCCTCAACCCCGACATAGTGCCCGTGGTGAAAGGCGGCAAGACCGTGGACTACAAGCTGGAATATCCTTCCGACTTCCTCGGCCAGCAGCTCGAGTACGGTCACAAGTACAGCGCCCTTTAGGATGGACCGCCTGCTGAAGGATTACTCCTATTACCTGAAGGTCGAGAGGGCTATGTCCCCCAACACGGTGGAAGCCTACCTGAGCGACCTTCAGGAGTTCTTCAGCATAACCGGCCTGCCCCCGAAAGATGTCTCCCCGGACAGCATAATGACCTGTCTGGGGGGACTTTCCGTTTCGGAGCGCACCCAGGCGCGGATGCTCAGCGCGCTCCGCTCATTCTTCGGCTGGATGCAGCTTGAAGGCGAACGGGAAGACAACCCCGCCGAGCACGTGGACTTCCCCAAGATAGGCCGCTATCTCCCGGCCGTGCTGTCGGTCGGGGAGGTCGATGCCATAATGGAGAGCGTGGACCTTTCCGCCCCCTCCGGCATTCGCGACAGGGCCATCCTGGAAGTCCTCTACGGATGCGGCCTGCGCGTGTCGGAGCTCACCTCGCTGAGAATTTCCGACATATTCCTCGGCGAGGGCTTCGTGCGGGTCACCGGAAAGGGCGACAAGCAGCGCGTGGTGCCTATCGGCGAAAGCGCGGAGCAGGCCGTCAGGGCCTATATGGAAGTGCGCCCCGAGCCCCGGCCGAAGGCGGAAGACATATTGTTCCTGGGCAAAAGCGGTAACGCCCTTAGCAGGGTCTCCATATTCAACCTGGTGAAGAAGCAGGCAATGATAGCCGGAATCCACAAAGAGATATCCCCCCACACCTTCCGCCACTCTTTCGCCACCCACCTTATCGAAAACGGCGCCGACCTTCGCGTGGTCCAGGAGATGCTTGGCCACGAGAGTATCCTGACGACGGAAATATACACGCACATCGACGCATCCACCTGGCAGCGCTCCATCCTGGAGAACCACCCCGACAGATAGCTACAGCATTATCGAGACGGCTATCTTGCGGCGGCTGTTCCACAGCCACACCTGGCCTCCTTCCAGTTTTTCGACGGTGAATTCCACCCCCGTATAGTTCTCCACTGACACTCCGGTGCTCCAGCGAAGGTCACCTATTATCTTCTGCCCAACGCTCTTGGGCTCCTCACCAAGTGTGACCATATAGTAGCGGGACATCGTGTCGTCCATTATACGGTAGCGGTGCTTCTCGGGGTTGGAGGACATCTGGCAGGTCGTGCTCTCATACTTGAGAATCATCTTGCCGCTCTCCTGAAGGCATATGTCGGGGCTGACGAGGAATTCCTCATCGACCTTGAGATTGCAGGAGGCCGCAAGAAGGAGTGCGGCGATTATGGGCAGGAATCTTCTCATCGAACAGATATCTCCTTTTTAATTATTTCAGTGGAACCATCCTTATAGACTATGGTGGCAGTCAGGACTCCCGAGTTGTAGAGGTAGAAGAACCCGTCCGGGGAGGTCTGGACCGGCCAGCCGTCATATTCCCAGCTCACGCTTTTAACCTCGTGGGGATTGTAGATGCGAAGGGGAAGGCGGGAGCCGTGGGGGAAGCTGCCGTCTTCGCCGCGGGTGACGTTGCTCACGTATATGAACGGTAGGGAATTGTCATACAGGTACTTAGTGGTGAAGTTCACCGGCACCACCTTGCTCGTTATGCCGTTGACCTTGAAGGAGATGGCGGCCCTGTAGGCTTTGCCGCTCTGAAGGCCGTCGAGGGTTATGGCATATTTCCCTTTGGCATATGGTTCCACCTCAACCTCGGTGCCTTCCTTGGAAGCCAGGCCCCAGGTCACGAAGGCGTTGCCCTCGAATTCCGGGCTGTCCGCCTCCCAGCTGATGATGGCCGCATCCTGGAATATATAGCTCTCGACCCCGGCCACTTCCGGAAGGATCACGTCGCTCATCCTCGAGACGGTGAACCTGACAGAGGCTCCTTCCCTGGCGATGTCGGTGATGGCCAGCGGGGATTCCGTGCCGTCCCAGAAGACGAAGGCGGGGGAGGTGAGGGCCGTGAATGCGTCATATTCCTTGCAGGGATAGAAAATCTGGCCCTGGTTGAACTGGAACTCGCGGGACTGGTTGTAGGCCCTTATCAGGGGGGTCGCGCTTACCAGGCGGGCACACTGATGGTCGGGCCGGCAGTTCACCTCGTTTATCCTCCACCTGGTCAGGGCGCTCAGCACCTTGTCTTCGGAATCGGAATAGCCGGCCGGCCGTTTGCTTCGGTCGATATGATATATAAGGAGTCCCGAGCCTCCGATGTATGCATCCCAGTCCTGCTCGGCGCGGCACTCCAGGAGGAAGTACTCGCCCTCCACCGGGGTCTGGTAAATGAAGAACCTGCGGTCGGTCGAGACGGGCTCCAGGACGTAGGTACCCACCTTCAGGGTGTCGACCGTTCCGAGGCCGAGGGTGTGATAGTCTATGGCGTTGTAATGGGGCGGGGTGCGGCCGTCGTCGTTGTAGTTGCCGCCGTCCATAAGGGCCGTGGAGCGCCACAGGCCGTTGCCCATACCGCCGCTGCCTGCATAGTCGACGTCATACATATCCTGCAGTCCGAGGGTGTGGCTGTACTCGTGGCAGAGGGTGCCGATTCCGGTCATAACCGCCCGGCCGCTGCCATCCTTGTGGAGCTCGGTGGACATATTGTAGGCATTGATCAGCAGGCCGCCGACTTCGGCTCCGTTGTACTCCTTGGTGCCCTGGACATATGCCATATGCGGCCACACCTGGTCCTCCTCGCCGGTTTCCGCCTCGCTAAAGCCGGCCACGATCACGAATATGTTGTCTATCTTGCCGTCGGCATTGGCGTCGAAGCGGGAGAAATCAAGGCCCTGCTCCTCGTAGGCCTTCCGGCAGGCTTCCACGACCACTCCCCTGGCATCTACGTCGTCGCCGTCTTCGTTGTTGGCGAAATATTCCGCAGAGGGTTTGTCCAGGGTGATGATGCCGCTCACCTCGAAATCGAACAGGGCGTCGCCGCGGAACTGCTCTTCGAAATAGTCCGCCATACTGCCGAGGATGCCGTCGGCGTAATATCCCCTCGCGCAGATAAGGTCCACGAATTCTTCGCGGGAATAGCGGAATTCAAGGCCGGGGAACTGCACCAGGAGGAAGAGGCATCTGTGCACCGGGGTGGGGTCCAGAGGCTCTTCGGACGGTTCTTCGGACATATCCTCCGACGGGTCGCCAGGCAGGTCTTCCGACGGATCCTCCGATTCATCGGGGGCACGGAAAGGAGCACGCCTTACCCGCGCTGAAGGCGGGAGACTGCCAGAAAGGATCTTCTGCGGCACTTTCTCCCCTACTATATACGCGCTCGGGCGCCTGGAGCCGTCGGAGGAGAAGGCGGCATAGCGCCAATATTTGTCCTGGCCCTGGACCAGGACGTGACCGACGAAATCCGTCACGGCGTGCGATCGTTCGTCACCGTTGATGAAGGCTTCTATCTTCCTGCCGTCGGGCTGGGTCAGCGTCACCCTCCTGTTGAAAACAGGTATGGCACGGGCACTTATGCATCCCAGCGCAAGAAGCAATATGACAAGCAGCCTTCTCATAGATGATTCAGTCTACAAGATTAGCAATTTTTTTGGAGAAAAACAAGACCTTCTCAATAACCGAGAAACCGGATAACGCTCCCGCGCTCTCCGGCTTCTAAGACGTGTACTAAAACCTAAACCTGCACTATAGATGCAGAGTTATTATGAAACGTTGCATACAAATCAAAAAAAAATAAAAAAAAACGACATCCGTCCGAAAACAGATGCCGTTTGTCGTTGTCCTGAGGAAATTATTTCGCAGCCTCGACGGAAGCCTTACGGAATTCCTTAAGGTCTTTCATAAGAGCGAGAGCAGCCTTACGTGCGCGGGCACCTGCAGCCTTGTTTCCCTTTTCAACCTGGGCGTCAGCGTTTACGACAAACTCCTGGATTTCCGCCTTGATGGTCTCAACAAGCTTTTTCATAATTTAAATTAAAATGGTTCGTTAAACAAAAATGTATGTAATTTGTTATTGTTCAAATCTGTGCGCAATTTAGACATAAATCCTGAAATACGCAAAACTTTTTAAAAAAAAAGTGATTTTTAGCCTTGATTTTCAATGTCTTTCGGCTTTTCAGCCTTAACTGGAGCCGGCTTTGCATTGAAGGAGTTCATCGCCCTGTCCGGACCGACGGTCACGAATGCCTTCACACCTTCGATGACTTTGCTGCAAAGGGCGGGAATCTGCTCCTTCTGATCCTGCGACAGGTCACCCAGAACGAAGTCTATCTGTTCTCCCGCGTGGAAGTCGTTCCCTATGCCCATCCTGATGCGGCACCAGTCCTGACTGCCCAGGCAGTCCTGGATGTTCTTCAGTCCGTTGTGGCCTCCGTCGCTGCCTTTCTTACGCATCCTCAGGGTGCCGAAAGGGAGGTTGAGGTCGTCGCAGATGACGATGAGGTTTTCCAGGGGGACGTTCTTCTTTTCCATCCAGTACCTGACGGCATTGCCGCTCAGGTTCATATAGGTGGAGGGTTTGAGCAGGGTCAGCCTGCGGCCCTTGAAAGACACTTCGGCTATGTCTCCGTAGCGCTGAGTGGAAAAAACGGCATTGGATGCCTCAGACCAGGCATCCAACACCATAAATCCCATATTGTGCCTGGTCTGGGCATATTCCCGTCCGATATTTCCCAATCCGGCGACGAGATAGTTCATTCCAGGCTCAATGGTTTGGTCACTATTCCTCTGCAGGGGCTGCGGCCGCACTGTTGCGAGTAGCCTTGACAGCGCAGATGATAGCGTCTTTCTGAGTGAGAATCGCGATGTTTTCATAGTGGAGGTCTCCAGCCTTGATCTGCTTGCCGATTCCCAGAGGGGTGATATCGATGTCGATCTGGTCGGGGAGGTCCTTCATAAGGGCGCTGACGCGAACCTCACGGAGGAGCTTGACGAACTTACCACCGGCCTGCACACCGACAGCGTGTCCCGTGATGTTGAGGGGAACGTTGATGGCGATGGGCTTGTCCTCACCCACTGCGAGGAAGTCCACGTGGAGGCAGTTGTCCTTCACGGGGTGATACTGGAGTTCGTGAACCACTGCCATATACTTGCTGCCATCGCTCAGCACGAGGTCGACGATGAAGGAAGCGGGAGTGTGGGTGATTCCCTTGAGTTCTTTTTCTTCAACTGTGAAAAGGACGTTCTTGAGTCCGGGTCCATAAAGGTTGCAGGGGACGAGGCCCTGTTTGCGGAAGGCCTTGATGACGGCCTTGTTGCCAGTCTCGCGGATCTGGCCCTTGAGTTCAAAATGCTTCATTTTGTCTTGTTTGAAATGTGTTACTCAGTCTGTTGTTTCACAGACCCCATTGCACCAAAGGGGCTACCCCCTTTAATTTTGCGGCCGCAAAGTTAGGATAATTCCTTGAATTATACAAATTTTCCTCGCATTTGTCCCCGTCCCTTGTGTTCTTGCCCAAATAATGCATTAAGGACATAAGCTCTTCTTTGAGAGATAATATGAGGCCGGACAGTAAGGGACTGAGCGAATTTGACGGGAATGGAGTTGGCCTTGTGCGGTGGCGTGCGTGAGCCCTGTGCAGGGCACGGTCCTGCGTCAGCAGGATGACCGACAGCCGGACTCGAGTTTACGGGCGCAGCCCGTCGAGTTTTGAGGTCAAGTGCCCGGTGCCGCCCATTCCCGGAAGCTGAGCTCAGTCCCTTACTGTCCGGCCTTTGTGGGGTACCTCGTTCAAAAACGCCCCAAAAACTGCTAGGTACCCCCACCCACACCGGGGACCTCGTTCAAAAACCCGCCGAAAAGTGCAAGGTCCCCACCACCGATACTTGTCAGAAAGCCGCTCCAGAATGGCACGTCCCCTCACAATAAGATCCCGGCCGGCGAAACTTTAATAAATGATAGGAGAGCGATGCGGAACTTCAGAGCCGTCTAATCTTCGTCCGTCTCGTCCTCCCCGCTTCCGAATCTGAATATTATTTCTTTCTTCCCGTTCTTTTCTCGTGTCAAAATAGACCAGGCCCGGTGGTTGGGGCCAGGAATGAGCAATCCGGATGCAAATGTTAGATCAGTCATCCTTTTTTCTTAGAGGGCCGGCAGATAAAAATCAAAATTAATTCTCAGGTTGTGCGAATTATAATACGAATTAATGTATTTGCGGATAGATGTATCCGGAGAGCATCCGCTCCGTTTTTGCCACGGCCTCCTTCAGCTGTTCGCCGAAGCATATGTGCTCCTTAAGGTAGGCGTCATCACCTCCCGACAGGACCCTGTAGAGTTCATCCGACATGGAGTTGGCATAGGCGGCGACGGAGTCCTCGATATGGTCCTTCTCGGCCTCGGACCGGGAATGTGAATACACCCGCTCCTTCTGGTGGAAGAAAGCGTAGGCCTGCTCGATGATATGCCGGTCCGGGACGCTCATTTGACGCAGTTCAGGTTTTCCTTGTAGGCGTATCCCTCACTTGCTAGCAGACGGTCCATCTCGGCCCGCTCCACGCCGAAGCAGTAGCAGATCTGGTCAAGGTTGTCGAACTCCTCGTCCCGGAGAAGGAAGTTGATGCTGGACACGAGCATCGGTATGTCGGAAAGCGGAAGATGGTCCATGGCCTACTCGATATTGTTGAGTTTCTTCTCTATTTTGTTCAGGGTTTCGAAGAACCGCCCGGTAGCTACCGCCGGCCCCATCAGCAGAAGTCCGAATGTGTTCCATCCGAACATGTGCCACCAGGAGGTGTAGGGGCCTTCTATGCCGAGGTCAATGGCCTTGGCCTTCAGCTCTTCAGCGATTCGCGCCATCCAGACAAGCGGGTAGATGAATGCCGTCGGGATGCCGATAAGGTAGGCCACCCAGTAGCGCTGGCTCCTTCGGCCGAGGATTTCATCCAACTCGTCCTGAAGCCCTCCGAGGGGCATATACAGGAGGAAAAAGAGTCCCGCCGTGAAGAAATCTATGAACCCTAGCCAGAAGCCCGGCCGGTTTGTATGCTTGAACCTCATAGTCTCCCGGAATTGCTGCCTGCCTTGAACCCGAACGAATCGAAAAACTCAGCGTAACGCTCATTGTGAAGATCAGTGCCTTGGATGTCGTACAGGCCTTCAACAAGGAGGGCCTCGGCCCGGACGCTGACGGCCTCCCCGTACAGGCCTTCGATGGAGCCGATATTGCGCTGGAACAGCACTCCGGCCTCCTTGAAGGAATGGTACCTCTCCATGTCAAGGTACAGGTAGCGTTCGGGATGGGCCAGGACCGGTTGGAATCCCATGTCGAGGAGCCGCTTTATCTCGTCCTCGGGAACGATGTCCCCGATCCTTGAGGCCTTGTGGATGGGAAGCTCGATCAGGATGTGACTGCCCTCCCAGGGAAGGAGCCACCCTTTCTCCAGAGTCTCCGGCCAGGTCTCGGGGATGAGGCGGTATTCCATAGAGGGCTCCAGCTCCAGAGGAATGCCTTCCTTGGCGAGTTCTCCCTCAAGAAGGGCGCACGCCCTCTTCACGTCATCCGGAGTGTTCGGGTACTTGCCGACCCTGTGGGAGGTGCATACGGCTTTCCTGAACCCCCATTTCACCTGGTATCCGGCCAGGAGGACCGACTCGGCCAGGCAGGCGGCCCCGTCATCCAGGCCAGGAAGGATATGGCAGTGGCAATCAGTGGAAGGAGGTATCATCGTTCGATCTTGACGAGTTCCATTTCGAAAATGAGCGTACTGTGAGCCGGGATATCATCCATCTTCCTGGAACCATAGCCCCACTTGGCAGGGATATAGACTTCCCACTTGTCCCCCTCATGCATCCTCGTCAGGGCTATCTGCCAGCCCATGATGAGGTCTCCGACCATAAAGAGGGCCGGGAGTTGCTCTCCTTCCGTCGAGTCGAAGACGGTTCCGTCAATAAGCCGGCCGGTGTAATGGACGTATACAATGCTGCGAGGAGTAGGCTTTCTGGTTCCACTCCCCTCTTTCAGGACGCGGTATATCACGCCGTTGTCGAGGACATGCATTCCTTCCTCCTGGGCCTTCGCCTGGAGGAAGGCCTCATTGGTCTCCTTGTAAGGATCGGATTTCTTTTTCTTGTGGAAAGACATGGCTACGTCAAATTAATCCTTTCAAACTTGTATCCCAGGCGGCAGAGCTCGATGGCCGCGCCAATCTTGTACATCACTTCCACCGTGGCCAGGAACATCCTGTAGGCTTCGGCCGTCCCGGGTTCCGGACTCTCCCGCATGAGGAAGTGATAGGCGTTTGCCGCGCAGGACTGCATCGCCTGGACGCTGTGCCTGCGGTCCCGGAGGATGACGTCCGTGATGTGGTCGTCCATGTCATCGAAGCCCCGTTCTCCGAGGAAGAAGGAGTAGGGACAGTCCATATACCTGGCCCAGTCCTTGTCCCAGAGGAACGCTACGGCCATGCCGAGGTAACCCGCGCAGCCCAGGCAGAACTCAGGGTACGCGTTGAAATTCCTCACGGCATCCCCATAGAAGGAAGGCGCAAGGCGGAACCAGGCCTCGTCGACATCCGGCGTTGAGAGGAGCGTACCCTTGAGCAGACCGGCATCGGTGCACGATGCCTCCAGATACGCGGTCAGGTCTTCGTGATACTTGTCAATCGTTGTTCTCTCCCCTTCCATCATCAGAAGAATGTCACGATTTCATCCAAGGGTTTCCTTGCAGGACGTTTGGGGTCGGCCGCCCGGTAGCCAAGGGCGATCACGGCCATGATGGTCTCGCTCTCAGGGATGTTGAAGATGGAGCGGATGGCAGCAGCATCACGTCCGCCCATAATAAGAGTGTCAAAGCCCATTGCGCGCGCTTTCAGGATGAGGTGTGCATCGCTGAGGCCGTTGTCATAAGCGCCCCAGCCGTTGCCGACTTCATTCGCAGGCTCCCCGCCCTTTCTAAAACCGGACAGGTTTGTGATGTAGGTGGAAACAATGAACACCGGCGCGCCTTCCGTGTTTTTCTTGTTCCATTCTCCTATGACTTCACGAACGGCATCTGCCTTTTCCTTGGAAAGGGCCACGTAGTAGCGACTGGGCTGGGAGTTTGTCCACGATGGGGCCTCCTGGGCTGTGGCAATCAGGGTTCGGACCTGGGCTTCGCTGATGCTTTTGGAAGCATCAAAACTGCGGACGCTCCGCCTGGAAGCGACCACATCGTCAAAGGATACGCTTGTGTGCCCGGTACTGCCCGTGCATGAACAGAGGGCAACAATCGCAAGAAGGGAAAGCAGGTATTTTTTCATTTCTAGAAATTGATTTCGATGGGGTCGTGTGTGAAGGAACTGATGGTCGCCTTGGCATCCTTGAGGAAATACACGGCGGTATTGCCGTCGTTCTCGTCGTACATGCTTCGGAGGCCGGGATTGGCATCCAGCATGGCCTTCTTCACCTCCACGCGCGGGTCTTCCACGAGGGTGGCCTTGATGCGCAGCCACTCTCCTCCCTCCTTATCGAAGGCGCATATTGCCACCTTCGGGTTGGCGGCGATCTGCTTCGCCACGTTCTTGACGTGCCCGGTCTGGATATAGAGTTTGCCCTCTATGATCTCGGCTGTGCCGAATGGACGGACCTCGGGCTGGTCGCCGTCCACGGTGGCAAGGAAATAATAGCCTGTCTTATGCAGGAAATCACGGACTCTTTGCATATTGTCTTGGTTTACTGATTGATACTCCGCCGGGTTGACCGGCTGTTCTGCCTTCCGCTGACCCTTGGGGCCGCAGGATATGACAGTAAGAAGGATGGCGGTTGCCAGCAATAATCTTTTCATCGTCTAGAAATCTTTGGGGTTGTACTTCAGGGCATCCGACGGCCAGCCCTCCAGGTTGTGTCCGGTGTCGAGGCCCCGGATAGCGGCCATCTCGTCTACTGTCAGGGTGATGTCCAGGGTGTCGAGGTTCTGGATCATGCGCTCCTTGTGGACGGACTTCGGAATCACGATGATGCCCTGCTGGGTGAGGAAGCGGAGGGCCACCTGAGCGGCGGTCTTCCCATGGGCAGCGCCGACCTCCGTAAGGACCGGATTCGTGAAGATGCCGTTCAGCCCTTCTGCCAGAGGGCCCCAGGATTCCACGGCGGTTCCCGCCTCATCCATTTTTGCAATCATCGGCCGCTGCTGATAGAAGACGTGGGTCTCGATCTGGTTGACCGCAGGGATGATGGAAGCGCTTTTCACCAGGAGGTCGAATTGCTCCGGATAGAAGTTCGAAACGCCTATGCTCCTGAGGTATCCTTCCTTGACAAGGTCCTCAAAGGCCGCCCATATCTCTGAGTCGTTTCCCATGGGCCAGTGGATGAGCATGAGGTCCAGGTAGTCCAGCCCCATCCGCCGGAGAGAACCCTTCACGTTCTCCTTTGCCTTCGCGTAAGTGGGACGGGACAGGCAGAGCTTCGAGGTGATGAAGATTTCGTCCCTTGGGATGCCGGATTTGCGCACGGCCGAACCGACCATCGCCTCGTTCTCATAGTACTGGGCGGTGTCCAGGGAGCGGTATCCGACGCTGAGCGCGTCGAGGACGCAGCGCTCCGTGACGGACGGGTCCACAAGATACACTCCATACCCGATAATCGGCATATCAATGCCGCAGTTAAGCTTTACAGTCTGCATATCAGGCGAGTTTTACGGCTGTTCCGGATGCGGTGACCATAAGCATTCCGCCACCTTCTCCAAGGACCTCGTAATCGATGTCGATACCGACGACGGCGTCGGCGCCGAGTTGTGATGCCCTTTCGGATATCTCATTCATAGCCTGGGTGCGGGCCCTTATCAATTCATCCTCGTAGGACCCTGAGCGGCCTCCGACAAAGTTCCTGATGCTGGCAGCGAAATCCCTGAGGAAATTGACGCCGGCAACGACTTCGCCGAAAACGACTCCCTTGTACTGCGTGATTGTGCGTCCTTCGATGGACGGAGTGGTCGTAAGTATCATGGTAATTCGGGTTTAACACACAAATATAAAGAAAATCCGCCGGAAGCGGAAATCATTCCGACGGAATCTCGCTTTGTGTTCTTGCTCCAAATAATGAATCAAGGGCATAAGCACTTCTTTGAGAGATAATAGGAGGCCGGGCAGTAAGGGACTGAGCTCAGCTTCCGGGAATGGGCGGCACCGGGCACTTGACCTCAAAACTCGACGGGCTTTGCCCGTAAACTCGACTCCGGCTGTCGGTCATCCTGCTGACGCAGGACCGTGCCCTGCACAAGGCTCACGCACGCCACCGCACAAGGCCAACTCCATTCCCGTCAAATTCGCTCAGTCCCTTACTGCCCGGCCTTTGTGGGGTACCTCGTTCAAAAAGCCCCCAAAAACTGCAAGGTACCCCCACCACACCAGGGACCTCGTCGAAAAACCCGGCAAAAAGGGCATTGACTGCGCAAAAATGGCTGATTCCGGGCAGGTGGCGGGGGGTGATGCGGGGGCGCGGGGTGAAGATTGCGGGAGGGGGAGGTTATTATTTACAAATAATTGCGTACATTTGCAGATTGAAAAAGACTGAAACGATGATAAACTTTGTAGAGGAACTGAAATGGAGGGGTATGATCCAGGACATCATGCCCGGAACTGAAGAAAAACTGCTCGAAGGACCGCAGGCGGCCTACGTGGGCATAGACCCCACGGCCGACTCCCTGCACATCGGCCACCTTGTGAGCGTAATGATACTCAAGCACTTCCAGAGGTGCGGCCACAAGCCCTTCGCACTGGTGGGAGGTGCCACCGGAATGATTGGCGACCCTTCGATGAAATCCGCCGAGCGCAACCTCCTCGACGAGGCGACCCTCGCCCACAACGTGGCAGGCATCAAGGCCCAGCTCGCCCGCTTCCTGGACTTCGACTCCGACGCCCCGAACAAGGCGGAACTGGTGAACAACTACGACTGGATGAAGGACTACTCTTTCATCAACTTCATCCGCGATATCGGAAAGCATATCACCGTCAACTATATGATGGCCAAGGCCTCCGTCAAGAAGCGCCTCTCGCGCGACTCCTCCGAGGGAATGTCCTTCACCGAATTTAGCTACCAGCTGATGCAGGGCTATGACTTCTACTGGCTGTGGAAGCACAAGG
>JAEEGL015832762.1_pt1 | contig 43989 bp, 37 predicted proteins | sample 9134231 | NCBI WGS metagenome assembly JAEEGL01 (sample SAMN16246548, study PRJNA631951) | gut metagenome | biome: gut microbiome; feature: rumen; material: fiber-attached | host: Bos | place: Iran: Karaj | collected 2018-10
GGCGCCGCCTTCAACCCGGAGGTGGAGAAGTTCCTGCACAAGATTGGCTTCCACTATACCGTGGGCTACGGTATGACGGAATGCGCCCCCATCATCTGCTATGCCCACTGGGACAAGGTGAAGGTAGGTTCCGCCGGCCGCGCCGCCCTCAACATGGAAGTGCGCATAGACTCTTCAGACCCCCGCAACATTCCCGGAGAGGTACAGGTGAAGGGCCCCAACGTGTGCCTGGGCTACTACAAGAACGAGGATGCCACCAAGGCTTCCTTCACGGAAGACGGCTGGTTCCGCACCGGAGACATGGGCGTGATTGACGAGGACGGATACCTCTTCCTCCGCGGCCGCTCCAAGTGCATGGTACTGGGTCCTTCCGGCCAGAACATCTACCCCGAAGAGGTGGAAGCCACCATCAACAACTTCAACTACGTGGTAGATTCCCTGGTGGTGGAAGACGACGGCGGCCTCACCGCCCTCATCTATCCGGACTGGCACCAGGGAGAGCTGGACGGCTTCACCCGTTCGGAATTCAAGAAACGCATCACCGGCATGCTGCCCGCCATCAATGACGAGCTTCCCAAGTATGCCCAGATCAAGAAAATAGAGCTGATGCCCGAAGACTTCGAGCGTACGCCCAAGAAGAGCATCAAGCGATATCTGTATCAGCGCAACTAATGGAAAAATTCGACAGAAGCTATTTGGAAATGGCCGAGGTGTGGGCCCAGAACTCCTACTGCAAGCGCAGGAAGGTAGGGGCCCTGCTGGTCAAGGACCGCACCATCATCTCGGACGGCTACAACGGCACGCCCTCGGGCTTTGAGAACATCTGCGAAGACGAGAACGGCGTTACCAAGCCCTATGTCCTGCACGCAGAGGCCAACGCCATCACCAAGGTGGCCAAGAGCGGCAACTCCTCGGAAGGCGCCACCCTCTATGTAACGGCCTCTCCCTGTGCCGAATGTGCCAAACTCATCATCCAGGCCGGCATCCGCCGGGTGGTGTACCGGGACGCGTACCGTCTCACGGACGGGATAGACCTCCTTGCCCGCGCCGGCATAAAAGTAGAACAGATCCAATAGCCTATGCAGAAAAAGACCCTCCTCCAGATTTTCCAGGTGTTGCTGGGGGTTGCCATCGGCGCCCTCATCACCTTCTCCGTGGTCCGTTTCCGGGAGAAGCAGCATCTGATCCGCACCCAGCTGCAGGATTGGCAGAAGCTCAACATGATCCTGGGCATCGTGGAAAAGAACTACGTGGACACCCTGGACTACAAGGGCATGACGGAAGCTTCCATATCGGCCGCCCTGGCCAAGCTGGACCCTCATTCCGTATACCTTCCTCCCGTGCAACTGGAAGCTTCCGAACAGGAGCTTTCCGGCAATTTTGACGGCATCGGCATCCAGTTCAATGTGCCCAACGACACGGCCATCGTGCTGGAAGTGATTGCCGGCGGCCCGTCCGAGAAGGTGGGCCTGCAGCCCGGAGACCGCCTGCTGAAGGTGGACGATTTGGTGATAGCCGGCGTCAAGTACCCGCAGGACAGCATGGTTCGCCACATCAAGGGCCCGTCCGGCAGCAAAGTCACCATCACCGTCAAACGAGGGGCCGATATCATCCCCTTCGAGATAACCCGCGGCAAGATTCCCGTCCACAGCATGGACGCCGCCTTCATGGTGAAGCCCGGCGTGGGCTACATCCGCCTGGGCAAGTTCTCCCGCACCACCTACCAGGAGTGCCACGAGGCCGCCATGAAGCTGCTGGAGGAGGGAATGGACCACCTCATCTTCGACATCCGGGACAATTCCGGCGGTTATATGGACCAGGCCCTGCTATTGTCCAACGACTTCCTCTCCTCCGGAGACACCATTGTGTATCTGGAAGGCCTGCATCGGCCCAAAGAGGTCTTCAAGGCCGACGGAAGGGGCAAGTTCCAGAGCGTGAAACTGACGGTGCTCATCAGCGAGAACTCGGCATCGGCCAGTGAAATCCTGGCCGGCGCCATCCAGGACAACGACCGCGGCACCGTGGTGGGCCGCCGTTCCTTCGGCAAAGGCCTGGTGCAGGAGCCCTTCTTCTTCACGGACAAATCCGGCATCCGCCTCACGGTGGCCCGGTATTACACTCCCAGCGGCCGATGCATCCAGAAGCCTTACGGGGGGAAGGAGAACTACAGCTACGATATCTACCGCCGCTATACGGAAGGAGAAGTCTTCAGCGAGGACAGCGTCAAGCTGAACAAGGATGACGTACACCACACCCGCAGCGGCCGCATCGTGTACGGGGGCGGCGGCATCATGCCGGATGTCTTTGTGCCGATGGATACCACCCGCGCCAGCAATTTCTACATCGCCTGCAACCGCAAGGCCACGCAGATGCGCTTCGCTTCGGATATCTTCGACCGCTACACCTCCCGTCTTTCGGCCATAGATAACTATCCGGAGATGGACCGCTTCCTGGAAAGCCTCAACCTGAAGGTGGAATTCCCGGCCTTTGCCCGCAGAAAGGACGACATCCGCTGCACCGAGGCCGAATGGGACCAGACGGCCTCCTACCTGGAACCGCAGCTGAAGGCCCTCATCGCCCGCTATTCCAAGCTGGGAGACAATGCCTTCTACAAATATTACTTACCGGTAGATGATACGGTGAACAAAGCGCTGGAGCTGATCCCCTAGCGCAGCTTCATAGAGCTCACCTTTCCATCTTTCCAAACCAGATCCAGCGTCTGCCCCGTCCGGGTGCGGACGCCTTTTATATAGCCGCTGGGCCAGGCCGATGGCAGGGCCGGAAGAACCTGAACCCCTTCCGGAGTGGACTGGAAGAGCATTTCCATCACGCCGGCGCAGCCGCCGAAGTTGCCGTCTATCTGGAAAGGAGAATGGGCATCCAGCAGGTTGGGATAGGTGCCGCCGCCCCGGCGGGCATCCTCCCCTTCATAACCGTCCGGGCTCACATAGCGAAGCAGCCTTCTGTACATCTTGTAGGCATTTTCCGCATCTCCAAGGCGCGCATAGAGGTTCACCCTCCAGCCGCAGCTCCACCCGGTGGTCTCGAAGCCGCGCAGCTCCAGGGTGTGGTGGGCGGCACGGGCCAGGGCTGAGCCGGCCTGAATCTGATGGCCGGGGTAAACGCCTATCAGATGAGACTGGTGCCGGTGCCGGGGATCCCAGTCTTCCCAGTCGTAATACCACTCCTGCAGGGCTCCGTTCTGGCCCACCTGATAGTCCATCAGATCCGGCAGCACGGCCTCTACCCGCTGGACGAATTCCTCGTCTCCCAGCTCCCGGGCGGCATCCCGGGCATTCGACAGGCATTCCCGGAGGATGGCCAGGTCGGCCGTGGCTCCGTACGCCGTTCGGCCTTCATAGCCATCGGGGGTTTTGTAGATATTCTCCGGGGAGGTGGAAGGGGATGTTATCCACTTGCCCTTTCTTTTCACCAGAACACCCAGGCAGAACTGCGCGGCGCCCTTCAGGGCCGGATAGTCCCTCTGAAGGGCCTCCCGGTCCCGGGTAAAGAGCCAGTGTTCCCAGATGTGGGTGGAGAGCCAGGCCCCGCCCATATTCCAATTGGCCCAGCAGGGGTCTCCCGTTCCCAGACCCACGGGGCAGGTCATAGCCCAGATGTCGCTGTTATGGGCCTCACACCAGCCTTCCTCCACGCCGTAGTAATTGAGGGCACTGCGGGCTCCCGTAACGGAGAGATTTCTCACAAAGCCCAGCAGCACCTCATGCATCTCCGGCAGGGCGGCGGCTTCGGCCGGCCAGTAGTTTTCTTCCAGATTGATATTGGTGGTATAATTGCTGCTCCACGGCGGGTCCATACTCTCGTTCCACAGGCCCTGCAGGTTGGCGGGAACGCCCACCGTGCGGGAGCTGGAGATAAGAAGATATCGGCCATACTGGAAATAAAGGGCCTCCAGCTCGGGGTTGGCCTCCCCTTCGGCATAGCGGAGAAGCTGCTCGTCGGTGGGAAGCGCCCTCACGGCGGGGTCTGTCTCTCCTAGATTCAGCTGCACGCGGTCGAAAAGGGCCGAATAATCCCTCAGGTGGCGCTCCCAAAGGGCGGTCCAGCCGGCCTGAGCGGCCTTGGAAGCATTCTGAAGGGCCGCTTCCTTATACTCCCTCCCCTCCTTCACCGGGTCTTTGTCAAAACCGTTGAAACTGGTTTGGTTGGAGATAACCAGCACCGCTTCCTTCACCCCGGCAATGCGAAGGGCTTCCCCTTCGGGCCTGGCGGCCTCGCAACGGACTACCGTACGGTAATGGATGCCACGCTGCGGATCGTACGCCAGCCGCTCCCCTTCCGGGGCATAATAGCCGGGATAGGCGTGCCAGGCGGCATAGCCCTCGCTAAGAAGGGTGTTCCCATCGGCCCGGGTGCTGTGCGGCAGTTCCGATTCCAGCAGCACCTGAAGCTCCAGCGGCTCTTCGCTGCTGAGGCGGATCACCACCACCGAATCCGGGGCCGATACGAAATAGCGGGCCTCGAAGGCCTTCCCGTCCCGAAGATAGCTCACCGTGGCGCTGGCGTCCGAAAGGTTCAGCGAGCGGCGGTAGTCCGTGATCTTCCCTTCCGGAAAACGCAGCAGGAGCTTCCCCAGCGGCTGGTAGTTCTCGCTGAAATGGCCCTGCAGATGGCGCTGCAATTCATCGGCCTTCCGGTAATCTTCCTCTTCCAGGGCTTCCCGGATCTTCTCAACCCAGCCGGCCGACTGGCCCCAGGGGGTGAGGGTCTCCACGACGGCATAGTCCGGATGGTCCGCCCCGCGGTCCGGCTCTCCCGTCCACAGGGTGATGTCGTTCAGGGAGATGCGGTCTTCCACCGGGCCGCCATACACCAGCGCGCCCAGTTTGCCGTTCCCCAGAGGAAGGGCTTCCTCGAAATAGGAGGCCGGCCGATTGTAATGAAGCACCAGCGGCTTGTTCTCACTACAGGAGAGGCTTGCCAGGCAAAGCGCCCCGCAGGCCAGTATGGAAGCTATTTTCATATGCTGTGGTTTAGTGTTTCAGGCGTTCCTGCAAGGCTTCCACCTTCTCCGGCTCCAGGAACTTGGAGAAGGAATGGAAGGAATTCTCCGGCATATCTCCCAACCAATGCAGGATGAAGGCATCCAGCGTATTGAACTCCGTGTCCACATTGAAAGCCACGTACCGGGCTCCCAGGGAGGCGTACTTGCGGAACAGCACCGGCAGGCGGAAGGTGCCGCCGGAGAGGTACTGCAGCAGGCGGTCCAGGTCTTCCACGCTCTTGCAGCCGGCCAGCAGGCCGTCCGGATTCACACGGAGGAAATCCGTCTTGAAAGGAGTGCGGGGCCGGACCAGCTGAGAGGCGTTCTCTACGCAGTGGTTTTTCTGGAAATAATGGAAGATCAGGCTCTTGTAGAAGGTGGGGAAATCTCCCGACACGCTCACGGGACCCATGGTATATTCCGCGCCCTCGCACTGGCAGGAGGCAGTGAGGATGCCGGAAAGAAGGAGCTTGAGGGGAAGCACTTCCTTGCGGTAATCCGGGGCCAGGAAGGAGCGGCCCAGTTCCAGCACCTTGGGAAGGTACGGGGAAAGGTCTTTCTCAAAATCTACAAGAGACTGGGTATAGAAGCCTTCGGGATGGGTGAGGACTTCCGGCCCTACGCCGATGCGGTAGGCTCCGGCAATTTGTTCCTTCTCGGTATCCCAAAGGAAGAGATGGCGGTAATAAGTGTCGTAAATGTCTGTATCCCGGGTTTTGCCGGATCCCTCCCCCACCGAGCGGAACACCACCTCCCGCAGGCGGGTGATTTCCGTCAGGGTATTGGGGATATCCTCTGCGTGGGAGAAATAGCAGCGGAAGTCGCCGCATTCAAACAGCAGATCCTTCTGGTTTTTCTCCAGCTCGGCCTTCATGAGGGCCGGTTCCACGGCCTCCCGGATGGGTTCCATCTCCATCACATCGGCCCTCTTTGCCTCCTGGATGCAATTCACTTCCAGCGCATAGGTGAGGTTGCGAAGGTATGCCCCCACCGCCTCGACAGAGCCCAGACGGGCCATTTCTTCCGGCGTCACAGGCCGGCCGATGCGCACCTTGATGTGCGTTCCCCGCTTATTGAAGAGTTCGTGCACCAGCCGCACGGTCCTCAGACGGGGATGGATCTTCCCCAGGAAGTGGAAATTGGCCGAATTGCCCCCGTCGAAATAGATGGGGACAACGGGCAGGCCGCTCTTCTGGATGAGACGGATCATATTGGGAGCCCACGGCTTGTCCTCCACCACGGGGTGGTCTGTCACGGCCGTGCGCCTGTCTTTTTTCTGATAGGTTCCCACTTCTCCGGCCGGGAAGAGACCCAGGGCGCCACCGTCCTGGATGTGCTGCAGGGCCATCCGGATGCTGTTGATGCTGCGGGTGTCGTTCTTGCCGCCCAGGTTGTTCACCGGGAGGAAGTTGGCCGTGAGGTTGGGAATGAGGGAAAGCATAAAGGTGGTGAGGATCTTGTAATCCTCCCGGCGGCGGCCCACCGTGTCGCAGAGGATGAGGCCGTCCAGGGCACCGAAATGATGGTTGGAAACGGTGATGAAGCCTCCTTCGGAAGGAATGAAATCCAACTCCTGCTCCGGAACGTCATAGGTGACGCCTACGTCTTGAAGGATACTGGCGGCAAAGTCCGGGCCCATCAGATGGGCGCTCCGGGCATGGGTCCGGTTTACCTTATCCACTTCCAGGACCTTGTATACCAGGGAGGTGAGGCATTTGCCCATCCAGCCCTTCAAGCCCAGCGCACGCTGGAGGTCCTGCTTGCTTAACATTTCCTTTTGCTTTCCCATAAAAGCAAAGTTAATCAGAACTTGTCTTTTCTCAAAATTAATATTCCTGCCAGGCCTTCACGGCCAGGGAAGAGACGTCTATCTTGCAGATGGCGTAGATGAAGGCGCTGGCCAGACGGGCGTTCGTGATGAGCGGGATGTTGTGGTCCACCGCCTTGCGGCGGATGAGGTAACCGTTCCTCAGTTCCCTCTCCGTGAAGTTCTTGGGGATGTTGATCACCAGGTCGAAGGCGTGGTTTTCAATGAGTTCCAGCACATTGGGCTTTTTCACGCTGTCCGGCCAGTGCACCGTCTCCGCGTGCACGCCGTTGTCGGCAAGGAAGGCCGAAGTGCCGCCGGTGGCGTAGAGCTTGTACCCCGCCTCCTGCAGCATCCGGGCGGCTTCCAGCAGCTCGGCCTTGGAATGGGAGGCGCCGGAGGACATCAGGATGCCCTTTTCTTTGGAAGGGATGGTGTAGCCCACGGAGAGCATACTCATCAGAAGGGCTTCGTAGTAGTTGTCGCCGATGCAGGCCACCTCTCCGGTGGAAGCCATATCCACCCCGTGCACCGGGTCTGCGTTCAGCAGGCGGGAGAAGGAGAACTGGGAGCACTTGACACCCACATAGTCTATATCGGCAAAGGTTTTTCCGTAAGGGGACACATCCTTCCCCAGCATAATCTCCGTGGCCATTCCAATGAAGTTGAACTTGGTGATCTTGGACACGAAGGGGAAACTGCGGGAAGCACGGAGGTTGCACTCGATAACCCTAAGGTCGTTGTCCTTGGCCAGGAACTGGATGTTGAAGGGGCCGGAAATCTGCAGGGAAGCGGCAATCTTGGCGGCCGTCTTGCGGATGCGGCGGAGGGTTTCGTAATAGAGTTTCTGGGCGGGGAACACCACGGTGGCATCTCCGGAGTGCACGCCGGCAAACTCGATGTGCTCGGAGATGGCGTAACACTTGATTTCTCCGTTACGGGCCACCGCGTCAATCTCCACTTCCTTCGCGCGCTGCAGGAACTCGGAAGCCACCACCGGATGCTCCTGGCTCACCACCACGGCATCCTTCAGGGAGCTTTCCAGCTCTTCCCGGCTGGAGACCACCTTCATAGCGGCACCGGAGAGCACGTAGGAAGGGCGGATCATAATGGGAAGACCCACTTCATCGGCAAAGGCATACACATCCTCCACGCTGGAGAGCTCTTTCCAGCGAGGCTGGTCGATGCCCAGGGAGTCGCACATCCGGGAGAATTTCTCGCGGTCTTCGGCCATATCGATGGACCGGGCGCTGGTTCCAAGGATCCTCACCCCCTGCGCATCCAGCTTCAGGGCCAGGTTGTTGGGAATCTGGCCGCCGGTAGAGACAATCACGCCCAGCGGGCTTTCCAACTCGCAGATATCCAGCACCCTCTCCAGGGACAGTTCATCAAAGAAGAGGCGGTCGCACACGTCGTAGTCCGTGCTCACGGTCTCGGGGTTGTAGTTGATCATAATGGCCCTGTAGCCCATCTCCTGGATCTTCTTGACGGCCGTCACGCCGCACCAGTCAAACTCCACGCTGGAGCCGATGCGGTACGCGCCGCTGCCCAGCACAATCACGGACCTCAGGTCTTTTTCAAACTCTATATCGTCCGTAGAGCCATTGTAGGTAAGGTACAGGTAATTGGTGGTGGCCGGGTACTCCCCTGCCATCGTATCTATCTGCTTCACGCACGGACGGATGCCCAGGGACTTGCGAAGGCGCCGCACCTCCAGGCCGCGGGCGTGGCTGTCCGGGCCGCAGGAGCCGGAAACCAGGCAGCCCACCTGCCAGTCGGAGAAGCCCAGTTTCTTCGCCCCCAGGAAGGTTTCGGCATCCAGTTTCTCCAGGGAGCCCAGCTCCTGCAGGCGGGTGCCGTAGCGGAAGATGTTCTCCAGGCGGAAGAGGAACCACTTGTCAATCTTGGTAATCTGGTGGATCCGGTCTATGGAATAGCCCTGCTCGAAGGCCTTCACGATGGCCAGGATGCGCTTGTCCGTGGGATGCTGGAGTTCGGCCTCCACATCCTCTATTTCCACGTTGTTGCACAACAGGCCGTGCAGGCCCTGTCCCATCATCCTGAGGCCCTTCTGGATGCTTTCCTCAAAGGACCGGCCGATGGCCATCACCTCGCCCACAGACTTCATCGAGGAGCCCAGCTGGCGGGAAACGCCTTCGAATTTGCCCAGATCCCAGCGGGGGATCTTGCACACGATATAGTCCAGCGCCGGCTCAAAGCAGGCCGATGTCACCTTCGTCACAGAGTTGGGGACTTCGTCCAGGCCCAGTCCGAGGCCCAGCTTGGCAGCCACGAAGGCCAGCGGATAGCCGGTGGCCTTGGAGGCCAGGGCCGAGGAGCGGCTGAGGCGGGCGTTCACCTCGATCACGCGGTAATCGTCCGACTGCGGGTCCAGGGCGTACTGCACGTTGCACTCTCCCACGATGCCCACGTGGCGGATGATCTTGATGGCTATCTCGCGGAGGCGGTGGTATTCCCGGTCGCTGAGGGTCTGGGAAGGAGCCACCACGATGCTTTCTCCCGTATGGATGCCCAGCGGGTCGAAGTTCTCCATATTACAAACGGTGATGCAGTTGTCGTAACCGTCCCGCACCACCTCGTATTCAATTTCTTTCCATCCCTTGAGGGACTCCTCGATAAGAATCTGGGGAGAGTAGGTAAAGGCCGATGAGGCCAGCTCCCGGAGTTCCTCGTCATTGGAGCAGAAGCCGGAGCCCAGGCCGCCCAGCGTATAGGCCGCGCGTACAATCACGGGATAGCCAATCTCCCGCACCACCTTCAGGGCCTCCTCGATGCTGCTCACCGCCTCGCTGCGAGCCGTCTTGACGCCGATGGAGCGCATCATATCGGCAAAGAGTTCACGGTCCTCGGTGTTGATGATGGCCTGCACCGGGGTACCCAGCACCTTCACGCCGTACTTGTCCAGGATGCCCTTCCGGTACAGCTCGATGCCGCAGTTCAGGGCGGTCTGGCCGCCGAAGGAAAGCATGATGGAATCCGGCCTCTCCTTCTGGATAACCTTCTCCGTGAATTCGGCCGTCACGGGGAGGAAGTAGGTGGCATCGGCAATGCCTTCCGAGGTTTGCACCGTAGCGATATTGGGGTTGATAAGGACGGTCTGGATGCCTTCCTCCTTCAGGGCCTTGAGCGCCTGGGAGCCGGAATAGTCAAACTCTCCGGACTGGCCGATCTTGAGGGCGCCGGAGCCCAGGATGAGTACTTTATGGATGGATTCAGTCATTACTTTCTGTACTTTTTCATATTCTCGACAAAGGTGGCGAACAGGGACTCGGTGTCCACGGGGCCGCTGGAGGCTTCGGGATGGAACTGGGCCGAGAAGAAGGGCTTGCTCACGTGGGCGATGCCCTCGTTGGTACCGTCATTGAGGTTCACGAACAGGGCTTTCCAATCGGCCGGGAGGGTGGCGTCATCGATGGCGAAGCCGTGGTTCTGGGAGGTAATGTAGCAGGTATGGGTGCCGGGCACCTTCACCGGCTGGTTGTGGCCGCGGTGGCCGTATTTCATCTTGTAAGTTTTTGCTCCGGCGGCGAGGGCCAGCAGCTGGTTCCCCAGGCAGATGCCCATAATGGGACGGTCCTGGGTAAGGGCCACTTTCACGTGGGAGATGGTCTCCGTGCACATGGCCGGGTCTCCGGGGCCGTTGGAAAGGAAGAGACCGTCGTAGTCCTCCCCGGTGAAATCGTAGTCCCAGGGCACACGCTTGATGGTGACGTCGTGCTTCAGGAGGCAGCGGAGGATGTTGTTCTTGAGGCCGCAGTCCACCATCAGCACCTTGTACTTGCCGGTTCCGTAGGTACGGATTTCCTTTGTGGAGACCTGGGCCACCAGGTTTTCCTTGTTGGGGTCGTGGAAGGGAATCTCCTCGTTGTCAAAGACAATCTTTCCCAGCATGGCGCCTCTCTCGCGAAGCTTCTTGGTGAGGGCGCGGGTGTCAATCCCGTACAGGCCCGGAACGCCCTGCTGCTTAAGCCAGGTGCCCAGGCTCTTTTCCGAATTCCAGTGGCTGAATTTTTCCGAATAGTCAGAGATGACCAGGGCCGTGCAGTGGATCTTCTCCGACTCGAAATTCCTGGAAATGCCATTTTCCAGCTCTTCGTCCGGAACGCCGTAGTTCCCGATCATAGGGAAAGTGGGGACCAGGATCTGGCCTTTGTAGGAAGGGTCTGTCAGACTTTCCGGATAGCCTATCATAGCCGTGTAGAAAACCAGCTCCCCGGAAACGGATTTTTCACTTCCGAAAGAGAGGGCCTCATACTCACTGCCATCCTCCAAAATAAGCTTTGCCTTGCTGCTCATTACACTTATAACTAATTAACCTATAAAAAAGAAGGCTCATTCGCCAACCGCGAATCAGCCTTCTGGATGTCCTCAACTATTATGTATTTTCCGAAGCATCGTCAAAATTTCTTCGGGAGACAAAGATAGTAAGTTTTTTTAAGATAGCCAAAATTGTTTAACTGACGGGCTGGTAGATCTTCACCATATCCTCGGGGTCCTGGACACAGGCCATCTGGATGAGCATCAGGAAGGAAATCAGGTTGTGAGGCTGAAACCCGCCGATTTCAATATCCTTTATAAAGGGGACGGACAGCATCTGGACGGAGGGGTTTTGTCCAAAATCGCTGAGGCGACGGTAAAAACCGTACGTTATCTCATACGGGAGCTTTTCATCCTCCGGGCTGTGGGCCAGATAAACGGGGTGCCGCGGGAACCAGCCCGACAGGCCGTTATTCTTTTCCGCACAAGCGAGCCAGGCCTGGATGATGGGAGAGTCCATATTTACCTCCCCATCGGCCGTGAGTACATCCGGCGAAAAAATCTTGTCGAAGGAGGTGAGGGTGCTGTAAGCTTCCTTTTCCACCAGTCCCACCAGGTTCATGCTATAGGCTTTGATCCTGGATACTTCCCGTCCGTCCGGGAGCTGGACTTTTTCGTCACTGAACTTCGGAGCGAAAAGGGCCTCGGGAGCATAGCCACCCAGCTGCTCAGCGGAGAATGCATTGGGGTAATCTGCCAGGAAGGGAAGGTCTGAATGGATCTTGTCCGCGCGAAGATAAGCGTAGTCCCGAAGGAGGGCCGGCAGGTCCACCACGCCTTCTCCGCAGAAGGAAGATTTCAGCCGCAACTCGTCCCTGATCCACTGGGGAGCCTCGGTTTCATACCACCGGGCAAAGGCCATCGGAACGGCGGCGGTTTCCGAGCTGCCCCAGGTGGTAGTATAGCCGTCGGGGGCCAGGGTAACGCCGTACCGCCGCATCAATTCCAGGGCCGCCACCGTACAGTCTGCCAACTGGCGCGCCATAGCAACGGGCGAACCGGTTCCATTGGACTCTTTCTGGTACGTAATGCCCCATTCCTGCAGGTCCGGTTCTATGACGGCCGAATCCCACAGGGCCTTGAGCGGCATATACATCAGGTTCTCGGAGGGAGCGCAATCTGCATTGATAAGCGCCTGGTGGGTATGGAGCGTAAGTGTCTTAACCTGGTGATCGATATTCTCCACTGTATTGTTGGGGAAGGTGACCCGCCCGGACAACCTTACTTCCCGGCCGTCCACGGTCTGGCTCCAATAGGAAAAGGTATAGCTTTGGATTTCCCAGCGGCGCTTGTCAAAGATGGAAGTTCCGCACTCCTTGGCAAACGTCACATCCAGTGCAGGCAGGTGTGAGAGGACTTTCGCCTGCATCAGCGCCTTGGCCCAGGGAAGGGCCATGGGCGCAACCCGCTCCAGCATTCCCGTCATAGAGGGCGAACCCAGTGCGTCTACAAACTCATCGGGCGTATAGTGGTTTTCACGGATGGTTCCAACCAACGTACTCTCCTTCGCCGTCCACTGCGGTACTTCGCCCTCGGATGCATCTTTCTGGCAGGCCGGTAACACGAGGACAAGCCCGGCACAGGCCGATACCAGCAGTTGCTTGATAATCTTTTTCATTTTCCTATATATTACAACCTTACAAAGATAACAATAATCCCTTAAAAATGCACGCGGACACGGAACCCCACCTCCGGTTGCTCGGGCGGCTTAAGTATGGGCCCAAAAAAAGGAGGTGACTTTGGTCACCTCCCCCTATTGATGTTCAGGACAAACTAGTTATCACGAATCGGACGGACGGCATGGGCGTTTGCCGGTTCTGAATCTGATCCTCCAGAATCTCCACTATTCAATATTTCATACCCCTGACCATACTGGAAACGAATGATGATGGGGCCTTGGGCTGTCCAGATTGTCGCTCTGGATTGCTCCCTCGCGAATGGATTCGTGGCTTCATTGACGCCGGCAGGTGCAACCAAAGCAGAAGGTTGATTGGCGCCACCATCTGAGCGTCCATTGCGGTAGCCACAGGCCGATAGGAAGAATCCGTCACACAAATAGCCACCAGGATACCAGGTATGTCGATTATTATTGTATGTCTTTAGATATCTCGGATTTGTGTCACGATATCTGGCGAAAAAATCAGTTCCATCGGGCATCACTCGGAAACCTAAAGGGGAAGGGTCATACAAAGTCTTGCTATTTTGACTCCATCCTCCGGGGAAAAGGGTACCGCCATTAGAGAGGTGCATAGTCATAGGATTAAGGATGGATTCCTTTACTCCCGAGAATGTTGTATAGAATTTAGGATTGCCCCCAGGTCCAGTTAGCATACTACCCGTATCAGTGATTAAAGGATCACCACCATTTGGTCCCCAAACAGGATTGTTTACCGCCTCTCCCCGGGATTTAGATGCTATAATCGGGTCCTTTCTTCCCCACTGGAAATAGGTATATTTTCCGTACCGGAATTGTTTATTCGTGTAAAAATCGTGGCCCTTCTGCTGAATAGAAAAATCAGCCGTTTTATTGCTTTCATACTGGACCACACGGAGCATCTCGGCGCGAGCCGGGTGATAAGAACCAGAACCTGTACTCATATCCACCCAACCGATGTTAGCTGTCATATAGCCATTCGCATCAGCAGTAATCTCCTGATCCGTAACCCAGATATGCCAGCTCCAAAGAATCATACCATTCCCCTTAACAGCGATAACAGAGTTGCCGGGACGAATAGACTCCTGTGGTATACGGAACAAAAGGAAATTATCCTGAACCTGCACATCACAGACGATACCGTGATTATGTTCTGTGTCCCAGAAATCAGTCCAGACCAACGTTCCTGTCAGATTAGAAATACCTGTCTGATCCTTAATCCAAGCCTGGGTAATCGTATTCCCATTATGATCCTTGAATGAAGCATTACCCGAAACATTAGATGCTCCGTTCTTTATACCGTTACCATAAACCAAAGGTATTTTGTACCAACCTGCACCTTTAACAACATAGCAATTTGCAGTGCTTCTATTCGCGACGGCCATCCCAGTTATATCATACATAGACAGATCGATGGCATTATCCTTTGAGAATAAATTGTTGATACCACTGGGATGCAGGCGAGCCCCCATAGACTCCCGATGATATGAATCAGGGTCGTCTGAAGTAATTTGAATGGTTTTACTGCTTGCATTCACCGTTCTGCTTTCCCAGTCTCCTGAGGAAAGGGTCCTTCCCGAACCATCAGACGTATCGGGAAATCTGACCCAACCACCAGGCAAGCGATCATTGTCTGGTGTATAGGATGCATTTGTAATATCCCGCCAGTCTGTCTGATTTTCGTTGGTGCGGCTGCCCAGGTTAATCTGCGTCTTCCAGGCTACCGGCTTCTCGTGACGGGTACCATTTCCATCTACGTAGAATTTATAACTTCGGACACGATAGGTGGTGGAGGCATCTCCCGGGTTCATAATAGGCCCCGGGGTAACTTCCAGCACGTAAATCCATTCTTCGTTTTCATAGCCAATATTGTAGATACGCATCTTGTGCGAGGGTCTCAAGGTAAAGTTCTGATCCAATTCAAGAGTACGCGTAACACCTCCGTTGAAAGTAAAGGTAAAAGAAAGTCCCTTTTGGGCGAGGGGGAGCGCCAGGAGAGTAATGTCCAGGGGTTTGTTGAAAGGAATGCCCTGGGAAAAGCCGGAAACCTGCGTGAAATCGTACGTGATAGTTTTGATTCCATTATTATAACCGTCATTCCCTATCGTCTCAACCTTTCCACCACTGAAACGGATGGTGGAAGGCATACGTTTATCTGCTCCAGCCTGGGTACGCAAGTAACCATCGGTGCAAGAAATCGTAAGCTTCTCCAATTTATAACTGGCAGTAGCCTCCGTATTGGTGAGGATAAGCTGATAAGCATTGAAGAACGGCGTGAGTTCCATCTCAATGGACAGCGGGGAAGTCATATTGGAAACGAATTTTCCGGCTGTCATCACGGCATAGTCCATATCGTCCATCACTACATAGCGTCCGTTCTTTTCGGTGATGCTGCAGGTGAGATTATTCGGCATATGCAGGCCGAAACCGGCAGACGTCGAACCGTTTTTCCAGAGCCCGTAATCGTATCCGTTCCCTTTCTTGAGTGCCTTTCCGATACTGCGGGACGGGTAGGTGGCAAAGAAATAATAGTCACCGCCTCCTTTGAAGGTAAATGACTCATCGGAGGAAACGGAAGTAGATTGCGATTCCAGGTTTCCTTCTGTTTTGAAAGCCTTGATCTCGTAAGTATGTTTATACTCTTGATTCCCCTTATAAACCATCAAATCCACCTTATCCCCTACCTCCCAATCTATGCGTTCCTTCGTCGAGGAGGACGTAACATCCTGTCCGTTCTGATCCTTTCCGCTGAAGACCGTCTTGGTGGCAGAGGTGTCGAACAGATTGTCGGAGGCTTTGGTAAGAAGGCCTTCCTGCGTATAATGCGTAGAAAACTGGAAATCTACTGCGTGACTCCGGTTTTCGGCCAGCGGGTCCATCATCTCACGGGTACAGCCTGCCGCCAGCAAGACAAGGGGCAATATTCTTATCAATTTGTTTTTCATACTTTACCAGGTAATTTTGTTGGTGGCATCTTCGTGTGTCAGATTAATGGCCTGACAGGAATAGGTGAATGACATGCTCTTGTTCTTCACCAGGACCTTAAAAACGGCCTTCTGGCCACGCGGATATGGAATCCATTGCCCGTCCTGTTGGAGATCCAAAGTGCGGACGACACCGTCTTCGAAAGTAAGCTTGAGTGTCAACTGGTGTTCTACATCTGTATTCATTCCGCCGAAAAACTGAATGAACTTGGGATTGGATGTATTTGTAGGAAGAGTGGCATTGATGTTATCCACCATCACCGAATTATGACCTTCCGCAGTATCGTCATACGACCAATCCAAATGGTCGTATTGATACATCGCCCGCCACTTTTCCTTGCCGCAAATGGATTTGTTGGAGATGAGTTCCAGTTTTTTCAGGTTCCACGTAGGATTATTGTTCTCTCCGTCTACCAGTTGGAACTCGAAGGCTGTGAAAAGAGGATAGAAAGAAAGCTTCACCTCTCTGGTTTGGGCTCTGTTGACTTTTGTCCGTGCAAAGAGGTATGCATAGGACATATCAGACGTACCGCTCTGTGAATGGGGCTGCACGGTATTGAAAGAACAGGGGAAACGATTACCTGCAGGGCCGTAGACAAACGAGGATGCACCGGACGGCATCTGGTCCGGATACAGAGCCATAAAAATATGATCGTCAACAGTTTCATCCCACTGCAATCCACCTTCGTCCTGGGAATTCACCACGCTCACGTTAGCCCGGCTAAAGCGACCATCGGCTGTGACTGTGTTTCCTTTGATAACATATGTTGCCTGCGGATTACCGGCACTACCGTCCCGCTTCCAGGTAAGGGCCTTATTGCTGAAAACACGGATTCTGTCACCATCTTTCCAGTCTATACGCTCGAAATGACCCTCCGTCTGGCCGGAATAAGCCACCTTGGTCTCCTCCACTTGGGTCTCGGCGGTAAAAACGATATCCTTGCCGGAGAGAAAGGAGAAGGGGCTCTTGGAACAAGCTCCCAAAAGTGAACTTGCAAGTATCAGTGCAATAAAGGGGCGAACGCTACCTCTCATACTTCTCATTTCCATTCGTGATTAAAACCCGTATTGACCCCACTATCAAAACTACCATAAGTGACAACCTCCTGACCGGTGGTTTCCACGGTCATTGTATTTGCAACCGATGCGGCCAGGATATTGGACTCCATTTCAACATCTATACGCGAAAGCACGCGAGGAGATTCAAATATCTGTTTCTCGTTTTTCATTAATTAATGTTTCGTTTATCTTCTTATAGGCCTGAAATATTCTCGCAAAGGTGAAGATTTATTTTGAGAATATCAAATTAAGATGAAAACCGCAAATTTAAGCACAATCAAGGTGCTAATCTGCTGATTTTCATCTTAAATAAAAAAAAACGTTAAGTATTTTTAAGGGGGCAATTTTTCTACAAAAATATTATTCTTATTGTCCGAAATGGACCAAAATCCCATTATTATTTACACGTAAACTGCCCCGGAACCAAAGACGACAACCAGTGGAAAGTTGTGCGGGGCGCATAGCGAAGGGAAAAAGGAAGGGATGAGAGCAGACGCAGGAAGGTGTCAGCCTTCCGGAAAAGCGGGCGTCCTGCCAGTGCGGCCTTCCTGGATGTACTGTGGTGACCAAAATTGCCTCCCCGGCGGACAATCCTCTCCAGCGGAGAAGGGTCCGGGAACGAGGCATCGGCAAAAGGCAGGTTGGAAGCGCCCAGGTTCTTCTTCAAAAAGGAAGAGAGAAGGAGAGTCCAACGGGAAATTCCCGCTTCACTGCACATCTCGTGATAAACAGATTCAGAGTACGGAAGAACGGAATAGGCCCGGGCCAGATCACAGAACTGCCGAAGCCCGACCCCGGCGCTGCAGGCGTGCTTGAGAATATGGATGTTCAACATCAGGAGCTGTGCCTCCGGAGAAAAGACATCGGGAATGGGCGTACGGAGAGGAAGGTCAAAAAAGGAACGATGCATATCGACATCGAAACCGTGAAATTGAAAATGGAGACTGCCGTCGGGAGCACGGACAAAATCCCCTTCCGTATGGGACCGGACCCGCTCCAATGCCTGCCGATAAGTATCTTCCGGGAAATAGACATCAATGTCCCCCAATTCACGCAGTTCCGGAACAGGATATAGACGTGCCACCTCCAAACCTTTCATATAAACGGGGGTAAGGCCGCCGCTGCAGAAAAGAGCGGTAAGTTCCTCTACCGCTGCCTGTTGCCGCCGATGGAGTGCAGAAAGCCGGTCGGTATGGGCGAAGACGGCATATTCCAGTTCAGGCGGAACAGCAATGGAGCCAGGCAGATTTTCGATAGCGTCCCCCACCAGGGCACTCACACTCTGCCGACGGGCCATCTCCCAAATAGCGTTCCAGTCGGCGGAAGACAAGGCTGAAAAAAGCGAGACCTCCCCCTCGGCAAAGGAGCGGTCCCAAAGGCTGCTGCGAAGAAGTGACAGAAAAGCCGCTGTTAACCGCTTGTCATCAATTGTTGTTCTTCCCATAAAGTGACAATTTTGCGGGCCTCTTCCTCTGCATCCGCCGGCTCCAGGGCATAATGATCCACCAACAAACCGATTACATCTTCAAGGGAGAAGTCTTTCCCCGAAAGGTTTTTCCACAGGAAGGCAAAACTTTCGTTCACCTCCAGGGCCTGTGGCCGGTCCTGGTAAAGCATCAGGACGTACCGGCCCCTCATACGATGCAGGCGGCAAAGCGGAGAAAGTCTCATTATCCGAGAATGCGTTTCAGGAAACTCTTTTTCTTTCCACGGTGTTTCCGCTCGCGGATGTCCGCAATCTGCTCGTAAATGGTATCCCAGTCGGGGATGCCACCCAGGTTGCGGTCATCGATATAAACGTCGGCCGACACCTTCCCGGAAACGGACTTTGCACTGGAAAGGAAAAGTTCGTTCTGGGGCAAGTTGCTGTTTACCGCATAGAACTCCAGTCCGCGGGAACGACAGAAAGCAACGGCTTCATCCAGAAGCTCTCCTTCACGTACGGTCCATAAAATGAGCTTATTACCTTCTTTTGCCAGACGCTTGAGCGTGTCGATGGCCCCTTCCTTTTCCTTACCGATGGCAGGATAACGATGCTCCACAATGGTGCCATCAAAATCTACAGCAATTACCATAGTCGCTAAACTTCCTCCTGTTCTTCTCCATAACCATAGCCGTAGCCATAACCGTAACCATAGCCATAGCCGTAGCCGTAACCATAACCATAACTATATCCGTAGCCCCGGCGCTGGTCAATTCCATTAAGGACGATACTCAGGTTCTTCAGGCGCTTTTCCTGGTACATCTGCTCCAGGGAAGCCAGGGCGCGCCGGTCAATTTTACCGGAGCGGATTACAAACACATTCATATCCACGACATTCTGGAGCACCAGCATATCGGCCACAGCCATTACAGGGACACCGTCGATCAGGATGTAGTCATACTGGCTCTTAAGGGTTTCCAGCAAGTCGGCGAAGCACTTGCGTCCCAGCATTTCGGCCGGATTGGGCGGGATGTGACCGGCGGGAATGAAATCTACATTCTCTATGGCATTGCGCACAATGATATCTTCCAGCGGAATATCCGACTTGCTGATATAGTTGGAAAGCCCCCGGCGTCCGTGCTTGAGCCCCAGCAGGCCGGAAAGGGTGCGTTTGCGAAAGTCTCCGTCAAGCAGGATTACTTTCTTGCCGGCGTCGGCCAGGCAGGCGGCGGTATTCACCGTCACAAAGGTTTTACCGGCATTGGGGTTGAACGACGTGGTGGCCACAACGGGGTGGGTGCAGCCTTCCGGGCGCATAAAATCCAGGTTGGTGCCCAAGAATCGCATAGCCTCCGTAAACAGTTTGGTCTGGGAGTTGGTATAGGCCGTGGTAATGAGGTTGGCGTCGTCCTTGTTGCTTCCGCCCTGCTTTTTCTTGCTCTTCATCCGGGCCATAGGAAGGTCGGCCAGGAAAGGAACAGTGGTCAGTTCCTCTACGTCCTTGCGGGTGCGCACCTTGTTGTCGGTAAGGAGGTAGATGATAAAGAACACCGCGGGAATCATAATGCCAATCAGGAAAGCCAGCATAAGGATGCGGTTGCGGTTGGGCGAAACCGGAGCATAGGTGCTTATGGCCGGGTCTATCATCCGGGCATTGTCCTCCACCATAGTCATAGCCAAGGCGTTCTCTTCCCGCTTATTCAAGAGGAACACGTACAAATTCTCCTTCAGTTTTTGCTGCCGCTCAATGTTCAGGAGATCCTGCGATTTGGCCGGGATGGCGGTAAAATTGATGAGCGCCATCCGTTCCTGCTCGGCCAGGTCGGCCTTTTTGAAGGAAAGGGAGGTCTCAAAATTGGAAATACGATCCAGAATGTTCTGGCGCATAGGCTTGATGTCATCCTCCAACTGCCGCACGACAGGCGAAGCCTCGCTGCTGGCCTCCACCAGACGGGAGCGCTGCAAAATAAGGGTGTTGTACTCAGTAATGGCCGCATTGATGGAGGCCTCGGTAATACCGATATTGGCCGGGACCGTAATATACTGCTGGAAGGCCGCGTACAGGTAATCCTTCAGGTAGGCCGCCAGTCTCTCCTGCATTTCTATCTGCACAATCTGCTGGTTGTAGGAGCGACCCGCACTCAAGTACTCTTCGGCAGAAGCGTTGGCGCTGGTCATCTTCTCTTCCTGCTTGAAGCGGACCATATCATTTTCAATTCCGGCCAACTCCTGCTGGATAGCAATGATTCGTTCATTGATGAAGCCGGCGGTATTCAAAGCGGAACGGTTCTTTTCCAGGATGGATTCCTCGTTGTACTTCTCTATCAGCATATTCACAATATCACAGGCTCGCTGGGCCGAACGGTCGGTCAGGGAGATGGAGAGCATAGAGGTACTGGTAGACAACTGTGATGTTTGCAAATTTCCCAGATAACGCCCCACGGCACCCATCACGCTATTTTTGACAATACGCACTTCCCCACCTGCATAGCTGGTATAGGTATGCGTCGGGAGAAACACCATTCTTCTGCCATCCAAATCCAACGTATCCCCAAAGGAGACACTGCGGGACATTCCATTCCACATAAGAAGGATATGGTTCCCGTCCTGGGGAGAAACCCGTACAGTATACGAAACCGGGTCATCGTCTCCACTCCGCACCGGAATCATCCGAACGGGAGAACGGTCATATAGTTCCACGTCGCGGAGTTTGATATCCTGGATATAATCTATATCGGCATCCAGGGCCAATACCACTCTGCGCATCAATTCCTTGGAATGGAGCTGCATCTTTTCATATGTGACATTGACCGAGTTCACCATACTACTGTAGTTGCCCAGCGTAGAAGAGCGGGTATCGGCCGGGTCTTTGATCATAACCGTAGCCGTCCCCCGATAAAAGAACGGTTTTTTTGAATAGCGAATATAGGCAACCGTCATACACACCAGCACGCACAGCAGAAAAACCCACCAGCGACTCAGTAAAAACAGAAAAATATCAACCAGATTGACCTGGGTGTTGTTTTTTTCTTGCATAGACACGCTAGTTCTTAGCCAATTTAACTAAAACCAGTATGGACGTAACCAGAGAACCCAAGGAGGTAACATACATAATCGGCCTGATAGCACCCTCAAACGCAGGATCCACTATAGGAGTTCTGGGTTTAAAATATACAATGTCATTTTGCTGAAGGTAAAAGACCGGAGAGTCGAATACCTCTTTCTCGCGAAGATTCACCTTGTACGGAACCCGGGCGCCGTCAATCGTGCGGATTACCATAACATCGTCCATCCGAATGTCCGGAGAAGGTCCTCCAATACGTGCCAACAGTTGAATCAGATTGATGCCTCCATCTACGGGAATCACCTGATTGGCCTTTCCTACCACCGTGATGTCGAACTTTTGGAGAGCCACCTTTACCACCGGGTCTTTGATATAACCGTGTTCCTGCAGGGCAGTGGCAAGGGTGCTTTCCAACTGGCGCGTGGTCATACCTTCCACCACGCACACTCCCAGTTTAGGGAAATTGATGGTTCCTTCCCGGCTGACAGTATAGGGAACAGGAGCGCCGGTGCCGCCGGCCACCGATTCCGAATAGTTGAGACTGGAATTGAACGGCGCCGACAACTGAGGGATGTCGCTGCGGATTAAGATATCCAGTTTGTCAAACTTCTGGATAATCAGTTCTTCCGGCGGAACTGCTTTGTAACGGGTATCATATTCCATTCCCCGGAATATGGCCTGCTTCGCAGGAGAAAGACAACTCCCAAGGGACAGAAGTGCCACCAACAGCAGCAATGCGTTACACCATTTGAGCTTCATATATCGCCTTTACTTTGTTAATCATAGTCTCTGTCGTAAAAAGCTCCTGGAAACGCTTCCGGGCAGCTTCTCCGAATTTTTCCTTTTCTCTTACCACATCCATAAGCGCCTGGGCCATAGCCCTGGGATCTTTGGGGGGCACATTGAGTCCGCTTTTCCCGTGGTCATTCACCCAGGACATTCCTGAGCCTTGCACCAGGGTGGTTACTACCGGTTTCCCCAGCGACATAGCTTCTATCTGCACAATCCCAAAGGCCTCGGTTTTGAAGACACTGCTCAGGACAAACACATCGCAGGCCTCAAACCAGGAAGGAATGTCTTCCTGCGGAAGATAGCCGGCCAGTTCTACTTTCCCGACCAGACCTTTGACCTGAATCTGCTCTTGAAGCTTCGCGCGCAGGGGGCCATCCCCACCAATGACCACTTTCCACCCCTCGGGCAAAAAAGCAGCTGCATCTACCAGGTAACTGTACCCTTTATACGGAACCAACCGCCCCACGGAGAGAATCATTACCTCGCAGGGATAACGGCTCTTTATCCGGGCAGGATTCCCTTCCGGCAGAGGGTCTATACCAATAGGTACAAAAGTACACTTTTTTTGGAAATCCTGCAACCAGGGAGAGGATTTAATGTAAACGGGGGTAGTTCCCACAATCACATCGGCGCGGCGGATGAGCCACTTTTGCAAAGGCCGATACAGGATCAAAAGCCCCTTCTGGGACAGGATATCACTGTGCCAGTGAAGCACCACCTTCCCCTTGAAACCGCACAGCCACAAAGCCAGCGCAGCCATCGGGTCGGGATGGTGAATATGGATGATATCATAATCGCCCTTGTGCTTCCGAAGCCAGCCTACCATTGCCGGAGACAGCATAGTAGCCGCTTTCTTGGCCAGGGCTTTCACGCAGATAACGCGTCCTCCGGAAGGAAGGGAAAACACCAGTACACCATCCTCCATACGGGCGAAAGAGGCATCCTGCGGGTCAGGATTGTCGCCCGGCAAAAAGGCACACAACATATCGCAGGCGACACCCGCCTCCGGAAGGTGGCAGGTCAAATTCCACATCACCTTCTCTACCCCACCCCTGATGGGATAGAATTTACCCAGTTGTAAGACTCTCATAGAGCGAAATATATTTACGGAAACAATCGTCTTTGGAAAAATGGGACAGGGCATACCTTCGGCACCGGTCCGAATAACGCTCCTTTCCCTGCGCCCGGATGGTATGCAAGGCCTCCAGAAGCCCTTTTACGTCCCCTTGCTCCACCACTGCGCCTGTATCGGGGGTAACAGATTCCACGCTGCCCCCGGTACGGTAAGTCACCACCGGGGTTCCGCAAGCGAGGGATTCCAGGTTCACCGTGGGATAATTGTCCTGCCAGGTGGGATTTACCAGTGCAGCAGCTCCCGTATACAAACGGGCCAGGGCCTGGGCATCGGCCGTACGCTCCAGGGTGTCCACCCCATCGGGGAAACGATATCCCTCGGGCAGCCGGCCCACCACCACCAGGCGTTCATCGCTATCCAGAAGGGCGGCCAGGGCCGACAAATCTTCCAGTCCCTTCTCCGGGAGCCATATACTGGCCACGGCCAGATAATAACATCCGGCCGAGCCACCGGGTGAAGGTTTGAACACGTCCAAATCAATCCCGTTGGGAATCACCCGACAGGGCTTGTCCCCCAGAAAAGAATGGGCGATTTCTTCTTTCATCCACTGCGACACGGTGACAAGTGTCAACCCGGGGATACCACCGAACGCCTTTTTTTTGTCCCGAAAGTTCTTCCGCGAGCGGTCAACCAACCACGAGGCGGGGAAAGCCCCCTTCTGCGGGCACTTTTCACACTGGGTCTTCCACTTGTCACAGCCTGCCGCGGCATAATGGTAACAGTGACCCGTAAAGAGCCAGCAGTCGTGCACGGTCCAGACAACCGGTTTATCGGTGGTGGAAAGGTAATCGGCCAGCAGCGGATAATTCAGGAAATACCCATGTATATTGTGGATGTGAACCACATCCGGATTCAAGTCCTGGATTTGCCGAATCAACCGACGGGTGGCGCGCCGGGACGCCAACCCGTGCGCATCGAAAAGCCGAGTTGTCAGAAAGTGCAGCAGAAGGTCCCACTTGTTTCCCACCGGAATCAGGTGGGAGGAATGCGGCAGCACGCCATCGCGGGCACCGCTGTAGGCAATGTAACTCTCCCAGCCGTTGGCTATGGCCAGTTCTCCCAGCGCCCGCATAATTTTCCCTGTAGACGTGTTTTCCCGCACGACAGGATTGATTTGTAAAAGCTTCTTCATTTCCCGCCCACCAAAATACCGGTTACCCGGGGAAGAAAACGCCTTCCCAGCGCATAAACAGCGGTAAGAGCCGCCAAAACAAGAACTACACTGAAAAACCATACTGCTATGCTGGCCCAGTCTCCCTGGAAAGGAATCAACCTGGCAATCCCCTTTTTAACACCCACCAATAACAGATAGTGATAAAGGTAAATGAAAAAAGTCCAGGGCCGCGCGCTCACCGGGATTCGGCTTCCGGTATGAAGCCACCGCTCTACGGAAGCGATCTTATGAAAACCCAGGCATCCTCCGGCCGCAAACAGAAACAAGGGTTCCGGTCCACCATAAGGAAAGCCGCCATATTTGCCCATCGCCCACCATACGCCAAGGGCGAGCACCCCCCACCAGCGCGTGTAACGGATAATCATATAAATCAGCGGAGACAGCAGAACCACCACCATCAACTCCCGGATAAACCAGAGAGAGAGGTTGATGGGGCCTGTCCAAAACACAAAACGCGGGTCCTTCCACCGGTCCCCCAAAAAGCCATCCACCATAGATGGAGCCGCTTTGATGGCAAAGTAGTAACAGAACCAGGCAATTACAACAGCTATCAAGTAAGGAATCAACAGCGTGAAAATGCGTGAGCGGATCTTTCCCCAGAACCACCTCCACTCCGGTTTCTGTGGCGCATTCCAAAAAAACAGATAACCGGAAAGGGCAAAAAAGCTGGGCACACACACGGAACATATCCACACAATCGGCTGAAGATTATTGGTTGTGGCATGAAGACACACGATGCCCACCGTCAAGAGCACCCTTAGCACGTCGATACGGTTACCCCGTGCCACTACTGCAGAAGTCTCTGAAAGCACTGTATCCATTGCTGCATCACTTTTTCTTCGGAATAAACATCTACAATTTCCCGTGCCTTTTCGCTCATCCGCTCCCTGAGGGACGGGTCCCGCATCAGACGCGCCATTGCACTTGACAGCGCCGGGATATCCCCTTCCGGAACCAGCAGCCCATTTTCGCCATCCCGGATGATGTCTCCGGGGCCGCAAGGGAATGTAAAGCACACTCCGGGAAGGCCGCAGGCCATAGCCTCCAGCAGCACCATAGGAAAGCCTTCATAATGCGAGCTCATTACCAGGAAAGCACTGGACGCATATTCCTTAAAAATCTCTTTTGTGGGCGCGTTCACACTGGCACTTTCTTCCACGCGCTTCTTTTTTATCAGTTCCCGAAGCATTACTTCCCACTCCCCCTGTCCAAAGATATCCAGGCGCCAATCGTCCCGCAAATCCTTTGGAAGCAGCGCCCACGCTTTCACCAGACGGTCGAAGCCCTTCTGATAATCCAACCGGCCCACCGCAATGACCCGGTGGCTGTGCGGGTTCCCTGTTGTTTCCGGAACCCGCAGGGCGGCATTGGGAATTACCTGCAGATTGGGCAAGGCGCCCCAATAACCTGCATCTTCTCGAGTAAGCACCACAAAACGGTCAAAACGGCGGACAATCCGTTCGTCCTGCCAGGTACGGAAGCGGTCAATGACCCCCAAAAGTCCCTTGCGGTTATACTGAAGGCGGAAAAATTTGTTGAAATGCAGTTCCAGCACCTTTTTGCTGCCATCCCGGATAGAAGGGATGAAAGACGATTCGGAAGGATACAAGGAGACCACGATATCGGCCTTCTGGGCCATCAGAAATGCCGAGAGGCGTTTTCGATGGAGACGACGGCGGCGAAGGAAAGAAAGAATCCTTTCCAGCGGCCGCTTCTGGAGATCTTCCGTATAGTTGATATCCAAATCCACCATCTTTACCCCGGGAGGAAAAGCATAAAATGGCGGCCGTCCGCCCTGGTCGGTGGTTACAATGGTGAGCTCATTCCCACCCTGCTCCCACAAGTACCGCACCTTGTTCAGCAGCACCCGTTCCATTCCACCCGGATTGTACACCGAGGCCATACAATAGATAATCTTCATCGGCTATAATATTTGACATCTCCCCGGGCACAGAACAGCAGTGCATCCAGGAAAAAGATATCGGTTTGTACCTTGGTCCAGATGATAAAAGTGAGGGCCACCATCAGCAGGGACAGCAAAACGAACTTATCGTATTTTTCGTTCAGACAAAGGTGATTGTATATGTAATAAAGGGAATAAATGACCATCCCGATGAGTCCGCAGTAGAGGATGAAGTTGCAATACCCGATATCCGAATGGGTCTGATACACGCCCACTATGCCCTCTCCTATCCACCAGCCTCGCGGGGTAGTGGGCCATACCCACATAGTCTTCAGGTGGTCCGTAGAGCCGGTCCGGAACTCTCCGGTCTCCACCCAGTTGAAAAATCCTTCGAAACCAAAACGTACATTCTCATAAAAGGCCTGGCTGCTTTGGTACAGATACACGGCCACCGCACCCATAATCAGCAAAGTAACCACGCCTACCAAAAAAACACGCACCTGGCGGCTGGACACATACCCCCCTCGTGTAACCTCCAGATTGACAAGAGCCATATAAGCCAAGCCCAGGGCTGCACCCACCACCGTGGTCCGCGAAATCATAGCCCCTACAACCATTGTAACGAAAAAGGCCGACAACATAGTTACAATGGAAAGATTCTTCTCTCCCAAGTGGGCATTGGTGGCTATCTGATGAGCCATAAGCAACAAAATGGCAGAAAAACGCACTCCGGCAACGTCCAGGGCGCAGCCTATTCCGTACAAACGGCCTCCTGTGCGGTAAAAATCCTGGGCAAAACTGAAAACTTCGTCTACCACACCCGAGACGAATGGAATATTGTCAATCATCAAGGCCAGCGCGCACTGAGAAACACATACGATGGCCAAATATTTTGTCAGCGTCGGGAGGTCGTCCTTCCCCGTGCAGAACTTCATAACAGCGCAGGCTCCCAGAGCACCCAGTACCCAAGTCAGAAAAGACTTGATGTAGGAAACATACTCCATATTGTAGGTTTCCGTAAGTGTAACAGCGATGAGGCACCACAAGGAGAAAAGGGCAGCAAGCACCCCGGAAACAAGCACTATCCGCGGTATCTCTACACGCTTTTCCCGGATAGAGCGATAAAGGAACACCAATACACCCCAACCCGCCATAATCATCTTTGAGTTTATGGCAGACGGAAGGAACGTGAAATCCGTCGGAAACACAAAGAAACTCAATGCTACTGCTGTAACAAAGCCTGCCAAAAACTTCTTCATCCTACCTGTAAATTATACCGTACACAAAACGGTAAACAAACACATAATAGAACTTCACGGCCCACCACTGCCGCCTGGAAGCCACCCATTGCAGCAAACGGGTGCGCAGCGGAAGTGCCTTGTTGCCCATAGCGTCTGCATTGGATTCCGGAAACCAGGCATACCAGACGTCATAGAGCGCTTTGTCCGTACCCATCAGCAAGGGCAACTTGAGGAAAAGTTTCAAATGATTTACATACTCCTTCAACTCCGTCTCATAGGGTGAAGTTTCAACAGCCAGCTGCGCAAGGGCCAGATTGTCGGCTATTTCCTTTCTGCGCACCTCGCTGAACTGGCGGCTGATAGAGGTGGTGCTCACGGCGTTGTAACAATATAATGTCTGATGCAACTGAAGCACGTCCCCTGCACGGCAAAATGCCCGAATCATAAACTGCATATCTTCCCCCATATTGGCTCCGTCCGTAAAGCTTAACCCGGCCGATCGGACAAAACTCCGCTTAAGGGCAAAAAGCCACAGGTTCCAACGCATAGTGCCCCCCATCAGGTTCTTCAAGGCCTGCAAGGGGGTATCATAGTCTGCCTGCCGCATATATCGGCCCTTCTTTTCAAACCCCAAAGTCCAGTCCCAGCCCACAATGTCTGCGCCTTGACAAGCCTCTGCCGCCACGGTCAAAGCGTCGGGCGCCATTTTATCATCGGCATCCAGAAAAAGAAGATAGTCTCCTTGCGCCTTCTGGAGCGCCCGGTTTCGCGCAGCCGCCACGCCACCGTTCCTCTCCTGGCGGAAAATCCGGCCCGGGAAGCCACTCTCCCCAAGGAAATCCCGCATCATAGCGGGAGAGTTATCCGTGGAGCAGTCGTCCACAAAAACCACTTCCAGATCCCGAAAAGACTGGGCTTGCAGGCTATCCAGGCTCGCCTTCAGGGAGCCCTCCGCATTGTATACCGGTATGATAAGGGAAAACTTCATAATTCAGCAACATCTTCATTCCGGAACTTCCGGGCAAACAGCGCCTCGGAGAGCTTCAGGGAGGGAAGGTCTTCGGGCGTCCAGTCCACAATCTGCCCGTCCTTCCAGCCGATGGCCCTCAGGCAACCGGCCCCGTCATCCTGCGTGTTGTAGAGTTTTTCCCGGAAAGGCGCCTGCCAGGCCAAGGTTTGCATCACCATTTCGTCGGCGCAGAAACTGTGGCTGAAGACCTTTTGTGCCCAGGCTCGATGAGCCAGGAAATGGCGGGCCATAGCATCCGTCACGCTCACCCACTGGGAGCCTTTTTTGAAGTCTACGTCCCGGTTTCGGTAAATTCCCAAAATCTCCTGTACGCAAATATACGCGGCCCGGAGTGCACGTTTTACAATAGAACTGTTCTTGAAATCCTCCGGAAACAGGTGCCAGCGGTGCACTTTACGTACCACTTCCGGGGTAATCTCAGTGAGGGTATAGCCGATAAACTCCGTCCCCTGGTGCGTATCACAAAAATCGTGAATATAGTCCTGCGACTTTACCGGCAAATCCACCCCGGAAAGAAGGTGGTAATACTGGTAAGGCCCCCTGGCTACCGCCGTTGCAAACAAGACATATTCGGCCTCAACCACGGTCCAGTCTCCCCAGCGCACATCCACGCGTTCCTCGGTGAAATATAGCCCGGCATGCTCTGCATGAACTTCCGGCAGAACTTTCACCTTCTTATCCAAGTGCACAAAAATGTCGTTCCGCTTATCGTCCAGGCGGGAAATCAGGAGCCGGAGAAGGTCGAAACTGCCATGCGCCAATATGAGGTACGCATGCTTCATTTGAGTTTTCTTTTCAAGGTACGGGAGGCCTCGATCAAACGGCCGATGGGTTTGATACGGTAAAACTGCCACAGGCGCTGCACCTTGGCCGGAGCTGTCCATTCCGCCTTTATCTCCTCCGGAAGGGTATCGTAGGTGCGCCACCAGGCGGCAAACTGAACCGTGAGGAGCTGCCAGGGCTTTCCTCCGGTATAATGGATGGTGGCTTCCTGCTGTACCTTTGCCCAAAGTCCCTCCTGGGGATATTCCCGTTCAAAGTCGGGCCGATACTGAGGCAGGAAAAAGGTTCGGATGCCGTTGTACAGGGGGCTCAAAGGCAATACCCTCCCTTGGCAGACCTGGTTCAGCGCATCCTGGTCCGGGAATTCCAAATAAGGAACCTTACAAGCTTCCAAAAGTTTCTCGGATACCTTTTCTTCCCGCATGGTCTTCAAGTTCATCAGGAGAAAGCCGGAGTTGAAATAGCACCGAGGGTCGCACCCCAGGGCCCGGAAACGCTCGGCCTGGTTCTCGATGGGCGCCTCGAACACAACGCCCAGATAATGGCTGCCCAGGTCGGTCTCCCGGAAGAGTTTTCCGATATCCTGACGGACGATCACGTCGCAATCAATATAGACCAGCGAATCGTACTCCGGAAGCAGTTCCGGCAACAGAAGGCGAAACGATGCCGCCTCCGTATAACGAGGGTCCGTATAAACGCCCTCCAGCCGCCCATTCAAGGGGATATAACGGTAATTCAAGCGGCCCTGTCCCAGACGCAAGAGTTTTTCCTGCATACGTACAGGAATCTCCTCCGTCACCAGGCAGATGACTTCAAAAGCGGCCGTGGATGCATCCAGAAGCGACCGGAGCATCGTGGCCGCCGGCACGAAGTAATTGGGAGTGAAAGCTATCGCGAGGGGAATCACTTGCCCTTTTGTTACTTCTATACTATTTTTCGCTTGAACCATCTTAATATCATCATCAGCTTATCTTTCCCATCTGCCAGCCGACAAAGCTTCAAATAGGGAAACAGGTCACCAAAAGAAAGATGTCTAATTACCAGATTAAAATAGTCATAGACACACTTCTTGTGAAGATAATCTTCATTTACTATAGAATAAAACGTTCTGTCGGCCTCATTGTCCGGAGTCTCGTAACGGATGGAGCGAAGGAACTCCGACAAGCGGGAGATGCCCTCCAGCTTCTCTTTGAAACGGGAGGAATCGCCCGACAGGTGTTGTGAGCCCTGGCGGAATCGAAACAACATTTCCTGTGTATTTCCCACGCCATTTTGCGAGAGGGATATCGGAGTTGCAATGTCGGTGCCGAAAGCGCAAGGGAAATCCATAAAGCCGCCCAGCGATTCCAGGGCAGTTCTACGGAAGGCAAAATTGCCGATGCAGGTGAACGAACGCCCCGTCAACCACCAATTCAAGTACTCATATTTGCTGGTGAACTCCGGGAGAATGCTGTCATCCCAAAGATGACCACCCTCCTCGTCAATCTGCTCCACCGAAGAGTGTATCAAATCCACCTGCGGATATTTTTGGGCAAGGCGAAGGACCTCTTCACAGAAAGTGGGACGATACAAATCATCATCGGCCGCCAGAACTACCCACTCTCCGGTAGCGAAGCCTATACAATGGTTCCACTGGGCAACGAGGTTTTTCCCTCCGATATTTACTGCGTTTCGTTCATAACGAATCCGCGCATCTGGATATTTGTCCACGATGGCCTTCAAATTGTCAGGAGAACAGTCGTCCACCACCACCAACTCCCATTTGGGACAGGTCTGCGCCATAATACTCTTTATGGCTTCGTCCAAATGTCCCGCCTTCCAGGCTGGGAGTATGAAAGAGATTCTACACATCTTTTTTCAAAATATCGCCCGGTACACCTACGACTGTAACCCCAGGAGTAAGAACATCTTTCACCACCACGGCGCCAGCACCAATCTTCACGTTGTCGGCAATGCGGATGCCGCCCAGAATCTGGGCGCCCTGACCAATGTCCACATTATCCCCTATGACGGGAGAATCCTGGGATTCTGGCCGAGCATTACCGATACAGCAGTTTCCGTGAATTTGACAGTTCTTCCCTATCCTGGCCTTTGGGTTGACAATAACTGAACCATAATGCCAAAGGGTAAGCCCCTCGTCAAAACAACCGGCGCTGATAATAAAGCCCAAACGTGAGCCGAGACGATTTTTTCGAGCCTTGTACCAATAGGCCAGTAGTTGATTGGGCTTCACAAAGGTATATCTTTCCTCCTTCCGGAGAAAACGCATATAGCGGCCGATGTAATACTTCTCCGGCCGGATGAGCCATTCCAGGATTCGTTCTTTGAGAGTCATTGCTACTTGTAGGTCAATTTATGCAAAGGTATGGACGCCTTAATCTGCTCCCGGGACATCAGGGAGAAGGCTGGATCGTTGATGGATTGCTGCAGGTAATGCGGCAGGGTGTCGCTCACTCGTGACATATCGGCCGGGGGACCATATACATCAAAGAGGATTTGGAGGAAGAAATAATCCGGCAGATAGTCATTTTCCTTCCACCATTTCAGCATCAGGGCGCATAGGTCTGAGACAGTGCGTGAACCCTTTTTTGCAACCATAATGCTGCTGAGCATATTTACACGGAAACCCGTCGCCCATCCATAATAGTATGCGTAGGTATTTCTCCAATACCTGTAATACGGCTCCTTAGGATCACGATAAAAGACAAAGAAATCACAGACCGAGTATTCTTCCGGTATATTTCCGGTCATCAGTATGGTTGCATCCAGCCACACTCCTCCATATACGCTCAAAAGCATTACTCGAAGCAGGTCAGAAAAGAATGCCCTGGAGTAAAGACTTCGCTTCGACTGCACAAACTCCGGCAAATCCAGATACTCCGAAAGGTTGTCATCCGTAAGCCTAACCAACGTATAATCTCCGGCAAACTTTTCCACCGAATCCAGACATTCCCGCACAACAGGGGGCACCTCATCATACCCCTGTGCCCAGTACTGCCAGATAATGCGGTCTGTTCCAAGCTCCTTTTTTGCTTTCAGTTCAACGACGGGCCCTCCGGCCCGGTAACGGGCAATCAGATCTTCACAAATAGCCGCGACACGGGCATGCTGCCGAAGAATCTTCCGCTCACGCAGTTTGCGCCATACATATGTTCTCTCCAGACTCATCGCATCGTGAATTTACGGGCAAACAAGTAACCCGACGACTTCATACTCTCCAGTTCCGTCAAAGGGAAAGCGCCGGTGGTGGCTCTTCCCATTTCTTGAAGCAGATACTGTTCATAGGAAATAATACGATCTTTCAGGGAGGAAGACATCAGTTCTGAAGGGACAAAAAACTCATCACCGCAAAGCGAAAATCTATACTCTTTTAGTATTTCCTTTTTACGGGTCAGGATGTACTTTACGGCCTCGTCTGTCAGACTTAGCCAATTGGAGGCCTTATAAAAAGCTTTCTCCCTGTTTGTCTCGATGCCCAGGACACGTTGCACAGCAATAGCCGACTTCCAAAGGAACTGGCTTATCTGGCGTTTGGTCGCATTTGCCGCCTGGAAATTCCGCAAAAAGAAATTATATCGGCGCATCTTCAGTCTCTCCTGATAAGGCTCATCTTTGCACAACCCTGTAAGGACAGACTTCCCTTCTGCGGCCTGGAAAAAAGCATCCAATTCCGAGAATGGTTTCAACGGAAGCGTAACCCCGGAAATGATATGATAATAGTCATAGGGGCCACGTGCAGCAGCGGCTTCAAACAACGCCAGTTCGCAACGAATCTGAGAAACAGAGCCCCATCGTACATCCAGCCGCTTCTCCAGCACATACAATGCACCTTTTCCGGTATGCAGCGAAGGCATTCTCGTCACCTTTTTGTCTATATGCACATAAATATCTGCTTCAGGATGGTCCAATGCATCAAGCAGCTTCTGGAGAATCTCGAATTCATTATGCGCTATGACAAGCCACGCGTGTTTCATCGGATTTTGTCAATGGCTTTTTCGCGGCGAAAACCTAACTGGGTAAGCAAGGATTTGATGCGGGTCTTCAGGTTGGTGACAAAGCGTCCCCAAGGGGTAAGGGTGGTGCGCCAGGAAGCGTTGCAACAGTGGACGGCGACAGCCTCCGGCTTCATCATCCAGGGCTGGGGCGTAAACAGTCGGGAAGGATAGAGTTTAAACCCCTCGGCCAGATCCTGCTCCAGGTCCTTGTATTTGAAACCGTATTTTTCTGCGATGCCGGCAAAGATTATGGGACTAATCTGGTCTTCGGCCGGAATGCCATCATCTCCCGTAGAGAAATGGCGGGCATTGTAGTAATCCAGGCATTCTTTAAAAAACGGATGTCCTTTTTCAGCACCTATAATGGCTGCTTGAACCTGAATACCATGAATCTTCGCATCCGGAACTAACTTGTTTCCATTCACATCCACAAGACCTAAAGCCAACGCCTCCGCTGCGTAATGGGAGAAATACTCCACGGCAGAAAAAGCCCGATTCTGAAGCACAAAATCCATGTTTTTGCGGATCAAGACATCTGAGTCCAGATATACGCCACCTTCCGTGTAAAGGGCATATACGCGGATATAATCGGCCGCAAAAGCCCATTTGCGGGCTGCTACGGCTTCTGCGACAAAGGGGACGGAATTCACGTCAAATTCGTCCATACCCCAGTGCTTGATGGTCCAATCCGGCATATGCTTCTTCCATGAAGCCATGCATTCACGCACCTCCATCGGGAGAGGGTCATTGCTGAGCCAGCAATAGTGGATAATCCTGGGTATCATTTATGGAAAAATTGTTTCAACCTGTCAAGTGAAATATCTATTCCACACAGGCGCAAAAGCACCAAAACTTTGACCCTGAGCGGAAAGCCCTTGGCCCGGCGGATGTTAGGGGTATATGCTTTGAACAAAGAGGTAAACTCTGCCTGAGCAATACTTGTTTCTGTCATGGCTTGATAGGCTAGGTACAAGATTGCCCGGTCGAAATAGGACTGGACTGAACGGATGTCGGTATAATCGGCAATACTTTTCAAAATGGCCAACCGACCAGCTGGACGACCGCCAGTACTTATAGAAAATACGTTTCCTGTATGGTCATAGTGATAAAAGGCTCTTCCCAAATAAAAAACAACAACATCATGCGCAAGTACTTTCAGACAAACTAGTTTGTCTTCCTCATGATTTACGCCTGATTCAAAAGTAATGTTGAAATCGGTATAGCAGGAACGCCTAATAAGTTTATTACATAAGGATCCAGCCAGATTGTTTAACATCTGCCCAAAAACAGAAAGGCGATCCTCCGGATATGGCCTTTGAACGTTCAACTTCTCACCGCTATCAAACACTTCATAGTAATCACATATTACCATATCGGCTTTTTGGGAACATGCCATCTCATACATCTCCTCCAGCATCTCTGGCTCTACCCAATCATCTGCATCGGCGTGAATCGTGTATTCGCCTTTTGCCGCATCAAGGCCAGCCTGCCGTGCCGATGCCACTCCTCCGTTTTCCTTATGAATTACACGGACACGTGAATCCCTTGTTGAATACTCATCCAGGATGGCAGGAGTGCCATCTCTGCTGCCATCATCAACCACAATCACCTCGAAATCCGGCATTGTCTGGGTTAGGAGGCTGTCCAGACATCGTTTGATATATCGCTCTGCGTTGTATGCGGCGACAATCACTGATACTTTGAGCGTGTGATTCATATTTTTGATTTTATCAATTCTATCGCCTCCTGATAGGCATACAAACGGAACCCTTTGGTCAGGAAGAAATAGGTCACAGGGCAAACAAGGGCCGATACCAGCAAGGAGATCCAATGAGTCGTAAGGAAATGAGAGATTACCAGGGCCTCGGCCAGGACAACCAAAGAAATCAGGAAATAAGGCAGAATCACTTTCATCTGTTTTCCAAAACTGTATCCTAAAATCCGTTTGGTGTAGAAAGTATTGAGATATAGGGCTATCAAGGAATACAAGACCTGCCCCAGACACATCACCTCTATGGAGAAGAACATAGATACAAAGAGAATGATGAATGCCAGTGTCTTTTTTATAATCTCCAAACGAAGAACCAGATCGGAGCGCCCCTTGACATACAGCAAGTTCAAGTTGATGGCTGTGATACCGTTGGTGAGTTGGCTAAAGCAGATAATTTGCATCAACGGAACGCAGGCCAGCCATTTGTCTGTAAGAAGAAGCGACACCATAGGACGAGCGCAGCCGCAAATGAAAAGGATGACAGGGAAAATGAGGAATGACGATAACTGGATGTATTTTTCATAGACTCCAAGCAGGCGCTGGTCATCATCCTGAATCTGACTCAGTATGGGGAAGGCGACCCGGTTCAGAGCGCTGGTTATCGTGGTGTTTGCTATGCCCGGGAATTGTCCCGCCCGTGAATACTGTCCCACGTCGGCCGCAGAGAACCTTTTTCCAATAACCATAGGATAAGCGTTGTCGTAGATGACGCTGATAAGGGAAGCAGCCAGCAGCTTAGAACTATACGCAAACAGCTTCTTAAACGATTGAACGGAGAAAATCAAGCGAGGCCACCAGCGGACAAAAGCCAGCGTAAGCAGTGTCGCAACAAGGGCAGATGCCAGCGACTGAGCCACCAAGGCCCACACGCCGAACCCCTTATAAGCCAAAACAATTCCAACTGTACCCGAGACCAGGGAGCCAAGCACAGAGATAATAGACTTGGTTCTGAAGTCTACCCGGATAGTGAGCAGTATTCCCTGAACAGAGGCCAAAGAGCCGATGATCAATATCAAGGCCACCACACGCATCAAGGGTTTGAGGAGGGGCTGCTCATAGAAATTTGCCACCACTGGTGCCACAAAGAACAAAAGCAGATAGAAAAACAGGCTCAGGACCAGATTGATTATATAAACCGTGGAGAAATCCTCCTCCGTGGCATTTTTCTCCCGAATCAGCGCACTGGCCAGGCCACCGTCTATAAACAGTTGAGAAATGGCCAAAAAGATGCCCAGCAGGCCAATCAGGCCATAATCCGTTGGGCTCAGCAACCTGGCCAGAATAATGCCGATAACAAAGTTGACTCCCCGGGTAAGAATTTGCTCTACAAAACTCCAGGAGACTCCTTTGACCGTCTTATGTTTCAGCGAGTCAGGCATTATTTTTCGTTAAACCGTAATCCGGTCAGTATTTCACGATAAATATTTTCGGCGACGCTTCGTCCTCCGGGAGGACGGAGATACTTATCATAATAAGCCTCCCGCTGGGCTTTCATAGGGTCGCTCCCTCCCAGAACAACATCCTCGACAAATGAACATATAGCTTCTTTTGTCGCACCCTGATAGTGGGAAAAAACGGCTTCCCGTCCTATGTCGTTTTGGTTTTTGGTTACCGCCGCCAAATCTTGTGTCGTAAACAGGACAGGCTTCCTTGTAAAGAGATACTCAACTGAAAACGAGCCGCAGTCGTGAATCATTGCATCCGATGCCTTAAATAAATCAATATAGGATCCTGTCTCAAGTTGAGTGTTTTCTCCCTCCGCCCATCTATTATAATATGCCTTTGCCCGTGCTGTCCCCCAATCCGGATGCTTTTGCAACTCTGTAAATAAACGAGGATGCGGTTTAAATGCAAACTGGACACGGTCTTGATACTCCTGAGCTAATTCCAACATCAAGGACGACAACCACGAAAAAGAATCTCTATGAATCCACGTTCCTTCTGCAATTGTGAAATGCGGCGCCCAGATAATTTTCTTTTTTTGTTTTTTCTGCGGCTTCCAAGGATTGTTCGTCAAAGGCCTGGAAAATGAGTCCGAGACGGATTCTCCTACAATACGAATATTCCGGGCTCCATTGTACAGGACCTTCCTGGCATCCGCCACATTGTCCTCGCACATAAAGAACATGCGCCAAGCCATGTTAGACAAAAAATTATGGTACATCTTAGGCTCACGATACGTATGAACAGCATATGGGATGTATCCTATTAGCTTGTCCTCGAAATGAACCGCATCCAGATCGTTATTGTATAAAAAATTGTAAGGCTGAGGATAAAAAATAATATCCGGATTCAGTGTTTCCCTAAGGTCCTTTCCTGGGGTTTGAGAGGTGGCAAGGTCAACAAATGGAATATTCCAGTTTTGACAATAGTCCCGCAAAACCTCTGCTGACGACCTCACTTGCTCTTCACCGAAAGAGGGATACGGATAAATAATTATGCGTACCGTGAAGCGAGGGTCTTCATTCAATAGGTCAAACAGGGATTGCGAGCGCCACTGGGACAAAGACGATACTATAAAGGCCACCGTTGCCCTATTCTGCCTTCTAAGTCTCTGTATAAACGCATACTGCTTTATCCAATGTTTCGGAAGCAAAAAAACTCTGAAAACCGCTGGCTCAAGCCTGTCTCTCAATTTACAAGTCACCGTATAGATTCAAAAATAATTCTGCACACCCAAGCTGCCATTTCTGATTGCCCTTCAGTGTACTCATCGCTATGTCTTCTCTAAATACTTGGCATACAGGCTATAAACACCTGAAGTATGTCCGATTATCATATAAGCCGCTGCTTATTTTATATCCCGTACAGCCCGTACGTTCATACCATAGCTCCGATAGGCCGGGAAAATGTTTCCGTAGCCGGAATCGTCCATTCCGTAATAGTAGGCATTGGGACAATAGTCGTTTCTGAGCTCTGAGGTCCAGTAATGGCATTGGGCTTTGTGCCAGATGGCCGTCCCGGATGCATCGGTAGAGATGTCGGCGTCGGCTTCGTTCAATTGGGCACTTCTGTAGAAGCCGGCAGCCGGTAGGAAAAGGATACTTTCCCCCGAAGCACGTAAACGGACGCGATAGCCCGGAACGCCGTTCAGCACCTCCTTACTCCAGATGCCTTTGAGACGAAGCTCATCCCAATCGGCCCGGGTGGGCATACGCCAGCCCTCACCCAGGTTGACGGTAGCGGCATCGTCGCCGGGCTCCAGAACGGCACTGCCGGCAGCACCAGCGGGAAAATTGTATTTGGTCATCTGGGGCTCAGGAGTGGAATAACGATAATTGTCCCAATCGTAATGCGTCTTGCCTTCGGTTTCTCCCCAGGCAAAAAAGGTTCCCGCCTCTTCCGGAGCCGAAGCGCCTACGTTGCAAGTGGCCCACTCTACCTTCAAGGGCTGAAGGGAAGGATGCAAATGATCGTGTATGCTGCAAGCCAGAAGGACCTGCGACATCACGAGCAGAACAGCTACTTTCTTGCCCATCCTAATTTACTTGAGTCTGAATACGAACTCAATCCGACGGTTCAGTCTTCTGCCGTGCTCCGTCTCGTTGGAAGTCTTGGGACGTTTGGAACCATAGCCCTTGGCATCCAATCGTTCAAACGGTATTCCGTGACCGTGCAAATAGTCGTAGACCGCCTGCGCGCGACGCTCCGAGAGCGGCTGGTTCACTGAGTCAAAGCCCAGGATACAGGCGTGGCCTTCAATGGTAGCGTGCACTTCGGGGTTCTCTTTCAAGAAATCCACAACCTCCTGGAGGATGGGATAAGCATCCGGACGCAGATGGGCAGAATTGAGGTCGAACAGGACATCGGCCTGCGTACGTGAATTGATACTCTCGGCCACGGCTTCCAATTCCCTTTGGATGTACACGGTATCTATACTATGCGTGTGAACGTGCACCGTGTCGACACGCAGTACCTCATAAGGTACTTCCGTCACCTCACGGATTACGCGTGCCTTCTGACGGCCGAAGGTATAGGCCAGGCCGATGGTTGCGCTAAATTTGATTCGCAACTCCTTCTGGGGCGTGTCTTCATAGGTGCCCACGTTACCGCTCATCATAGTGACTCTCACACCGGGAACAACGCGGAAACGTCCCGCACGGATAGGAAACATAATACCCGCACCACCGCCGAAAGCGTGTTTGTGCTTGTTGTTGACGCCCATTTCAAGACTGGTGTGAGTCACGTTGATATAACCGGCGTGAACATAAGGGACCAGCCAGGTAGTGGGACGGAAGAGTGCGTTCGCGTGAAGATAAAAGAACGGATGGCTGCCGTGGTCGCGGCTGGAAAGATTGACATCGTTGAAGGAAGTGTTGATACCGTGATAGCCCAGGCTTGAACCGAAATAACGGTTTAACCACTTACCGGCATACACATCAACGGATATTCCCGTTCCGTTTCCCGTCTTTTGTGTCGAGTAACTGCGTACGTCGGTAGCCATATTGAAACCGCCTCCCACACCTACAAACCAGTTCAGAGGGTATTTTTCCGGCTTATTAAGCTCGGCAGCAGTTTCCCTCGGGGAATAAACCGTAAGGGTATCCTGCCCCTGAGCATAAGCTACTGCGCTAAAAGCCGCCAATAAAAAGAAGACGAGAACTTTTTTCATAGTATAATATAACTCTTCTTATCGATTAAAAATGATAGGCAATTCCAAGTGAGAGGATAAAACGCATATCGAAAGGAAATCCGGCGTAGCCGCGATAGGCGTCGTGATCGCTCCTAGACGGCATCAGGCAGTCATACGCGTCCGAATAAAACTCGCCACAGGCATCGATGAGTACTCCCACCTCCGGTGTGATGTGCCACTCTCCCATATAACCAACGCGGAAGCCAAAAACATCGTTGGGCTCTTTCGAGTTGGGAATCGGCTGGTCGGGGGTAGCCCAGGGATGAGGCCAGTTCGTGACGCCCTTCTTCAGGTTCTCCACCACATCATAAGTATGGGCATAGCCCAAACCTGCGTAAATCCTTGAAGAAAACGCATCTTCAGGAGTGCCGAAGTGAATCATAGCATCGGCAAAAACATTGATGCTCCTGAAATAATAGGGATAGAAACCGCCACCCGCTTCCTGGAAATTGCAGGCACCCGCATTTTTACCCGTGGCGAAGCTCACGCGAGTACCGAAAATATTGGTAAAATCGTACATCCCGTCTACCGAAAAACCTGCAGTAACAAGGTCTGCAAAACGGCGATGCTTGAAATATGACATTACATTCTCGTGTACATTGCCTATGACATTGCCGCGGACAGCAACACCCCAGGGCAATGCAACCTTTTTGGTCTGCGCACCGGCACTGAAAACTGAAACCAGCACACAGGCAGTAATCGAAAGAATAGCAATCTGTTTTTTCATTTTCGAAGCGCTCTTCTATCTTTCAAGGAACGGCTACGCCGTCAGTCTTGCAGTTGCAAAACCGATATAGGCGATATAGAACCTCGTCCGATAATAGTTACGAATATAATCATTTTTTAGTTCTATCGCATTATTTTAAGCCACGCCTTGGGCACCAAGGCCCTGGCAAAGAGGCTGCCGGCCAAACCCACCACCACATACAACTTGCCGGCTTCTTCCATAATCGTCCCCTCTACTCCTTTCAGCGGTCCGTCCGTCACCTGCACGGAATCCCCTGGCGTAAAAGGCACTGTCAAAAGTCCTCCCTCTTCCAGGGATGCCTCCGAGAAGACCCGCTGGAAATCGTCCATCTGCTTGTCCGGCACTACCATCATAGCACGCGTAGCACAGTCCTGTATCCATTCCATAGGAAGATGGCGTTCGGTGATGAGGGCCAGGGCCGACTGACGGTCGGTGCGGACAAAAACCAGATTGGGAGCGGCAGCTCTTTCAGCCATTCCCTTTCCCCGGGTGCGCTTTCGCTTTACAGTAGGGACAAAATTCTCTATCCCCAGGTCCGTAAGCACGTCGCGCATCAGAATTTCTCTATGGAAGTAGCGTGTACGCGCCACAAACCAACACTGTTGCATCGTAGTTTAGAATTTTTTTCCGGAAACGATGGTCAGAAAGGTGAGCATAAGGATTTTGGCATCGAAAGCAATGGACTGGGTGCGCAGGTAATAGATATCCTGGTCCAGCCGGGTAAGCATCTTTTCCATAGTGTCGGTATATCCGTTGTATACCGTGGCGAAACTGGTCACCCCCGGGCGAATCTGGTACAGATACTGGAAACGATTGTCAATCTGCATAATTTGCTGGACGAAGTACTCCCGCTCCGGACGCCAGCCCACAAAACTCATATCTCCGATGAGGACATTCCACATCTGCGGAAGTTCATCCAGATGGTGGACGCGAAGGAAGCGGCCGACACGGGTGAGACGGGGATCGGTTTCTCCGCTACACAGGGCAGGGGTACCCATAGATTCAGCGTCGATGCGCATAGAGCGGAATTTGACCAGATTGAATTTGCATCCTCCCTTTCCAATCCGCTCCTGCCGATAGAAGGCGGGGCCTCCGTCCTCCAGTTTGACAGCAATGGCGCAGATGAGAATCAGGGGTGAGAAAATGGCGAGCAGGATGAAAGAAACCACGAAGTCAAAGCTGCGCTTGGCAAAGGCATTCAACGTGGCGATGTTCTCTTCCGTGAGAAGCTTTTCATCGTGCTCCAGTTCGTCATCCAGGCTTTCAACATCCTGCGTACGGGGGAAGAAGATGCAGTCAATACCGCCAATCTTCCATTTGAGGCGGTCGATAGCAGCAGGATTGCTCACATAAAAGACGGTAAAGTTGCCCACAATTCGGCCTTCCATATCCTTGTCGTCGGTAACCAGACCCACTACGTGGTAATTGCCGGATTCACTGAGCTCTTTGGCCATAGCAACGGCAGCAGAGTCCGTTCCCATCACAAGGGCCGATTTGGCTGCGGACAGCTGACGGATCCGATGGACCTCGGAGCCCTGGGAAATGCGCACATACTGGCAAATGAACAGTGTGAACAGCATATCCGCAAAAATCAGGAGCACACAGTCAATAACGGAAGAGAACGTGACAAATCCGGCAAGCAGGCACAAAGCCAGCAGACCGTCTTTGATGAGAACTACAACTACCAGATGCAACAGGCTTTCCTTGGAAACCACATCGCGGTCTCTTTTATAATATTTGGTAAAGAAGAAAGCCAGCACGGATGCGACGAGCGACAGGCATAGCCACTTAAGGAGATGGACTGTGAATCCTCCGATGGGAGAAGTGACCCACCGCAGAAGAAGGATGGAAAACAAGGAAGCGCTCACCGAAAGGATGAGGTCCCTGACGAATCCAAACACGAGCCCTTTTTTGCTTTTACTCATTTCCACTCAGCGAAATTTTTTACCTTTTCTAATTAAGGCGAATTTTTTTGGCTGCAAAGGTAGAAAAATAAAAAACTATATGAAAAGGATTTTTGAAAAAATGTATTTAAGGGATTTCAGCACATTAATTAAGCTGATAATCAATTGCTTACGAAATCGCGTAATTTACTTTAAGTGTTAATTTTTTTACAAAAAACAACATTTTCCCACCAAAAAAAACCTATTTTGACGCCTCGATGTAAGCTTTGAGACGCTCTTGAAGAACGTCCTTGAGGACCTCATCGCTCTTCAATTCCAGGATAGCGCGGATGCGGGAACGCTGGGATGTGATGTTCCCTTCGCTCTTTCCGGTAATGCGGCAAATCTCGGTCAGTTTCATATCCTGAAGGACCATCTGGCAGATGGTGACCTGCATAGGAGTAAGCATAGGGAATGCGGCGGAGATGTTCTTGCGGGACGATTCATCCTCCTGGCGGATGGCGGCAAGGCCGTTCACCAGGCGGGCCTTGACACTGGGATCCATACGGGAGAGGATTTCCCGCATACCTTCGGCTTTTCCTTTCTCACGGCAAAGTTGGGTGATAGCCCTGATGCTTTCCGAATTCAGCCCGGTGTCGTGGTAAAAGGCGGAAATTTCGTGGCGGAGATTATGGTTGTCGGCTTCCAGGTTAAACGCGGCGTGTACCGAGTAAACATCATAGATAATAACGCCGATAAGCACCACCATATACACGGGGAGGAAAGTCTCCAGGATGGGAGAGCGATCCATCGTCAAGCATAGCAAATACGTAAAGATGGAGATGCACGAAATAATGGTGGGGCTGTATTTGAGAAAACACAACAGCGATATGGTGATTAGCATCAGGGAAAGGAAGGATGCCTGCAGGATAAGGGCATTGCTTTCCGGCGTATTGATGGTGGCAAAGGTGATTTTCTGAGCGCTGAGTTCCAGTTGCAGAAGGATAAACAGCAGAGTTGTCCCAAGCCGGATATTGATTTTATGGGTAAAATACAGCAGCTCCAGAAGGAGTGTAACCGCCACTGTGGTAATATCTACCACCGTAAGCGTAGGATTCTTGGGCTGAAGGAAAAAACTGGATATGGTCAGTATAATGGACAAGGCCCCGACGGCGATAAAAAAGACGAGCCGCTGTCTTCCAATGATAGTGTGCTCCTTGGAGGACAAAAAGGCAGAGACATTGATACCGGATAGTGACATGATTGGCTATTGTTCTGTTCAAGATTCAAAGTTACGCATTTTTTCTTTTCATTGGTGCATCGGCATAAAAAAGTGGAATCTCCAGAAAAATCTGAAAATTCCACTTGCGTAGCCCGGAGGGGAATCGAACCTCTATTTAAAGTTTAGGAAACTTCCGTTCTATCCGTTGAACTACCGGGCCAAACCTTAAAGAAAAAAGCGCTTATTCGGCGCTCTTCTCAATGATCTGACGACCGCGGTAGAAGCCGCACTCAGGGCAAACACGGTGATACATCACAGTGGCGCCGCAGTTGGGGCATACGCTCA
>JAEEGL015756461.1_pt1 | contig 43987 bp, 37 predicted proteins | sample 9134231 | NCBI WGS metagenome assembly JAEEGL01 (sample SAMN16246548, study PRJNA631951) | gut metagenome | biome: gut microbiome; feature: rumen; material: fiber-attached | host: Bos | place: Iran: Karaj | collected 2018-10
TTACTACCCCAGAATCTTCTTCTATTACGTCTAATATACCAGTTAGATAATTCTTCACATACAAAGTATTGAATTAAATGAACTGCTTTATTTACATCATATACGTCCATTACTTCAGTTACATCTTTAACTAAATTATTATATTTAGATAATAACCATTTATCTATATCTTCTAAATCTTTATAATCTACATTAAATTCTCTAGGATCTATCTTATCTGCATTAGCATACATTTCAAAGAATGTATATGTATTTTTAAGTGTACTAAAGAATTTACTAGATACTTCTTTAACTCCATCTTCATCAAATTTAAGTGGTGTCCATACAGGACTTACATGTACCATATACCATCTAACTGCATCAGCACCATATTTATCCATAATAGTAAATGGTTCAATAGCGTTTCCTCTTGATTTATGCATCTTTTGACCATATTTATCAAGTAATAAGTCATTAACAAGTACATTTTTAAATGGAGAACATCCAAATAAGAATGTATTTACTACTATTAATGTATAGAACCAACCTCTTGTTTGATCAAGACCTTCAGCAATGAAATCAGCTGGATAATGTTCTTCAAAATATTCTTTATTTTCAAATGGATAATGATATTGAGCAAATGGAACACATCCACTATCATACCAAACATCTATTACATCAGGTATTCTACTCATTTCTTTACCACAGTCAGGGCACTTAATATGAATATTATCTACATGTGGTTTATGTAAATCTACATTATGATCTATTTTTTCAATTGATTTTTCTACTAATTCATCTATAGAACCAATCATTTCTCTATGACCACATTCACAAGTCCATAGTGGAATTGGACATCCCCAATATCTACTTCTTGAAATACCCCAATCTTGAGCATTTTCAAGCCAATTAGCAAATCTCTTTTCACCAATGAAATCTGGATACCAATTAACATCTTTATTAGCTTCTACTATTTTATCTCTAATAGCAGTTACTTTGATATACCAAGCTGGTTTAGCCATATAGATTAATGGACTCTTACATCTCCAACAATGTGGATAATTGTGTTGAATCTTAATCTTTCTAAATAATTTATCTTCTTTCTTTAAATAATCTAATATTTCAAGTTCTAATTCAGGATCAGTTACTAATCTTCCTTCCCAAGGTCCTAAAGTATATTTACCTTCTAAATCTACTGGATTTAAGAAAGCAGCTCCATATTTTTCACAAACACGAGCATCATCAGCTCCATAAGCAGGAGCTTGGTGAACAATTCCAGTACCATCTTCCATAGTAACATATTCATCACATGTCATGAAGAATGCTTTTTCTCCTTCAGGAACTTCTAAGAATGGCATTAATTGCTCATATTCCATGTATTCTAGATCTTTACCTTTAAATGTCTTTAATACTTTAAATTCAGTACCTAAAACAGTCTCAGATAGAGCTTTAGCTATATAAAATTTATATCCTTTACTTTCTACTAATAAATATTCTTCATGTGGATTAACACAAAGTGTTAAGTTAGCAAGTAATGTCCATGGAGTTGTTGTCCAAGCTAAGAAATATTCATCTTTATCTTTTACTTTAAATGGTATAATTACAGAATTAACATCTACTTCTTTATAATTATCACTTACTTCATGAGTAGATAATTCTGTTCCACATCTAGGACAATAAGGAAGTATTTTATGACTATGATAAACTAGTCCAGCATCAAAGAACTTTTTAAGACTCCACCATTCTGATTCAATATATTCATTTTTAAATGTAATATAAGCATTATCAGTATCAATTAGTTGTCCCATTCTATTAGTAAGACGAACAAATTCTTTTTCATTTACTCTAACATTCTTCTTACATTCATCACAGAACTTTTCTACACCATATTTTTCAATGTCACTTTTACCTTCAAATCCAAGTAATTTTTCAACAGCAACTTCAGTTGGTAAACCATGAGTATCCCAACCTACTTTTCTATCTACTTTATATCCTTGCATTGCTTTATATTTACATATACTATCTTTTAATATCTTAGCAAGTAAATGATGTACTCCTGGAAATCCATTCGCATAAGCTGGTCCATCATAAAATGAATAATTTGTTTTTCCTTTTCTATTTTCTATTGTTTTTTCAAGTAACCCTTCTTTAAGATTTTTTTCAACTCTTTCTTCTTCTACAGTTTTAACATCTCTTTTGTCTAAACTTTCAAATTGTTTCATAATCTTTCCTCCTTATAAAATAAAAAGGGATAGTACAAGGAGTCTTAAAAGACGGTACCATCCCTTTATTAACTTAATTATTATAACTCTTTTTCAGAGTGCTTATCTTATCCATAAGCAACATTAGAAGTGATCTATATATAATTCTATTTACTTACTTTCACCAAATATGTAAGCTCTCTTAAAATAGTTAATTATATATCGTCTTCATCATTTGTTTTTATTTTTTTCTCTCAATGCAATTAATTTTAGCATTATTTCTAATTAAATTCAAGTATATTTTAATTTTATCTTTCTTTAACTATTTTTTTAGGTAATTTAGTATTTTCATCTATAATTGCTTTATCTATATCAATTAAGAATGTTTCTTTACTTATATCTGCTCCACATAAATTAACACCATCAAAACTACCAAATATATTTTCATCATCAAATAATGAATTACTTAAATCTTTCATATAAACTAATTGAGGATTTATTTCTATATTAGTATCTCTAAAATCTATATTAGATACTTTTAAATTTTCTGTACTAATAAATTTGAAATTAATATATTTTAATACACCAATAAACTCAGAATTAATTTCATAATGATCATTAACTTCAACTAATAATATATCTTTTGGTATTTGTATAGAATGTAATAATGCTTTTATAGCAGCATCATTTAATAAATTATTTTGTTCTAATTTAGCCAGTGTACTTTTTAATGATTCTATTATAGTAAATACCTCTTTAATATTTTCTGCTTTTGTTTTAGAAATATTATTTTCTTTACTAACAACATTATTTATTTTATCATTTAAAGATTCTTCTTCTATATAAGAATATGCTATTGATTTAAATTTATTATGTTGTTTATCTAGTAAATGCTGTTTTAATCTATCTAAATTTTTACCAAAATAATCAGTAGTTAAATATCTTTTCCTTCTAAATCCAAAATTATTATATATTTCTTCTATTATATAAATAGGTGCTTTTGGATTTTTAGCTATTACTCTATTAAATTCTTCATTTTGATTATAATATTTTTCAAATAATTCTCTTGGGCAATTAGGATTATCAAGTACTTTTATTATTTGATTAAATCCTATATCTTTAGATAGTTCTCTTAGTATTTTAGTAGGTGTATTACTATCTACTAGTAAATTATAAAATATCTTTTTTTGGATTACTTTATCATCAATTGTTTGTACTTTATTATATAAAACTTCTATACTTTCTGCACTAAGACTACTAAAAGTACTTATGGTATATAATAAACTGCCTTTAGATAGATTTATTAATTCATTAATAAAATCATCTGATAGATATAATGATTTTATTCTATTAGAAACATAATATTCAAATGTTGGATCTTTTTTTAAAATACTAATTATATGTTTTTCTTTAACATTTTTATTTGATAATACATTCTTTAGTAAATCTATATCATCATATTTACTTATAATATCATCTAATATATACTCACTAGTTCTTATATTTAATGCTATTATTTCTATATATTTTTTATCTAATTTTTTTATATTATATATTTGCTCAAGCATATTTTTACTAGCATATTCTAAATATTTACATATACTTTCTTCATGTTTTTTACTATTTATTAGAGATTCTATATCTTCAAATGTAGTATTTTTATTACTAATAGCATGCAAAACTACATTTGAATTTTTATCATGCAATAATCTATTTAATAATTTATGATATATTTTATTATTATTTGCTAAAAAGATACGAATTAATGTATTATTTAAATCATATAAATATTTAAGTGTATTTCTACTAGTATTTGGATGCACTGCTACATATTTAATTATTTCCATATTTCCACTATGTGCAAGTTCATCTAATGTTTCTTTACATAAATTAGGATTTTTTAATCCTTTTTCTAAATAAGAATGTGCATTACTAGATGGGTCTTTATATAATTCTAAAAATATTTCAGCTGGACAATCATCTTCTCTACTTTGTCTAATCCAACTACTATGCATAGCTTCAAATCTTTGATTTAAATTATATATCATATCTTTATCTCCTATAGTATATTATATCATTTTATGAAAAAAGAAGTAAATATTTACTTCTTTTTTATAAGTTCTTTTTCTATTTTTATATTAAATAATTCTATTATTTCACTAATATCTAATTGATTTAAATTATTAGATACATATATCATTTTATTATTAGTTTCTTGTTCCTTTGAATCATTTATTCTATCTGCTAAATAATTACTTATTAAATATCCAAATCCTTTTAATATCATATAATAATTTCTAATTAAATATTCTATTAAAATGTCACAATCTTCATTTAAATTATCATTTTTATAATTATTTTCATCTTTAATAAAAGAATATATAGGATATAAAAAATTATATACAAACTTGTTATCTTTTTCTCTAATATTTGATAAATTTTTAGTATAATATCCATTTAATAATAAATAATCTTTTACTTCTTTTTCATAATATATACTAGGAAGTTCAGAAATCATTTCATTCTTACATTTTTCGTTTTTATATTTAGTTATATAATGAATAAACTCATGAATAAATACAAAGAATCCTTTTATAGTATTACGATTATATATTTCAATTTTAAATTCATCTTCATCTTCATCAAAATAACATCTAGATAATAATTCTGTTTTATTTCCTTCTTTATCTATAATATAGTTTTTTTCTATTAAATTATTATATATATACATCCATTCTCGTGGGGCATTTATATATTGTAAAAATCCTTTAAATAATGAATCAAAATCATTTATATTTTCATTTTCATTCTCATTTTCATTATAATCTATATTATTTATTTCTTTATGTCTATTAAACCAATCTTGTATTAAATGATCTAAATCATTATTTTTATATACTTGATTAGTTATTTGTTCTACTAAATAATTATATGTTTCCCATCTATAATTATTCTTAAGCCAATTATTTATAACTTCTATATTATCTTTAGTTTTTATAAAATTTTTAAATTCTTCATATGTACCATTTTCTTCATAATACTTATATGCTAATAAATCTAATATAAATTCATCACTAAGTATAGATTTTAATTCTAATGTTATATCAGAATAATAACTATTCTTTCTAATAATATATTCTACATTTAAATATGGAATAAATTCTTTTTTAGTATATATTTCAACTAATCCTTTATTTTTAAAGGTTGAATCTATTACTTCATTAAAAAAATTATTGAAATCAATTTTAGTAAGATCAATTACTCTTTTATTATCTAAATAATCTAATATTAAATCATAATTATTTTTTATTGTTTCTTTTATTTCATTAATATTTTTTGTATCGTTTTTAGAATAAATTATATATATAACACCTATATTTATAGTCATATAATCACCTATTATTTAAATTTACTACTATCCTTTAATATTAGAACTAATTCATTTCTTTCCTTAATATTTAATTCTAATCCTTCTCTTGCTTTTTCTTTTAAATCTAAATCTTCTGGTATATTTAATTTGCTATATCTTTTACTCATCATTAAAGTATCATATGTATATTTTAATGCACCTTGAGAAACATTTAGGTATCCTATTAACATAAATGCATTTCTTGATGTAATCATAAAGTTTTTAATATCCTCATCATTACATGTATCTGCTATTAAAGAACATGTATTATATGATTCAACAGATGCATTTCTTTCTAATAATAAATTGTATGCATTTTTCTTATATTTAGTAAATTGTACTATATCTCTAACTAAACTTATAGGTCTTGGTATTAAATATTGTTTAATAGACATTGCATCAAATATATCACTATATGCTTGATGTTTATATTCATAATTACATTCTTTCTTAGAATCAGCTATTAGTTTTTGATTAGAATGCTCTATTTCATGTAAAAGTATAGATAATAATAAATATGCTTCAAATACTTTTTTATCTTTTATATCAAATATATGTAATGAATAATCAATTGTTTCTTTTAACCAATTTTCTAATTTTTTATTATTTACAGATATAAACATATGTTTTGGATTAAAATATGCTGAATTATTTCCCACTTTACTAAAAGATAGTGATATATTTTCATTACCAGTTAATCTATATAATTCTCTTATATATTCTTCATTTATTCCATTTTTACATATTAGATCTAATACATTTCTTATCTCTATTATTTCTTCCTTTTTCATATAATCTTCCCCTGAGTGAATATATTAACATATTTTTAATATTTTTCATATAAAAAAGTCACAAATTAATGTGACTTTAATTATTTAACAGTAACTTTAATTATTTTAGTAAATCCACTATTTACTTTCTTAGTACCAATAAGTCTATATGCTCTTGCTCTATAGTAATATGTTTTACCTACTTTTACATTATTATCTTCATATGATAAATCAGTTATATCAGTTACTTTTTTAAATCCACTAGATTTCTTATTACTTCTTTGAATTTCATATCCATAAGCTCCATCTACTGAACTTAATGTTAGTGTAACTTTACCAGTTTTAATTTCTTTACCATTTTCATCTAATGAAGTAGTTATTTCTTTATTAGAATTAATTGTAGTTTTTGATAGACTTGTTTTCTTATTAACTTGACTAGTCCATCCACTACATACTCCAGCTGCATTACAAGCTCTAACTTTATAATAATATGTAGTTCCAGTATTTACTGTATCTTCATAATATAATTCAGTTGTTGCTCCTAATAAACTAAATCCTTTGTTCTTTTTAGTACTTCTTGATATTTCATAATATGTAGCAGTCTTACTTCCTTTTAGATTTAATCTAATTGTTTCATAATTAATTGCTTTAATAATTGGTTTCTTTGGCACTGCAGGACCTGTTGTTGCACTTACTACATCACTCCAAGCACCATATATTTTTTTACCTTTAATTGTCTTATATGCTCTTACTCTATAATAATATGTAGTAGCGTTTTTTAGTTTTTTATTATTATATGTTGTTTTACTATTTTTAGTTTGTAGTGTTACTTTCTTAAATCCTGAAGTAGCTTTTGTACTTCTTTGAATTTCATATCCTGTAACATTAACTTTATCGTAACCAATCTTTATATTTTTAGATTTTGCTTCTATTATATGAAGATTTTTAACTTGATTTGGTACAGGTGTTCCAGATACTACATTTGAATAATATCTTTCACCATCTATGAATGCAAATACTCTAAAATAATATTTAGTTCCATATTTTAATCCACTATAGTTAAATGTACTATCAGCAAAGAATCCAAATATTTCAAATTTAGCATTTTTCTTTCCACAATTCTTAGTACATTTTTCAAGTGTATAATCAACTGATGGATAATAATTACTTATATTAATATTTAATGAGTTAGATTCACCTTTAGTAATTGCTACTGATACATTTGTATCAATTACTTGGTTGTTTTCTTGTCCTTGATTAGAATTATTATTTTGTTCTTTTGGTTTTTCTACCCATTTAGCATACAATGTAAAACTTGCATTTACTAATGTAGTATCAGTTACTCTATTTTTAAATTCAGGATCAGTATACCATCCATCAAAATCATATCCATCTTTTGTAGGAATTGGTAATTCTCCTAATAATGAATCTTTTTCATAATTTTTATCAGATACTATTGATCCACCTAAACTATCATAAGTAACTAGATAGTCTTCCGATAGTGTGTATTCTACTGAATATACTAATTGTCTTTTATCACTTGTAATTTCTTCAATAGTTGTTTGCTTTCCATTTACCTTCACAACTATATCATCACTAAATTTATCTGTAGTTGTTGCTCTTACTTTTAATTTATAAGTATGTCCTTTAGAGAATTTATCTAAATATTTAGACATTCTATTTCCATCTTCATACCAATCATATGCATATAAATTAACTTTATCAGTTGATATAACTGGAGGTTCATTTAAAGATACTCCAATTTCTGGAACTGAAGATGTACTTGATATTTCATTTATTCTAGGTATTGTTGGTACTGTAAAACTACGTTTAAATGTTATATTCATATAATCATCTGGAAAAGTTTTATGAAGTTCAGCTTGTTCTCCATTTATAGTTGCTATTGTATTAGTAAATGCGCCTATAACACTAGCTGCTACATTTACTCTTAATTCATATGTATGACCTTCTTCAAATTTATCAAAATTTTTACTTAACATTTCTCCATTTTCAAACCAATCATATGCATAAACTCTTGCTTTACTTGGGAATACTATAACAGGTTTTTCATATAAAGAACCATCTACTGTAGGTGCTAATATACTTATTTTAACATTTGGTATTTCATTATTTTGATTAGCTTTTATTACAACTCTTCTATCTGTACAACCACTTAATGATGTATATCCAGCCATATCTGTAAGCTCATCATTTAGATAAAATGAAGAACTTCTATCATTTTGTACTTGATCATATTGATATCCATTTATAGCTTGAAATGAAAATTCAATCGCATATTCATGATTAGATATAAAGTTTTTATCATGTGGATAATCATTATATGTACTACTAGTATTTTGTGTTTTATCAGTTAAATCATATACTCTATATAAACTTACAGTATATTTAGATGGTTCAGTTGAAGTAAATACTAAATCATTTGGCGTGATTGTTTGATCTATTGATTGAGTAAGTGTTGCTCTTGATTCTCTTATATAATTATCTGTTTCATATACTGCATATACAGTAGTATTTTTTGTAGGAGTATAATGATCATGTTGTACATAATCTACACCATCTATTCTCCAGTTTTTAATTATTTGTCCTGATGGATTAGTTACATTTCTATAAGCAGGTAAAGTAATATTATCTCCTGCTATTACAACTTCATCTTCTATTTTATCACTAGAACCTCCACCTAAATTATAATTTACTGTATATCTAGGTAACTCATCTCCTACTGTTCCAAAATCAATAAATACTCCAGTACCAACATTATTCTTTTTAGTATGACCAAAATTGGTGATATCATTACCATTTACTATAATTCTAACATCATCAGCTAATTCATATTCTGGATCAGTATGCATTGCTACTCTTATTCCATAATGAGTAATACCATCATCTACAGCTGTTGGAGTTTCTTTTCCAAAACCTAACCAAGCAGTACATCTTTTACACCAATACATCCAAAAACAATTATCATCAACAATTGTTATATGTGATGTAGTCGTAGTAATAGTAAAATCATTTGGTAGTACTCCTTCACTTAATGTTGCTCCTGAAACATTTAATCTAACTTCATTAATCTTTTCTAATGCATCTAACTTATCAAATGAAAATATTAATAATAAAGTTATTAAAAATAATAAATAAATCTTTTTCATAAATTCTCCTTCTACTCTATAAAAATTATAACATATAAATAAAAAAATCTTATATAAAATAAGATTTAATTATTTAATTTTATATTATTTAAGAAGTCTTCTTTAAAATTACCTACATCACCATTAATAATGAATCCTAATACATCTACAGTATAATCATAACAAATAGCATAGAATTCTTCACCATTCTTTTCATATACATCCCAAGTTATATTACCATATTTCTTAGTTCCTTTTTTAGTATAACCTTCCATAGCACTTTCTGTACTAGTTCCATAGAAACTACCAAATACAACTCTAAATAAATCATCTTCTGAATCATTTTTCTTTAATGAAATAACCATAGATGTTATTACACTAGATATTTGAGCATTTTTAGGATATTTAAATTCTAATTTATCAAAAGAACTATTTTCAGTTAAAGATAAATCATATCCATTAGTTAATTTAGTTTTTTCTTCAGTATTAGTATTATTTGTTTCACTAGTTTCTTCTTTCTTTTCGCAACCAGTAAAATTAAATAAAACTAGTGCTATTAATATTACAAATAATATTTTCTTCATATTACACTCTCCTTGTCAAAATTTATTATAACATTTTTAATAAATATGAATAATTATTCTTTCTTATCTTCTTTATCTTCTTGTGTTTCAGTATCTATAGTTTCTTCAGTTGGTTCATCTTCTACATTTTCTTCTTTAATTGGTTCTTCTACCTTTACTTCTTCTTTTTTATTTTTTAATTTCTTTTTATTATTATATGCATATATAAATATGAATATAAATAGTGCAAATATTATAGATAATGATGTATATAATACCATTTTATCTTTTGTAGATAACTTTTTAGTTGGCTTAACTACATCTGGTTCTTTATCTTTTTTAGATAGTCTGTCTTTATAATCTGCTGTTTTACCTTCTGATGCTTCTTTTCTTTTTATTGATTCTTCTTTTACTTCTGCTACATCAGCTTCTTTTTCAGTTATCCATCCTTCTTTATCTTTATATTTTACATAATACCAATATACATCATCTTCCCAATCTTCTTCATTTTTTTCATCTACATATTCAAACATCAATTCCACTGTAACATTTTCTGGTATTGTTTCACCTGTTTTTTCTCCATTTGGTTTATTATATAATACTAGTTCTTTTTCAGGTTCATATTCTCCATATTCAGTTTCTTCACCATTATAATTCATATTATATCCATATCCATCATATAGACTTACCCAATACCATTTGTTTTTATATTCTATATAATAATAAGTACCATCAGACTCATAATACTTTTTTAATATAGTATTAGCTGGTATAGTTATAACAGAATCATCTTTTATATAATCAGAACCATCAATATCATCTATTGTTATTAATTCATATTCACTATATGTTCCAAATTTAAAATAATTATTAATACGTCCGTTTTCAGATACCCAATAACCTTTTCCATTATATTCAATATATAACCATTCATTTTTATGTTCTTCATTTTTATTTGATGGTAATAATTCTTCATTTTCAGCATGATATTTTACTTCGACTATTGTATTCTCAGGAACTTCACCTATTACTTTACCATCTATTTCATCATAACCATCAGTATCAAGCGGTAAAACTATTTTTTTATCATGATCATTTTCCACACTAAAAGCATGTAATTTTTCTTCTAAATTTACATAATAGATGTTATCATTATAAACAACTCTATATGACCTTATATCTTTAGTATCATCTTCATTAGCTTCATAGTGATCGTAGCGATACACTTCTCCGAATTTTTCATTTTTATGTATAACAACATCTGTTTTTTTAGTTAAGTATGGAGTTGAATATGTTTCTATGTCTTCTAATAACCAAAGAGAATCTCTAGTTTTTTCCATAACAACGTCATCATTATTATCCACCCATCCTGATGCTTCTTCGCTTTCTATATATATCCATCTACCTACTTCTGCTTTTTTATTAACAACTACTTCTTTTTTTATAGGATTGTCTAATTTTTCATATTTAAATGAAGGACCTTTTCTTAAATATGTATCTTCAGCAAGGATAACTTTATTTTCATCTAATACGTCATCCATATATCCATATATAAAATCTTCTTCTTCATCTTCTGTAAATGCTTTCTTTAAATCATCTAGGGTATATACTTCTTTTATGGGTGATACATAAGCCAAGTTAATAAAATAATCATCATCTTCTTCATCTTCATCATTATTATTTACAGAGTATACAATCCTTCCATATGTAATATCATCTGTTACTTGATTTTCATATGTAATTCTTACTTGATCATTAAATTTTAATTTTATAGAACTTTTCTTATATTCATCAGAATCATAATCATAATAATATAAACTAGCTCCATCTTTATTGCTTACAAAAGCTTCATATGGAGCATATTCTGGTGATCCTCCATCTGCTAATATAATTGTTGGTATAAACATTACAAATAATGCTACTAATAATATAAATTTCTTTTTCATTTTATCCCTCTATTCTTTACTAATACTATATTTATTTATAATTTTTAATAAATTTTCCTTTTTTCTTCTTTTCTTCTGGTTTTATTTTTTCAGCAGGGTTAAATACTCCAATAACTATTACTATTATAAATAATAGTATCATCATTACAATATCACTAAATAGATATAATAACCTACCTAATATTCTAAACCTAATTAATACTTTCCCAATTATATTTTCTTTTCTAATTGGCTTATTTAAATTAATACTTGAATCATACTTAGTAGTATATCCTTCATTTCCTATATGAATGATTCTACTTGTATCAATATTATTCTTTTCGTCTCTATACATAATTACATTATTTAAATTGTATTCTTTTGGCTTTATTATAACTATATAATCGTTTTCTACTAAATATGGTTGCATATTATTTTGATTTACTCTAATAAACCTTATACCAAATATTGATAAATCTAACATTACATATAAATTAACTAGAATTATAAACAATATTATAAACAAAAATATATCACTTATTATTTTTTTCATGTTTTACACCTATATTTATTATTACTTTTTTATTATACTATTATTTATACATAAAATAAACTACATATTAAAAAAACATTTAAACTTATTGTTTAAATGCTTTTATCAAGTTCATCTAATACTTCATTCATCCTATTATCATTTAACATAGAAGATATTAGTTTAATATAACTTTCATATCTCATTCTATTTATTATTCCTAGTTTTACTGCCTGTTTAACACCACAATCATTAATTGGAATTATGTAATGCAAACAACCACTATATTTACATCTTTCATTCCATTTATCAAATTCAGGAAAATAATCTTGTATTTCAAATGGTTCGAATGTAGATACATCTAAACTACGAATACCTGGTGTATCTATAATAGATGAATTATCATTCCATACATAATATTTTGATGTAGTAGTTGTATGTCTTCCTCTTTTGGATTTATTACTAATATGACTTGTTTTTATTTCATTGTCATCCATTATTGCATTAGTAAGTGAACTTTTTCCTACTCCACTATTTCCAACAAATATTGCTTGTTTACCATCTAAATAATTTTTTAAATGATCTATACCAATATTATTATATGTTGATGTTTCAACAACAGGTATATTTAAATCACGATATACATTTAATATTTTTTCTTCTTCTTCTGTTTTTAAATCACATTTATTTAAACAAATTACTGCTGGTATATCATTATTTTGTAGAATCATTAAATATCTATCAATAAATTTAGGATGTAATGGGGGTTCTTTTGCTGCTACTACTATTACTGCTAAATCTACATTAGCTGCTATATTTTTTGTAGTACCAATATCATTATTTCTTGTACCATCTTTTTTAATTCTTGATAATATAGTTTTTCTTTTTATTAAATTTGTTATTTCATTCTTATTATTTATTATTACTTTATCACCAGGAAAAACCACTTGATTACATGCTATATTAATATCTTTTCTTAATTTAACATGTAATATTTCTCCTTTATATACTATATATGCATCATTATATCTAGTTTCAATTACAACTCCATAGTCATTTGATTCTTCGACTATAAAATCATCATTAAATTTAATCCTTTTATTTAATGATTTTTCTTTAGCTCTATTTTTCTTTTCAATACTTTTTTTTAATTTAAAACTTTCACCAGCTTTATAATGTGGCATATCATTCTCCTTATAAATTATACTAATTATCTTTTTTTCTTCTTAAACTAAATCTCTTTTTAGGTTGTGCTGCTTCTTCTTCAGCTTTTCTTTTAGCTTCTAATCTCTCTTTAGTATTATTTTTTAAGAATTCATATATACATGCGAATAATGGTACAGCTATAATCATACCAATGAATCCAAATAATCCACCAAATAATAATATAGCAAATAATACCCAAAAACTCTTAATTCCAATTTTGTTTCCAATTAGTTTTGGTCCTAAGATATTACCATCAAATTGTTGTATTATAAGTATTATAATTCCAAATTCTAATGCTTTAGTAGGATCTACTATTAATAATAAGATAATTGATGGTATAGCTCCTATAAATGGTCCAAAGAATGGAATAACATTTGTTACACCAACTACAAATGAAATAATAAATGCATATGGTATTTTAAATATACTTAATACTATAAATGTAATTATACCAATAATAAGTGAATCTATTAATCTAGCAACCATAAATCCACCAAATACTTTATATACGTATTTAAATCCATATATTATTTTATTATATGTTTCTTTAGATGAATAAGCTTTAATAATTCTATCAATATCTTCTGAGAATGATTCTTTATCATAAAGTAAATATATAGAAATAATAAAACTAATTATTATATTTATTATTGTTCTTATTACACTAGTAATACCACTTGCTAGATTATTAATTATAATATCTAAATTTGGTACTACACTATCTTTAATAAGATTATTTATTTCTGATCTATATGTATCTATAAATTTATCATTTATGTTATATTTCATACAAACTTTTCTTATAAAACCAAATAGATTTTCTAAATAAATTGGTACATTTTTAACCATTGTATTTAAACTTTCTAATAAATTTGGTATAAAGAATCTTACAATTATTACTATAAGTATAATAAATATTAAATATGTAATAATTATACTAAGTATTCTTCCAAGTTTCTTTTTCTTTTTAATTTTTTCATATTTATTTAATCTTTTTTCTATCCAAGATATTATTGGATTAAATAAGTATGCAAAAACAATTCCTATTATAACAGGAGTTAGTATTCTAATTATCTTAGAAAAGAATTCACTAATATAATTAAATTTTAAGAATATAAAATATACAACAATACTACTTATTATTGCTAGGAATACTGCTAAAAAGATTTTAAAATAATTATAATCTCTATTTCTATTAAATATCATATGTATAACCCTTTCGTGTGTATTATAACATATTTTTTATAATATAAAAGAAAAAACTATGAAAATGATAGTTATTTATATAATTTTATTGAATTATTAATAATACCATCTATTAATTCTTTAGATTTATATTTTTCTAATAATTCAGCATCATTCCATATTCTATATATAATCATTCTTTGTTCTAAATAATCTATATCATTTATTTCTTTATAATACTTTTTAATATATTTCCAAATATTTATATAATCTTTAGGTTTTTGATATGGATCCATTTCTATATTAGCCCATTTCCAAGGTTTTTCCTGGCACATATATAATTGTCTAAACTCAAAGTCTATTGGAGCATCTATAGAATCATTAAAATCTATTATTCTAAGTTCTCCATTATCATAAATTATATTATCAAAATGCAAATCATTATGTATCAAAGAAAACTTATTATTAGATAAATACTTATCATATTTTTCAAAACTATTAATAATCATATTATAATCTTTTTCATTAAATATATTTTTACATGCTACAACATGTTTTTTAACATCTTCTTTTATTTTATTTGACCAATCATATTCTTTACCTTTTACTAAATGAAATTCTTTAATAATTCTTATTAACTTTTCTATTGTATTTTCTCTATCATTTTCATTCATTTTATACCAATAATAGTATAATGTATTGCCATCTAATTTTTCTATTATTTCATATATATAATTAACTTCTTTTTTAGTATTATCATATTTATATAATTTAGGAATATACTTATTATTCTTATTTGATTTATAAAAGTTATATTCTATTTCAAAAGTACCTTCAAGTTCTTCATTAGTACATACTTTAATAACATATTTATCATTAACATTAAACAAAGTATTATTAAAACCAGCATTTATTTCTTTAATACTTTTTATTTCTTTAAATAATTCTAAATTCTTATTAGCTATTAATTTACCTAATTTTAGTCTTTCTTCTACTAGATTTTTTACTAATTCAAATCTTTCAAATACTACTAATGTATCTTCATTGAAATCAGGATTATATGATTTAAAGAATTCATAATGTACTTTTCTCCAATAATCTAAAGATAAATCTCCTTCTCCTTCAAGAGAAGCTAAATCTTCTGTCATATCTTTAAATTTCATTATTTTATAATCTATTGTTTTAACAATACAAGCATCTTTTTCATTATCATAATGAATAATTGATTCTTCACCTATTACAGGTAATTCATTTTCATCATAATTAGATGTAGTAGCTGTTTTTTTACCAGATAAAACTAATTCTATTAATTTATCATTATCTATTCCAAAACTCCAATTATCCATTTTAATCACCGAATATATTATATCATAATATTAGTAATTACATTAGTTGTTTTTATTGGCATTCTCTTATTAAGAAGTTGTTCAAATACTGATTTTTCAAACTTCGGTTAAAAATAAAAAAGTATTTTAAAAATACTTTTTTTATTATCTATGTAATTCTCTTTTTTTAATATTCTTTTTAGATACATTTATCATATAATCAGAACTTGAATATATTTCATCTTCAATATCATCTTTATGAGCTATCATTCTTTTTGGTACCTCAACGTTTCTATCTAATGATATTGCTAATACTGGAACATTATATGAGCTTAATGTTTCTTTTATAAATGGTAACATATTACATGTTTCATTTGAATCAACAAAGAAATTATATCCTGTATAATATACTCCATCACCATCATTAATGTATCCACTTTCTACACAATCAATGCATATTTTGTCACATAAAATATAATCTTTCATTTTATCCCCCTCTTTTTAAACCTCGTAGATTATACCATAAAATATGCTAATTGTCAATTTGAATTTTCTTAATCAAACTTTTATCTTAATTGATTACATCATTGACTATTGAATTAACATTTTCTAAATAATCTTTAAAAGTACTAGAAGTGTAATAATCAAATGAAGATGAACTATTATTCTTTATCTTTCTTATATATTAGATGATAAAAATTATCTCTAACATCATGATAATTAATATCTTTTGCATTACTAACTGTAATATCTTGAATAGACATATCATCTTTATGTTTAGAAGAATATTTATCTATTGAATCAAATTCATTATAATCTTTAATATTCATGTTATAATTTACATTTAAATTCTTATTACTAATGTTAGACATAATTTTTTTATCACGCTCATACAATACAGGAGTACCAATTATTATACTTATTAACAAGCATACAGCAGATAAAATTGTATATGTAACATTTCTAGTAAAAAAATATGTTATAGCTGCTAATATAATCATTGGAATAATAAATATCTTAAAAGTTTTTATTGCATATTTAATCTTGCTAAGAGGTATAGTTCCAACTATTTTACCTGTTTGACCATTCATTAAACAATTATATTTATTCATCTTATATGAATATTGAAAAAACCAAATTGGAACTAAAAATATTAATTCATTATCACTATTAAAGTTTATTGAAATAACACCACCATTAAATATATGTTCTGTATTTTTTTCTTTAGTCTTTATATCTTGAACATAATGTGATGGTTTATCACCAGGTTTTACTTCTTGTATTTTAGTTTTAACAATTTCATTAGATACATTAATAATCTCTTCTATAAATAAATCTTTTTCTCTAGTTTCATCACCTATTTCAATAGAAAAATCACACAAATAAGCTGGATTAAAATCAACCATATCTTCATGATTAAATGGACCTACAGAATTTGCATTTACATTTTCTAAATTACTTGAAACATCAAATATAATATTTGAATCAAAATCATAATCGCAATCAAATAATTTATAATAGTCGATATATTTACTTCCTTCATTTAAATTTATTTGTCTATCAATAGCTGTTCCTCTTGTATTTGCACTTGCATTTACATGTATCATTTTATATGGAATATAAATACCTTTTATATCTGAAAAATTAACATGATTTATAAAATCATCTGGTACTAATTTATTAGAAATTACATGTTTTTTAAAATTTTCATAAAACTTTTCTCTACCATATTTAAATGGTATTATTTTATTTGGTTTAAATTGACCATTAAATTTTGATTTGATTATTTGATTACTTCCACAATAAGGACATATTGTAATATAAGTGTTATCTTCTACAATAAGATTACTTCCACATGAACTACAATTACAATTATCATAACCATTATACAATTTATCAATTTTAATACTACTAATATCTGATTCAGTTTTACAATGATCACAATATACTCTTTGTTTTTCAGGAGCAAATATTATGTTACTACCACAATTAGGACATCCTATTTTCATATTTTTCAAACTCCATTACTTCTTATATCTTATTTTTTATTATATAGTAAATATTAAATTACTATACATTCTAATCTTCTATTGTAATTTTAACATATATAAACTGATAAAACAATTTTATCATTATTAAAATATTACTATTTCTCCCAGTGATAATTCTTGACATTTATTAAGGAATTTGGTATAATATGAAACTTGAGAAAGAGGATAAAATGAAAAATAAAGATTTTGAAAAATTACCAAATATAGAAGATCAAAGAAAAAGACTTATAGATGAACTTAAAAATGCAAAATATAAATTAATAGTTGGTACTATAGGAGGTTCTTATAATCTAGGAATAGCATCAACAGTTGTTAAAGATTGCATAGAACAAAATAAATTTACAGTACAAGCAATTTCTGTGACATCACAACTAGCTTTGTTTTCATTATTATTTACAATAGGAATGATATCTAAAAACGAATGTGAAAGACAACTGGATATATTAGACAATTATGAAAATAAATCATATCAAAGAAGACTTAAATAAGTCTTTTTTATTATATAAAAAGTAATTTGGTTATAAACCAAATTACTTTATTTTACTGTTACTTTTTGTACTTTTGAATAGGCTCCATATACAGGTTTTCCATCTACTACTTTATATGCTCTTGCTCTATAATAGTATGTTTTCTTTCCTTCTAGTTTCTTTTCTTCTGTTGATTCTTGTAGATATTCTTTTGTATATACATCTAAGTTAGCAATTTCTTTGAATCCTTTCTTAGATTTTGTACTATATTCAATTACATATCCATCTTCACCAGATACTGTTTTTGTTGGTGTAATTAATACTTTCCCAGATTCTGGTGATTTAACTTTAATTGATAGTTTTCCTAAACTTGGTTTCTTACTTACTGCGCCAGAATTTCCACTACAGAATCCATTAGCATTACAAGCTTTTACTTTGTAATAATATGTAGTCCCTGTCTTAACATCTGTATCAGTATAAGTTCCAGTTATTTTAGCTATATCAGTATATGTACCTTTCTTTTCAGTACTTCTTGAAAGTACATAATAAGATGTTCCACCTACTTTTTTCTTATAACTTATTTTTACATAGTCATAAGCACTACCTTTAATAGCCCCCTTAGGAGTACTTGGTTTTGTTATTGCTGTTATTGGTCCTAATACTTCTATTGTTTCTTTTACTGTTTTAGTTTTCTTTTTTACTTTTTTCTTAACATTTACATAAGCAACTATTTGATAAGTATATTTCTTTCCTGCTTTTAATTTTTTAATCTTTTTACTTGTTGTATTATTATTCTTAATAGTAGCAACTGTTTTCCATTTTTTACCTTTTTTAACTTGTACTAAATATCCATTAGCATTTTCATTTTTAATCCATGTTAGAGTTACATCCTTTGTTCCAGCTCCTGTTTGTTTTACTACCCATGATTCTTCTGACGGTGTATCAACTATTGTAGAGTTTGATACATCTGTTGTTATACTTTCTGTATCATCGATAATTGTATGTGCTGTATAAATATTAGCAATATGAATTATACTTTCAATGTTAGTTACTTCTATTAATTTGCCACCGATAAATGCATAATTTGTAGTTAAATTCATTCCAACAGAAACTGATATTTGATTATTTTCTAATGTTTTTACATTTCCAATATCTGTTTCACTTGTCCCATTAAAATCTAAAGGTACATATTCACTAGGAACATATTCTTGTGGAATATATGATGAATCTGCTTCATGCTTTTCAGCTTCAGCAGCATCCCAACTTGCTTTTTTTTCTTTTTCTCTTGCTTTCCATTTTTCTATATTTTCAACTTCTGCGGCATTTTTTATTTCATTAAATAATATAGTGCGTGATTGTGAATCAGAAATAGCTGTTTGATTTGTTCCATCTCCAGTTTCATTTGTTTCACTTTTTACTTCTCTCGCTGCAATTACATTTTTACCAACCCATTCTGCAGATATCCAATTTTCATTCATAGAATTAACAAGTGAAGAATCTGAACATACTTTAATTCCAACATTTTCTTCAGCAGTATAATTATCTGAAATAAGTGATGAATATTCAGGTGCTAATACTGATTTTAATTTTAATATTGATTCAGGAGTAACAACAAAATTTTTTGAATAAACATAACGTACTACAGTACCATCCAATTTTGAAATTTTATTTACATATACCTCTGAATTCTCATAAGTATAAGTAACATTAATTTTTCCAACTTTTGATGTTCCAATTCTATTTACTTCAGCAGCATTAACAACTGTTGAAATTACAACAGCTACTAGCATTATTAATATTAAAAATATACTTTTTTTCTTCATAATATATACTCCATTTCAATTATTTTTTTGTTATTGTTGCACCTGAAAATAATACTTTTGCACTATCATATGCTTCATCAAGTGTTTGATCATTAAATTCATTATTTATTCCTGTACGTTTGTAAGTAACAACATTTCCTTCTTGTTTGTAGTCTTCTATATAAGTTTTACTTTCCATATCTATACCAAAAACAATAGCATTACTTTCTTTCAAAAACTCTAATCTGTAATTTTGAGAAACACATTTTCCGTTTTCAAATTCTAATGTTATATCATATTTTGATATAGCTTCCCATCTTGTATCCTTATCTACATCTGAAATAACTATAGTTTTATATGATTCCTTTTCTTTTTCTGTTTCTTTATTATCACAACCAGTTATAAAAACTAATCCCATAATTAATACTAAACACAATAATATTTTTTTCATATTAAATAGTCCTCCTCTTCTACATCGTACTATATAATTATGAATTTAGGGAGTATGAAAAAAGGGCTATTTAGCCCTTAAATGATAGAATTCTTTTAATTCCTGCTTATTCATATTTGTTTTTTTATAAATACTACTAATATGAACTTTTATTGTATTTATAGATAAATACAATTTATCAGCAATTTCTTGTCTAGTATAATCCTTTACTAATAAATCTAAAACTTTTTCTTCAATAGATGAAAGTTTATATTTTAATGATAATTCTTTAAGTTTGTCATCTTCTTTTATATATTTATTTTTTATATATAAATGAATATATATACATAAAATAATAACTAAAATAATAGATTCTATTATAATTAATAAAATAAAATTATTTAATAAGTGTGATTCTGTAATAGCTAAAATAACTTCTCCTATTCTTGCAAACATTAAACCATATGCAGATAAATAATTATTATTTTTATTTGTATCAATTAAATTCATAAATGAAACTGCTCTAAATACAACAAAGAAACCAATCATAAAATAACAAATACCTATAATAATATTTGATGAAACACTTTGATTAGTTAGCATTAAAGCTATTAAGTAAAATACAAAACTAGATAATGTTATATAATCAAATATATCTTTAAATTTATCATAAATTATTCCTGCGATTATTAAACCTAAACTATAATATAATCTACTATTTAAAAATAACCATTCAACATTATAACTTTTAATAGTTATTATATCAATAACACAATCAGATAATAATGACATAGCAATAACTAAAAAGATTAATAAAACTAAATTCTTTCTAAAATAGTTTGATTTATTATTTATTTCTATTTCATTTAACGAATTACTTCTAACTATCAAAAATATATTTAATATTAATAGTGGTACAAAAAGAAATATAGATAAATAAAAATTATTAATGCTATTAGGAAGTAAAGTAATTACGAATGCTAATATGGATCCTGTTCCATATCCAAATGCAAAAACTCTTCCTCTATTTTTTTTCTCAATATTTGATGCAATTAATGAAAAATGATACCCTCCACAGAAACCTGCTGCTCCAAAAAAACAACTTAAACAAAAACAAATACACATAAGTGTAACATTAGTAGTAGCATAGAATAGTAATAAATTAATTATAGTTAATATCATACTTAAAATATAATATTTCTTTATATTTTTTGTTTTCTTATATACTAAACTAAAAGTTAGAATTCCAAATGACATTGCTAAATCACCAAACAATATAGATATTTTATTTGAAAATTCTAATGAAGTTAAACCTTCAATTATCGTATTTTGTGATAAATATATTGCACTACTCACAAAAAATCCAAGTGCTAAAATAAAAATATGTTTTATACTATTTTTATTAAACATACTGAATCACCTAATAGTCATTATACACTAAAATATGTAAATTTATTATTAAAATACTATATAATACTTAAAAATTTGTTTGTAAACATCTATTTTTAATTATTTACTACGTTTTAAAACTGTATTTTCATCAGTTATAGCTAAATATCTATTAATCATAGTTTTTGGATCTTCATCCATTTCTGTTCCGATTAATCTAACACCAGTATAATCTTTCCAATCATATATATTTTCATTGTCAAATTTAGCATATGATGCATCTCTATTATATACTTTAGGAATACTCATTTTAGCATTAGTATCTCTAAAGTCTACATATCTAATATCTACATTACTAAAATCTATTTTAGATAAATCTAGTAATTTTAAAAATGGTACAAAAACTGATCTAATTTTTAAATGATCATCTACTTTTTCAAATAATACATCATCAGTTATTTCTACAGAATGATATAATTCTTCAAGACCTTCATTATCATCAAATGAAATATTATCTCTTATTAAAGCAATTAAATCTACCATTTTTTGTTGTAGTTCTTGTTTTTCTTTTGCATTTTTACTTTTAGTTTCTTTAAATTTTTTATCTATTTTTTTAACTTCTCTTTCTTTTCTAATTTCATTAGTTATTTCAGCAGTTGTAATTTTTTCAGAAGATGTTTTAACAATTTTATCTATTCTATTAATTAATGTGTTTATAATTTTCTCATATTTTTTAACTTCTTCATCATCTTCTCGTAATTCTTTCTTTAATTTAAATAATTCTGCTTTAAATTTAATTAAATTTGCTAAATCCACATATATATCAACACCAGCATATGTAAACTCAGAAAAAACAAATTTAATAAATAGTTCTATAGCTAATATAAATATTGAAATAAGAGCTAAAGGCAAAGTAAAAGTTAACACAGGAAATTTTTCATTTTCACCAACAATATCTTTATTGACAGTTTCAAATATTACTTCTCTATAAGGTCCTTCTGTTTTAATTGTTTCATCAGAATTAACCATTTTGGTTTCATATTTTAATCCAGATAAATCAATTTTATCTATATCTGTATTTTCATTAATTTTTACATCTTTCAATGTATATTTGTTCCTATATCTAAACCCTGCTCCATCATCTTGTGTATATTCATAAAGAGTAATTGTAGAATTATATAATGGATCATATCTTATTTCTTTAGATTTCACACCTTCAGATGTTATATCATAAGTGATAACTTGTGGTGGTCTCCTACAATCTTTATACCAATCTATTCCTACATCCGCAAGAAATAAAGCAGGTGCTAGAAGCATACCGGTTGCTAATAATGTTGATATAACTGAAGTTGGACCATATTCAAGAGCATTACGAGCACTTCTCTTGGTCATCGATATTCTATCAGTTGTCGAATTATAATCTTTATAAGCTTCGCGTAATTTTTCCTTATTTGTAACAAAATCACTTGTTAAAGAATCCATTAAGTCGCTAAAAACATGTAATCTACTAATTACTTCTTCTAATTGGCCTTCTTTTTCTAATCTTTTAATATTCTTATCAGATAAGATTTCATATCTTAACAAATCAAATGTTTTATATTGTTCACTAGTATCTTGGTCATATTTTTTCAATACTTCTAAATTAGCATCAATATTGTCTAAAAGCCTTTTTACTTCTTCATAATTTTCATTTGAATCTAACGTCATACTTTGTGTACTACTATTCATATTATCACCATATTCATTTTAACATAAAATAATAAGAACATAAAGTGCTTTCATATTATTCTTGTATTTTATATTAATAATGGTAGCCCGCTAGGGATTCGAACCCTAGACCCATCGATTAAAAAACTAGACTCACTAAAATAATATTTCTTTTTATTTTTTTATATGCTAAACTATTTTTAGTGAATGATATTTAAAAGGAGATTATTATGGAAGAAATGATGGAACAAGCTTTATCACATGTAAAATACTATATATGTTTTAGTTATGATCATGGTGATGTCGTTGGAAATAGTTGTATTAATTTAACTGATGTGGAAAAGATGAACATTAACTTTTTTAAAAATATTATTCAAAATTCATACGATAATAATATTTATTATGAAGTTGAAATAGTTCTAGAATATCCTACTACTCGTTCAAGTAAACCATATTTAGTTAGATTACTTAGAAAACCATTATTTGATTACAATGTTGACTACGAACAAGTTAAAGATAAAACAATAGGAGAATGTGTATTAAATGTACTAAATGATTTAAATACAGATAGATATAATGAATTTACTATTGAAACTATTAATAGATTAAAAGATTATTTAAGTGCAAATATTCATCAATTAAATAAATAAAAAAGACTGTTAAATCAGTCTTTTTTTACATTTGTTTATGCATAAATGGATTATCATTAAATTTATTTATAATATTCTTTTCACTCATAGGTAATATGCGTTTCTTTTAATATTTTATTTATATACTCTTCTCTCTTTGATTTATCAAAAGTATAATTTATTTTAAAATAATCATCATTTTCCGCTGCTTTTGCAAAGATAGTTAATGTTATTTCATCTTTATATGAAAAAGTATCATAAATGTCTCCAACATAACATATTGCATTATCTATGCAATCTATTTTTTCAAAGGAGTTATATATATTAATTTCTTTGCTTACATACATATCATATAATGAATTTGCTTCTTCAATATATGATCCAACTCTATTTATTCCTTCAATATTTATAAAATCGTTGTTACAATAAACAATATCTTTATTATCACCACATTCAAGCTTTCTTTCCCCAATAGTTGGAAATGATATTGAAATATTTGGATTGCTACGACTGTGAATAATATAATTTGTATCAGTATTTGGTAAATATTTTTTAATAGTTCTCGGAGCAAACATTATTATTAATAATATTACTATTGCTAAAGCTGGAATTAGTGATATTACTAGTGAAGTTATTGATAGTGAATTCTTATTAATCTTTATTGCATTAACACTGTTTACTATTGAAATTATTGCAAATGGAATAGCAAGAGTCCAACCATATATAATTAATAGCCAAAAAACTGAACCATTACCATTTTCACTGCTGTCTCCACCTGATACTATTAAACAAAAAATGAATAAAACGATTGGAATTAATCCAAAAATTAATCCTATGGTGCTTTTCTTTTTACAAGCATCCATTTTATTATCTTCATTATTTACAACATCATTTTTAATAAAATCTTGTTTATCTTGATTTAAAGCATTATCACTAATTTGTTGATTGTTATTTTCTTCCATCTTTACTCACTTCCTTATTATATATAATATCATAATAATTATATTAACATCAAATTATTTTCTTAGTGATAAATATCCTATCAAAAAAAATGCCTTAAATTACAAGTAATATAAGACATTTATTATATTCTAAATATGGTGGCCCGCTAGGGATTCGAACCCTAGACCCACCGATTAAGAGCCATCCAGGCCGTTTTTATTGGCCTGACGACAAAACCGCGAGAATACACCATAAAACTAAAAACAATCTATGTCAATTGAATAGATATATTATTATTTATATAAAATTGGCCATAAAAATTGGCTAGTTTTACTAGTCATCATTTTCTGTATAATTGCTTCTTGGAACAAGTCTTCTAACAGTTTGATTTTCAACATCAACATCTCCACTTAATCTATCTGGAGAACCTGCTAATGATAAAGCATATTGATAAACAGCTTCATCAGTTGCTTCCCTGCTATCAATTAATTTATGATCAAGGTAAGTAGAAAGATATACATTTCCATGTTCATCAACAAATTGAACTTTTTCATCATCATCCCAATCACGCCATGTTGGAATATTAGTAATTACTACTCCATTTGGTGTTTCAACTATTTCATAGTCATAAGTATAATTTAAATTTACCCATTTTTTATTCCAAGTTTTTTCACCGGTTACTTCAGTACTTAGTCCTTGATTTAAATCATAAGAAGTAATTTTTGATGCATCTCCATTTGTTAATTCTAAAGCTCTTTTATATGCTTCTTCATATGAAGTTGCAAACATTAATTCTGCATTAGATAAACCTGTTACAACTTTTAATCCATCTTGAGTAAAAAATTCAATAGTTTGACCAGAATAATCAGTATATCTATTAACTTTAACTATTGATGTTCCATCTGCTGCATAATCAATAATAAAATTAAAACGTTTTTCTGTATCAATATTATCTCTATTGCCTTTAATTTTAGCACCACATTGAACTAAAAGATATAATCCCATAATTCCATAAAAAGCTAATGTTACTATTACTTTAGCTGTTGAATCACTTGATCCATAATATTTTGCCATTATTATTCCCCCTATCTTGGCTTTACAGGCTCAATATTATAGCAGAATTATATTTAAAAGGCAATTAATTAATGGAATCAATAACAACTTTATTTCTTTTTATTATTAATAAAATGATTAATAATACTCCACCTATAGCTCCAAAAATAAAGTTTTTTTTATAAAAAGATATTTTTGGTTGTATTTCCTCTTTTTCTTCAATTGGTTCAGTTAAATATGTCTCATTTTCATTTATCTTTTCTTCTTGCTCTATTTGAAATATTACTAAAATATGAATGGCCCTTTGGACATTTCCACCAAACCTTTTTAGATGATCCACATCCAAAACTATAGGGACTTAAATATTTATTTCTTTCATAATCCCATTCTTTTAATAAAGAAGGACATAATTCACCAAAACTATTACTTACATTAATTGGTTCATTTGAAAATAATGAGAGTTGTTTTTGTATATTGTCCTCCTTTTTTACGTATTATAGCAAAAAACACTCAATTATTAAAACAAATAAAAAAGATATATGCTGGATCTAATTTCCAGAGTACATCTTTTTTGTTAAGTTGATGACGCAGTAAATCCGCTGAACATCAACTAATATTGAAGATAATTCATCAAATCCACAAAGTGAATTATTAATGGATGAATCAACTTCAAGTAAAATTAATATAACAAACAATAATTAATGTGTCAAGAATGATGATGTTGAAATAATAAAATTTTTAAGAGTTATTTTGGCGTCATTTTTTTCAGGAGCCATAAAAAGAGTCCTAAAAAGCGTCAAAAATGTTATAAGTATATGTAAATATATGACACTTTATGATAATTGTGGTAGCAAAATAAAAATGCCCTTAAACACTGGGTTTAAGAGCACTTTTGCTTTAAATAATTATGGTGGCCCGCTAGGGATTCGAACCCTAGACCCACCGATTAAGAGTCGGTTGCTCTACCAACTGAGCTAGCAGGCCTTTTTGTTTAGCACATTAATATTAGCACATTTTTAAATAAAAATAAAGTATTTTTGAAAAATAGTAATAAAAAGGACATTTATTTATGCCCTTTATTGTATTCATTTGTTGCTATATTACACATTTTAATAATATCATTAAAATCATTTGCTCTTACTAGAAATCTTTCATTATGACAAAATACAGCAGATTTAATACCTGATATTTTTGATAATTCTTCTCTTTGACCAGCCCATTCTTTAGAAAAAGGTATTCTTTGAGAAAATAAATCTTCTTTAGATTTAGGTACACATTTAGCAGCATAACCATTTTCATTATAAGAGAATGCTATAAAATCAATTTTGTCTTTATTATTATCGTTATATTCTAGTACAGTATCTAAATATTTAATATTATTATATGGAATAATTAATATATTATTCTTATGATATTTTTTACTATTTATAAGTTTTTCTATTTCTTTTTTAGATATATAACTAGATATATATGATTCAATTATATTTTTAAATATATTGCTTGTTATATAAATACATTCTTCAAACTTATTATCATATTCTTCATTAGTATTCCATTTAGGTAAAAAATAATCTATATAATCAAATAATGTATTTATATTATCTTCTCCATTATCTATCATATCTACTTTTTGAATAACATTTTTATCAATAGATTCTACAATTAAATCTATATCTTTTTTAGTTAAATTATTTGATAATTTTTTAATTACTTCATAACCATAATCTTTCCATATAAGACCAGCACTAGCATACTTAATACCATTATCTCTTTTACCATTACCACCTATTTGATGATGATCATATTTACCATTACCTATATCTATTAATAAACAATTATTTTCTTTTAATAAATCAATATTTCTAGATCTTATTACATTAATATTTTCATATAATAAAGAAAGAATACATATAGCTATTATTTCATCTTGATGAAATATACTATCATGAGTACCAATTATAAAATTATTATTTGTATTTTTTTTTACTACTTTTATCATATAAATCACAATTAAATTTTAACACTTTAATATTTAAAATAAAAGAAGTTATCTTCTATTATAACTTCTTTTAGATTCACTAATTATGTAATCCTTCTCTCTTAAAATACAATTATGTATTCTTTCTTTAGTCCATACTCCTTCAGGTTCACGTTCTACTTGAATAGTTTTATATATATTCATATATGGTATTCCATTTTCTACTAATTCACTAATTATATACTCTATCATTTCGTCTGTTTCTTCTTTTTTAACAAAGAAATCAAATCCTAAATATAGTGGTCCTCCACATCTTATATCAACTGGATCATTATGTACACAATCAACAGCTATTTTATTACATGTAATATTATTTGTCATATCTTCTCCTTTGATAAAATATTATAATGTTTATTTATTAATTTATCAATTTATTTTTTGATTTACTTAATATTATATAAGTGATAAAATATGCTCGAGGTGAAAAGGATGGATAAAAAGGTTGTATTAGTAACTGGTTCTTCTATTGGACTTGGTTCATCTATTATAGAAGAATATGCTAAGAATAATTATAATGTTATTATTAATTATTTATCTCATGAAAAAGAAGCAATTGATTTAAAAAAATATATAGAAAAAACATATAAAGTAAAAGCATTATGTATTAAAGCAAATATTACTAATGAAGAAGAAATAAAAAATATGTTTAATCAAATTATTAATGAATTTAATAGATTAGATGTTTTAGTAAATAATGCTGGTATTGCTATAGATAGTAGTTTTAGTGATAAAACAAAAGATAATTTTATGAAAATATTAGAAGTTAATCTAGTTGGAACATTCCTTGTATCTAGAATATTTGGTAATTATATGTTTGAAAATAAAAATGGATCTATTATTAATATATCTTCTAATAATGCTATTAATGCATATTATGAATATAGTTTAGATTATGATGCATCTAAAGCTGGAGTAATTAATTTAACTCATAATTTAGCTAAATATTATGCTCCACATGTAAGAGTTAATACTATATGTCCTGGATGGATAAATACTCCTATGAATAAAGATATGGATAAAGAGTTTAAATTTAAAGAGGAAAATAAGATATTATTAAGGAGATTTGCTAATCCTAATGAAATAGCATCATTTATATATCAAATGAGTGAAAATACCTATTTAAATGACAGTATAATCACATTAGATGGTGGTGTTAATAATGAATAGTATAGAATTAATAAATGAATGTGAAAATGAATTAAAAGATATATTTAAAGAAATTGATAATAATACATTTATTAATAGTAAAAAAGTTATTGATGCTTTTCATAAATATAAAGTAAGTGAAAGTGATTTAAATGGTACTAATGGATATGGATATAATGATATTGGTAGAGATAAAATAGATAGTATATTTGCTGATGTATTAGATTCAGAATCTGCTTTAGTTAGAAATCAATTTATATCAGGTAGTCATGCTATTACAGTTGCTCTATTTGCTTTATTAAGACCTAATGATACTTTACTTACTATTAGTGGTACTCCATATGATACATTACATGAAGTAATTGGTATTAAAGATAATAATAGTTCACTTATTAGTTATGGTATTAAATATAAAGAAATTGATTTAAAAGATAATGATTTTGATTATGATAAAATTAAAAAGAATTTAAAGAATGTAAAAGTAGTTCATATACAAAGATCTAGGGGTTATTCATATAGAGATTCACTTTCTATTGATAAACTAAAGAAAGTAATTAAGTTTATTAAAAATATTGATAAAAATATTATTATATTTGTAGATAATTGTTATTGTGAATTTGTAGAAAAAGATACACCTACTAAAGTAGGTGCTGATTTAATGGCTGGTTCATTAATTAAGAATTTAGGTGCTGGTATTGCATCTAATGGTGCTTATATAGCTGGTAAAAAAGAATTAGTAGAGTTATGTGCTGATAGATTAACTGTACCAGGTGAAGGAGCTAATGTGGGACCTTCTCAAAGTGCAAATAAAATGTTTTTAATGGGACTTTATTTTGCACCTTCAGTTGTATCAAATGCTCTTAAAATATCAATATTAACTGCTAAATCATTTGAAAAACTTGGTTATAAAGTATCACCTACTTCAAATGAAAAAAGAACTGATATAGTTCAATTACTATATTTTAATAATGAAGAAGAAACTATTAAATACGCAACTGCTATTCAAAATAATGGTGCTATAGATTCTCATGTTAATCCAGTAGCTGCTCCAATGCCTGGATATGATGATAATATTATTATGGCTTCTCCATCATTTACACAAGGTTCTTCTATTGAATTATCATGTGATGCTCCATTAAAAGAACCATATGTTTTATTTCAACAAGGTTCTCTAACATATGAATATGGAAAACTATCAATTATTAATGCAATTGAATCAATAAAAAAATAGCTTTTTAAAAGCTATTTTATTTTGATTCCATAAAGAATTGTATTTTCATATGGTGCAAATGCTTCTGCATTATCATATACCATTTCTAGCATAAATAATTTATCATTTATATTTGCAATATTTACTGAATGATTATTAACATCAATATATCTAATATTATACCAAGTAATACCATTTATTTTCTTTTCTAATGGTGATGGTACTTTATAATGTATAGCCATAGTATTAGATAAATCTTTTTCTTTAGTAAAGTTATTTATAGCAGATAATTTAACAGTAGCATTTAAATCTTCTAATACTAGTGAAAATTCCATTGAATTTCTATCATTTTTAGTATTTCTAAATTCAAGAGGTAATGAAAATTCAAACTTATCAGATAAATTATATTCATCAAATACTAATGTACCATTATATACTTCATCATAATATTCTCCATCAATCATAGTTACATTTTCATGCATCTTTTGATTATATTTAATAAATCCTACTAATAATACAGCAACTATTAAACATACTATTACTCCAATAACTAAACTTAATATTAATTTCTTTTTATTTTGTTCTTTAATTAAAGCTCTAGTATTTTCTAATTTACTAATATTATTTCCTTTATAAGTATTATTATCACGACTAAAGTTATTATGATTCATACTATTAAAACTATTATTAGGATTGAAATTATTATTAAAGTTGTTATTGCTATAGTTCATACTATTATGATTCATATTAAAACTATTATTAAATTCTTTTTTATCTTCTAATTCCTTTTCAAAATCATTCTTTATATTAAAATTAGATTCATGATTATTAAAATCATTATTATCTTTTTCTAACTCTTTTTTATTATTATCTTCTATATCTTCATAAATTTCAAAACTATCTTTATTTTCTTCTTGTTTTTCATCAAAATGATTATTTATTTCATGATTGTTTTCTAATTTATTATTGTTTTCATTGTTATGACTATTAAAATTATTATTAGAGTTATTATCTGATTTTAAATCATTGTTTTCTTTATCGTCATCTCCGAAAGCTGAAATAAATTTATGACTATTATTTTCTTCTTTCTTTTCATTTGAATGATTATTTTCTATTTTATCTTCTTTTGGTTTATCATTGTTTTCATTATTATGATAACTAAAACTATTATTAGAATTATCATCTAATTTGAAATCATTGTCTTCATCATCTTCGATTGCAGCAAGAAACTTAAAACTATCATTTTTTTCTTCCTGTTTTTCTTTAAAATGATTGTTTGTTTCATGATTACGATTATGATCATTATAATTTACAAAATCAGATTTATTATCTTCATTTTGATTATTATGATTAAAATCATTATCATCAGGTCTAAAACTATCAATAAATTTTGGTTTATAATCATTATTCATACTACAACCTCTTATTCTTTTATATTAATATATTAACATATATACAATTATTTTTCTATAAAATCATTAAACTTTTTATTATAAAAATTCTCTATTTCATATTTATATGGTGGATATTCATCTTTTGTATTTCTTTTAACCCAAGGAGTTTCTAATATAAATGGTTTACCTTCTAATTTTTTGTTATAAACTACATTACATAATGTATCAAATCCAATAGTTCCATATCCTATATTAGCATGTCTATCTTTATGTGAACCTAGAGGATTTAGACTATCATTTACATGAATACATCCTATTTTATTTATTCCTATTTCTTTATCAAATTCATCTAAATATTCATCTATATTATTTATATCTATACCTGAGTCATTTAAATGACATGTATCTAAACATACACCTATTCTATTTTTATCTTTTATTCCTTCAATTATTTCTTTTATTTCTTTTATATTAATTCCTAATTCATTTCCTTTTCCAGCCATAGTTTCTAATAATACAATAGTATCACTAGTCTTATCAAATACTTTATTTAAAGCATATATAATGTTTTTTAAACCTTCTTCTCTACTAAATCCAGTAGCACTTCCAGGATGTAATACTATTTTATTAAAACCTAATCTTTTTACTCTATTAAGTTCGTCAGCAAAGAAATCTATATAAAATTCATGTTTTCTTTCATCTAATCTATTAGCTAGATTTAATATATATGGAGCATGTACTATTACATTGTTAGCATCTATTCCATTTTCAAGCATTAATTTGAATGCTTCATATGTTAAATCATCATTTATTTCACTTCTAACTGTACTTTGAGGACCACCAGTATAAAACATAAATGTATTTGATCCATATCCTATAGATTCATTAACACTTCCTACTAATTGCTCTTTATTAGTAAAACTAACATGACTACCTATTATTAAACTCATTTAAATCACCAATATTATTATACAACAAAAAAAGAATTAGTTTAAAACTAATTCTTTTATATTACAAATTACTAGCTAGTTTTATTTACATTACCTTTTTGTTGTGCACTAAATGATACTTGTCCAGCATTTGTATGAGATAATGTAAAGATTGTAACTGATTCTTTAGGACAATATTCAACAGCATCAGCAATTACAATAACACCAGTATTAATTGGAGCTTCATTTCTTGCACCATTAGCAGTAGTGTTGAATTTTAATTTAGTTAAACCTTTTGTATCATCACCGGCGCAGTTTGCAGAACTTTTACTGATTTCTGGAGTAAATATTTTACCAGTTTCAATACCTTCACCTTCATAAGCAAATTGATATCTTCCATCAGTTGCATAGAATGCTATTGCTTTTCCAGCTAGGTTGTATTCTAGATAAAAATTAATTTCAGTACTACCTTGTAAATCTAATGGTTTATATTTTGGAGCATTTTCACTATTTCTCTTCCAAGCAGTATTAGTATTAGCACCTAAAAATTGTCCACCAACTCTAGTATAAGCTATACTTGTTGCTTCTCCTTTTGCAGCCATATTATCTGATACAAATTGAGTATTACCAGCTTTTAATATTGATTCTAGTTCTGTAACAAATGCATTCTTTTGAGCATTTTGATACATACCCATAACATTTGGTAATGCTAAGATTACTAGGATTGCTAAGATTGCAATAACTGCAAGTAACTCAACTAATGTAAAACCTTTCTTTTTCATAAATAATTTCACTTTCCTTTCTTATATTTTTTCTACCTTTCATATAAATCATATCATTTTGATTTTTTTTAGTCAATTAAAAAGTGTAAAATGTATATAATTTTACACTACTAATTTTTTACTTCTAAATAATTTCCACTATCTAGATTTAATACTCCTCTTTTACCATTAAACTTTGTAACTATACTTTCATATTTATTCATTACATCTAATTTAGGTATATTTATATATACTTTATTACCATCATTCATATAAAATATAAATCTTTCATTATCAAAATCAGTTTTATTATATTCTATTTCACTTATTTTATTTATTATATTAGTATCTATTTTTGTAAATGATTTAATAAATTTCTTTTCTATATTATCTTCTACATAGTTTATTAATACTGGATATCCACTTATATTATCTAAACTAATGCTTTTACCATCAGATAATATATATTCATTTGTACTTCTTTTTAAATATAATATTTTCTTTTCTGTAACTTCTATTTCTAATACAAAGTTTTGTTTTTTATTTATTTTTACATCTTCTATTAAATCTAATTTTTTTAATTTGTTTTTTACACTTCTACTATTTAATAGTAGGAACTTAGGATAGTTTTCTATGCCTGCTGTTTCTATTATTGTTTCATCATTATAATAATTATTACCTTTTATAATAATATTCTTAGTTTTAGTGTTTAATAAGTAATATGCTGTAATACATAAAAAAGATAATATTATTAAAAATATTATTACTTTTTTAAAATTAATTTTCTTCTTTTTCTTCCTTTTTTCCATTTTTATTACTTATTTCCTTATATATTTCTTCCATTATTAATGTACTTGATGATATATCTTTTATTTTACTTAAATTTTTAATTATTTTTTCATGATTTTTCTTATCAAATATTCTATCTATTGTATCTATTAAACTATCTTTATTAAGATCTTTTTCTTCTAACATTACACTTATATTTTTATCTACTAAATCCATAGCATTATAATATTGGTGATTATTAGCTACATATGGACTTGGTATTAATATAGATGGTATTCTAACAGCCATTATTTCGGCTATCGTTGAAGCACCAGCTCTTGAAATAATTAAGTCTGCACTTTTCATTAAACTTGGTAAGTTATTGAAAAATGGTACTATTTTAGTACTCTTAGGAACTATTAAATTTATATTTAATGTACTATAACTAGATTTACCTGTTATAAATAATACTTCTGTATCTTTTCTTTCAAAAGTACGTAAGAAATCTAATAGTTTTTCATTTACACTTGTACTACCAAGTGAACCCATTACAATTATAATTAATTTTTTAGTTTTTGCAAATCCTAATGTAGTTTTATCTATCTTTTTACATTCAATGGCTCTTTGTGCTACTGGATTTCCTGTATATATAATATTTTTAGATTTTAGTTTATCTTTACCCTCTTTGAATGAAATAAATGTAGCATCTGCTTTTTTAGATAAATATTGATTTGTTTTACCAGGTAACATATTTTGTTCATGTAAGAATACTTTTATTTTTCTTTTCTTTGCTGCTAAGCATACTGGTAATGTAACATATCCACCAAAAGCAATTACTGCATCAGGTTTAAAATCATCCATTATTCTTAAACATCTTTTATATGCTTTTTGTATACATGCTACATTTTTAATATTTTTTACTAGGTTTCTTTTTTCAAGCCCATATATTTCTATTCCTATATAAGGAATTCCCATAGATGGAATTAATTCATTTTCCATTCTATTACTTGTTCCTATATATAAATATTCATTCTCTTTATCCTTTTTTATTTCATCTAATACTGACAAAGCAGGATATATATGACCCCCTGTTCCACCAGCAGTTAAAATAAATCTCATGGTTTACACCTCGCATGCTATATTATATACTATTTTTACTTTTTTTTCATTAAATTTAATATTTTTTTTCTTAATAACTCATTAGCTTCTTCTAATTCCATATCTTTTACACTGAATGGTTTACCTATATGAGTAGTTAAATTACCATCTTTTCCAGTATATTCCCCTCTTATACCAAATGGTACTATTAAGGCACCTGTTTTCTTAGCTAGTGATACTGCTCCAAACTTAAATGGTAATAAATCTACTTCATCTTTAGTACCTATTGTTTTATTTCTAGTACCTTCTGGAAATATACCAATAGCGCCACCTTTCATAAGATAATCATATGCTGTTTTTTTAGCTTTTTCATCATGAATAGATCTATCTACAGGAATACAACCAGCTGCTTTAAAAAACCATGCTTGTTTTCCTTTAAAATACTCATCTTTAGCTAAATAATGTACACATCTATGAGTAACTATCATAACATTATGTTGATCATGTGTATGTCTATGATTACCACATAATATTATTGGTCCTTTTTTAGGTATATTTTCTTTACCATATATTTTAGGTCTATATTTAATTAAAAAGTGTATAGTAATAATTGGCTTTAATATATAGTATAGAATATTTTGCATTATTCATCATCTTCCTCATCATTACCTATTAACTCTGTATAAGCAACTTTTCCTATAAGAGTTTTAGGTAATTCTTTTCTATATCCATATGCATAAGGAAGAGCATAAGCTGCTATATGTTTTTCACAGTGTTTTTTTATTGATTCTTTTATTTCACTATTTAGTACTAAACCTTTTTTTAGTACTATATATGCTTTTACTACTTCTTTTTTATATGGATGTGGAACTCCTACTACTGTACAAGCTTCTACATAAGGATGTTCTAATATTATTTGTTCTATTTGTCCAGGATAAATATTATATCCTGATGATACTATCATTCTTTTTATTCTAGATTTAAAGAATATAAATCCATCTTCATCTTTATAACCTGCATCTCCAGAATGTAAAAATGTTCTTCCTTCAAATTTAAATAAAGCACTTTTAGTTTCTTCTTCTTCATTTAAATATTCTTTCATTACAGATGGACCACTTATACATATTTCTCCTATTTCACCAGGAGCACATTCTTCATGAGTTTCTGTATTAAATATTTTAATACATGTATCTGGTATTGGAATACCTATACTACCATATTTATACTTAGTTTTAGGCATTACAGTTACACCAGCAGTACATTCTGTCATACCATAAGCTCCTCTTACTTTAGCAGTTGATCCGTGGTCATATAAAAACTCATTTAATTTTTTACATAGTTTAATTGATACTCCATCTCCACCACAAACTATACATCTTAAAAATGATAGATCAGCATTTTTCATTTTACTGCTATTTGGAAGTCCTTCTAATAAAGATGGAACGCAACCTATTGTATTTGGTTTATATTTTAATATTGTTTCATCAAATTTCTTAGCATTTACTGTTGGAAGTATTATAGCATGTCCACCAGACATATTTACTGCATGGAATGTACAAGCTAAACCAAATCCATGGAATATAGGCATTATAGATAATGTACTAACTCCAGGACCCATATCTCCTACTCCTTCTAATAAACCTAATGCTACTGAATTAAAGTTTCCGTTAGTTAATACTATTCCTTTAGGTTTACCACTTGTACCACCACTATGTAATAATACTGCTTCATCTGATGCTTTACCTGTATCTTTTATATCATCAGTTTCATACTTTCCTCTTCTTATAAATTCATTATAATCAATAGTATCATCATCTAATATATGAGGTACTTTATTAAATGTTTTTAATTTATAACCTATTTTAGTTATTGTATCCATTGATATAGAAATTGGTGTATAAATTATCTTTTTAAGTTTTAAATCTTTTTTTACATTAGATAATTTATTATATACAATATCTGCTACTAAAGCATATTTAGTATTAGTAATCTTCATAGCATATTTTAATTCTTCTTCTGATGAAAGAGGATGAATCATATTAATAATAGCTCCTAATTTATTTAAACCATAAAAACTAATTATAGCTTCTGGAGTATTAGGCATAACTATGCTAACTACTGTTCCTTTTTTAACACCAAGTCTAACAAAAGCTTTAGCTGCTTTATCTATCTTTTTAATATAATCTTTATAATTACATTCATTTCCAAAATATGAATATGCTATTAATTCAGGATATTTTTCAGAACATCTTCTAATCATTTCATACATAGAAACATTAGGCACTTTTAAATGTTTTTTCATATTACCATAAAATTTAAAATATTTTTCTTTTTTAAAAATATCAAATATACTTTTCATAACATTCCTTTCAATTTACTAACTTTATTCATTAATAAATTATTTTCTTTCTCTAAATTATTACTTTTTAATTTATATGGTTTCCCATATATTATTTTAACACTTTTTCTAAAAAATTTATATTTACCTTTTATAGCAAATGGAACTATATATGAATTAGTTTTACTAGCAAAAGATACTGCTCCATATTTAAATGGTAATAAATCTACTTCATCTTTTGTCCCTATTGTTTTATTTGTTGTACCTTCTGGAAATATACCAATACAACCATTATTTTTCAGTACTTCTATTGCTTCATTACATGCATTATTATCTTTTTTAGATCTATCTACTGGTATACATGCCATACTTCTAAAAAAACAGTTACTTATTATATTATTAAATAATTCTTTTTTAGATAATGTATGTACTATTCTATTAGGTCCACCTATCATTAATAAAGCATCAAAGTTATGTGTATGATTTCCTGCTAAAATAATATTACCTTCTAGTGGAATATTTTTTCTATCAATAAATTCTACTCTAAATATAAATTTATTTATAAATTTAACTAATAATCTAATTAATTTATATATTATATATTTCACTATTACTCCTTTATTATAACATACTATTCTTTTATTAAATTAATTATAACTACTTCTGCAGGATTATTTATTCTAATTGGTAATGATTTAGCATATCCAATTCCTCTAGATACTATTAAATTCATATCTTTTATTTTATATAATCCTGCACTATATTTAGGAAAGAACCTATATTCTGGTGATAATAATCCTGTAAAAATTCTAATAACTCCTCCATGTACATGACCACTAATAGTAGTATCAAATCCATAATTACTATATGGTTCACATGTTAAAGGATTATGAGCTATTAAAATATTATAATTTTTCTTATCTATCTTTCCTACTTGTGATTCAATATATTCATCTGTTAAAGTATATTTTCTTCTATTATAATATTTCTTATCATATACAAGACCACTTATTTTAATATTTTTAGTTAATTTAACACACTTATTATTTAATATATTTACATTAGTTTGATCTAATTTCTTTCTATATTCTTTTGAATATTCTTTAGTAACATAGAATTCATGATTACCATAAGTATAAATAATATTATAATCACTTAATCTTTTACATAGATTTATAAATACATCAGTCTTTCTAAACTCTCTATCTGTAATATATCTACCATCTATTATATCACCACTACATATTATGTAATCTGGATCTTCTTCTTTTATAATTTTTACTAATTTATCGTTTATATTTCTATCATGTAAATCAGATAATACTAGTAATTTTAAATCTTTATCTATTCTTTTATCTTTTATATCATATCTTGTTACATCTATTTCAAAATGACTATATAGTATTAATACAATTAGTATTGACAGAAGAAATAATATTACAAGTAAAAAGTATATAAATAAATTTCTTTCTTCTTTTTTAGCTATATCTATAATATTACCATCTATTATTCTATCTTTATTAATTACTATACTAAATATATCTTTATCAAATATAACTCTTAAATCTAAATCTTTATCTTCTTTAAAATTAATTAATCTAATAACAGCAGTACTATTATTTTTATCCATTCCTACTTTAGCTTTATAATTACTATGAGAATATACTTTAAATAATTCAGATTTAGTTGGTAATTTAAATACAATTATTCCTTCTTTAATATTATAATTAAACTTATTTAAATATTTAAAATATAATTCAGAAGCATCATTATATCTAAGTGCTACATTAAGAATTGTATATTCTAAATAATATGTATTTTTATTATTAAATTTAATATTTAAATATCCATTTTCTTTATTAGTAGAATATTCTTCAGTAGCAGTTATATATTTATCATAAAATTCTTCATCATAAAAATATGATATGTTACTTATATCACTTAATATACCAACTTTTTCTAGTAAAATATCACTTGATCTATATTTCTCTTTTATATCATTTAAATAATATATATTTAAATCTTTATCTACATCATCAAATTTTACTACTTCTTTAACAATTAAATTTCCAGATATATCAAGTTCACTATCTATGTATAGACTTTCAATAGTACTTGCTTTTAATAATATTGGAATAAATAAAAATATAACTAATATAAACTTTTTCATAGTACTTATTATATCATTTTATAATAGTTATATAAAGTTAATTGCTATATAAGTGTAAACAATGTTGATATAAAAGAAAACCACTTAACTAAAACATAGTTAAGTGATTTGCCATTTTCAAGGTAACACTCAACATCGCAAAATTGAATGCTACTCTTTTTACAAATTAATAGTATCATATTATATTAAAAATTTCAAATTCTAAAAATATATATTGCTATAAAAATATGTCTTTGTTATAATGATTTTTACGGAGCATTTGATAGTTGGGTGTCTACCTCTTATTCTAAAAAGAAAGGAGGTTTGAGAAATGAATAAACGTGAATACAATATAAAATTGTTGCGTTATATATCACTCATTTTGTTACTCCTAACCTTTTTGGTTTTGGTAATAAAAAAATGACACTTAAGTCTAATGACTTAAATGTCCACTTATAAATCATAGGTAGACATTCAACATACAGATATTGAATGCTCCTTTTTCATGTATTAATAATACCATATTTTATATATTTTTTCAATAAAAAAAGAACTATAACTAGTTCTCTAATTTACTTTTTACAATTTGATTTATGAATTTCATATCAGCTTTACCTTTAAGATAAGATAGTTCTTTCATAATTAATCCCATATCTTTCATACTTGAAGGTTTTACTTTATCAAATGCTTTATCTACTTCAGCTTTTACTTCATCTTCACTTAATTGTTCTGGAAGATATTTACTTAATAAAGCAATTTCTCTTTCAAGACCTTTTACTAAGTCTTCTCTATTACCTTTTTGAAATTCAACAATACTTTCTTTATGAGTTTTAACTTGTTTTGAAACAACATCTATTACTATTTCATCACTAGCATTTCCTCTATCCATTTTATTATTTACAAGATATAAATCAATTGCAGATTTAAGTAATCTTAATGTATTTAAGCTATCTTTATCTTTAGATTTCATAGCTTCTTTCATATCATTTGTTATTGTTTCATATAACATAAGTATCACTCCTTAAAATTAATTTCTTTGTTTATTATGCTTTTTAGCATTTCTAATAGCTTCTTTTTTAGCTTCCCTTCTTACAATTCCAGGTTTAGAATATTCTTTTCTTTTCTTCATTTCAGTAGGGACTCCGCTTCTTTGAACTTTCATTTTGAAGCGTTTTAATGCACTTTCAACATTTCCGTCTTTAACTTCTACACGTGTCATACTTCTTCCCTCCCTTCATGACCAATATAAATTATAGTACAAAAAGTGTATAATTTCAAGTAAATTACTATAAAAATAGAATATTTTTTAATATTTATTGGTATAATTTTAATAGGTGATTATTAATGGGAAGAAGTAATGGAAAAGCGGGTATAATAATTGGTTTCTTTGCAATAATGACTGGTTTGTTAATTTTTATGGTATATTTGATTAATAGAGCTAATGCCGTAGAACCACCACCAGAGACAAATGAAACCGAAGATAATATGACTTTAGAAGATAAAAGAATATCTTTAGATTATAGAATTATTAGAACTACTAATAACTACTATAACAATAATTATTTAATTAGTCCTTTAGATGTAGGATATTCATTAAAGATATTAGAAGAAGGATCTAGTGGTAAAACTAAAAGTCAAATAACTAAATTTTTAAATAATTATAATTTTACTAATATGGTTAATATTAATAATAAAGTAAGTATGTCTAATGCATTATTTATTAATACTTCATATAAAACTCAAGTTAGTAATGAATTTTCAAGTACTATAGCTAGTAAATATAATGCTAATATGATGTTTGATAGTTTTGGTAATACTGATTCTATTAATACATGGATAAATGGTAAAATGTTTAATTTACTTCCTAGAGCAATTAGTAGAGTTACTAGTAATTCAGTTATGGATACAGTTAGTGCAGTTGCATTAAATATTGATTGGAAACAAAAAATGAGCTCTACGCTAACTCATACTGGACAATTTAGAAAAATAGATAATACTTTAATAGAAGTAGCTTATATGAAAGATACTAATGGATTTGGATATGTAGAAAATGATATAGCTAAAGGTATTGTAAAACATTATAGTCCAATTGATTTAGAAACTGATCCAATGACTGGTACTCCTACTTCTAGATTAGAACTTGAATATATAGCAATACAACCTAAAATAAATCTAAATCAATATATTTCTTCATTAGATCAATATGAATTATCTAAATTATTAAGTACTGTAAGAACTCATTCTGCTACTGAAGATTTAGTAATGAATATTCCTAAATATAATTATGATTTTACATATGATGCATTAAAGAGTGTACTTATGGAAAAAGGTCTTACAAGAGTATTTGAAGAAGATGCAGATTTTAAACCAATATCAAAGAGTGCTAAATTATATGTAACTGATATGATTCATAAAACATATATAGATTTTGGTGAAAATGGTACTTATTCAGCTCCTGTTTATACTGGTAAACCTGTAGAAGAAAAAACAAGTGAAAAAACACAAACTGTAATTGATTTTAATACTCCATTTATATATTTAATAAAAGAAAAGAATAATACTAATATATGGTTATTTGGAGTTGTATATGAACCAACTACTTGGGAATATTATAGTAAACTTATAGAAGATGCTAAGAAGGAAGAAGAAAGAGCTAAAAGAGGATGGTAAAATAAAAAGTAATTTCAAAATATGAAATTACTTTTTTATTAGAATTTAATTCTAGAATTTATATATTCTTCTAAATCATCTAGTTTAACTACTTCTTGCTCCATTGTATCTCTATCTCTTACAGTAACTGTATTATTATTTAGAGTTTCATCATCTATTGTAATACAGAATGGTGTACCAACAGCATCTGCTCTTCTATATCTTTTACCAATAGAACCAGCTTCATCATAAGAACATGCAAATGATTTAGATAAATTAGTATATATTTCACTTGCTTTCTCTGAGTGAATCTTTTTAATTAATGGTAATATATTTACTTTATATGGAGCTAAATAAGGCTTAATTTTAAGAACTATTCTTTCTTCACCTTCTAGATCTTCTTTTGTATAAGCGTTTGTTAAAATGGCTAAAAATAGTCTATCTAGTCCTACTGAAGGTTCAACTACATATGGTAAATATTTTTCATTTGTTTCAGGATCTAAATATTTTAAATCTGCTCCACTATGTTTTTCATGAACTCCTAGGTCATAATCTGTTCTATCAGCTATACCCCATAATTCACCCCAACCCATTGGGAACATAAATTCTATATCAGTTGTAGCTTTACTATAGAAAGCTAGTTCTTCTTTAGCATGATCTCTAAATCTTAGATTTTCTTTTTTAATACCTAATTCTTCTAAAAAATTAATACAATATTTTTTCCAATAATCAAACCATTCTAAATCAGTATCAGGTTTACAAAAGAATTCTAATTCCATTTGTTCAAATTCTCTAA
>JAEEGL010495038.1_pt1 | contig 43985 bp, 42 predicted proteins | sample 9134231 | NCBI WGS metagenome assembly JAEEGL01 (sample SAMN16246548, study PRJNA631951) | gut metagenome | biome: gut microbiome; feature: rumen; material: fiber-attached | host: Bos | place: Iran: Karaj | collected 2018-10
GATGCATTGTCAGCCTATGCTTGGGCTAATTATACCTTTGGTTCAAGCTATGACGCGATGGGAATTGGTGCCGGCCTGAATTACGCTTGGTAGAATATATTCTCATAAACAAGTAACCAACAAACACCTTCCCAAAAACTCGGGAGGTGTTTTTTGTGTGTTATTAGGAAAACAATAAACAACCTGTCATGCCTCCGAGGACTAATGTCCGAGGTCAAGGCATCTTCAATATTTTTCTTAAAAAGTTGTAGATCCCTGGACGTTTTCTAACGAAAACGAGGGATGACTGGTTATTTAAGTCTACAAAATGTATTAGCGCATGATTCATTTTTGTGTTTTTCGAAAAATATTGACAAAATATCTTGACGTAAACGTTAGTTTATGATAGTGTGTCGGTAATTAACTAACATTATTAATCAAATTATTTAGAAAATGGAAAATTGGTCAAAACAAGAGCAACTTAGGCTTTTAAGAACCTTGTCTCCAGATGAAGCTGCGGATGTCTTTGCTTCGTATATTATAAACAATCACTATCGTTTGTGCAAAAAGGTTTTGCTAAACGCCTTCGGAGGGCAAAATGGTAAGGGGCGCTTTATTGGTCTGTACATTAAAATGTCTCATCCATTACCTGATGATGTAGAGGTTAAATTGATTAAATCATTTAAAGGCGATTCCTGTGGGCATACCGGTATTCGTGATTATCTGTCTGATCGCTTTGGTGATTTGATATACCTCTACATGGAACGAGGCAACACGTTTAGTGACAGGGCGCTCGATGAAATTCGTCATTTGCCACATCGGTTTTGCGCAGAAATTCAGTATGACTATTTTGACTGGACTCATGATATTATGTGCAACACTTGGCGGAATGTTCTTCAAAAACTTCCGTTAGAAAAACGTTTACGAATGTACGAAAAAGCCAAAAGGCAACTTCCTTATAAGGCAAAGCTCAAAGGGAGAAACCTTGATTTGGTTAATTTCTATCAGGCATTTCGTTTGTATAATGACGAAGGGTATGGAGGATATCAGCATTTTCTGGATGAAACTCTTGAAGAAATTCGTTTGGTGGCAATAAAAAGCCAACCTGATAATCCTTATTTGTCTCGTGAAAGGTTTCGAGAGGATTTTCTCGGCAGAATATCAAGAGATATGGAGCTTATTCCTCAAGAGGATCAAGATTTTCTTATGAAACTGATTATCAATTAATTCATAGCGGCTGTCCTGTTTATGGACGGCCGCTTTGAATTTAAAAAAATATCAAAGATCTACAAATTTTTAAGAACATTGAAGATCCCTGGACGTTTTCTAACGAAAACGAGGGATGACTGGTTATTTCTGCTTGCAAAACTTAGGCTTTTATAATACTTTGAGCTTAATTTATAATAGTTTTTAAGGGTAAAAAATGACAGATTTGTTTGATGGTGCAACTTCAGCCACAAGTTCGTATTCCGCACAAGATATTCAGGTTTTGGAAGGGCTTGAAGCAGTGCGTGCTCGTCCGGGTATGTATATCGGAGGTACCGACGAACAGGCTTTGCATCATTTAGCAGCAGAAATTATTGATAACTCTATGGATGAGGCGGTTGCCGGCTTTGCCAACAAAATCGAAATTACTCTTAACCCCGACTATTCTTTGACTATTACGGATAACGGACGCGGTATTCCAGTTGATCCACACCCTAAATATCCTGACAAATCGGCTTTAGAAGTTATTATGACCATGCTACATTCCGGTGGTAAATTTGGTGGTGGCGCGTATAAAGTTTCGGGCGGATTGCATGGTGTGGGGTCGTCGGTAGTTAATGCCTTGTCAGAAACTATGACCATTGAGGTTGCTCGCGATAAAAAACTTTATCGTCAGCACTATGCCAAGGGAAAACCTTTGGATAAATTGGAATTGGTCGGTCCAATTTCTAACCGCAGAGGTACAAGCATTACTTTTAGACCGGATCCGGAGATTTTTGGTACAAATTGTTGTTTTGTGCCCAATAAATTGTACCGCATGGCGCGCTCAAAGGCGTTTTTATTCAAAGGTATTCATATTATGTGGAAGTGCGCCAGCGAGCTTATCGGCGAGGGAGAGCAAACACCGACAGAGTGTGAATTGCATTTCCCCGACGGGCTAAAAGACTTTTTGAATTATCAAATCGGCACAAGAACAACTATTAACCGCTCGGCGTTTACCGGCGAAATGCCGTTGGCAAACGATGAGGGCAAAGTTGAATGGGCTGTTACCTGGCCGGAAGACGAAAACGGATTTTGCCACTCATATTGCAATACCGTGATTACACCGCAGGGCGGTACGCATGAACTGGGCTTTAAATCTGCTCTGCTACGCGGATTGAAAGAATATGGCGATATGGCAAACATCAAAAAGGCCGCTAATATTACCAATGAGGACTTTTTGGGTGATGCCTGCATTATGCTGTCGGTGTTTATCAAAGATCCGGAATTTCAGGGACAAACCAAAGATAAGTTGACCTCTACAAAAGCTATACGCTTGGTTGAACAGGCGGTAAAAGATGCTTTTGACCACTGGCTGTCTTCTGATGCGGAGAATGCCTCGGCGTTGTTGGAATATGTGATTGCACGTTCTGACTTTAGGCGCAAGAAAAAAGAAGAAAAAGTGCAAATGCGCAAAACCCCGACTAAACGTCTGCGTTTGCCAGGGAAATTGGCTGATTGCTCACGCAACAGTGCCGATGACACCGAAATTTTTATTGTTGAGGGTGATTCCGCGGGCGGTTCGGCAAAGCAAGGGCGCGATCGCACAACTCAGGCAATTTTGCCTTTGAGGGGAAAAATTCTGAACGTTGCCGCTGCTTCTCTTGATAAAATTGCACAAAATCAAGAGATTAAAGACATGATTGAAGCCTTGGGCTGCGGAATTAAAGATGATTATAAAGAAGATAATTTGCGCTATGAAAAAATTATTATTATGACCGATGCCGATGTCGACGGAGCGCATATTACGTCGCTGTTGATGACATTTTTCTATCAGCAAATGCCAAAGTTGATAGAAAACGGACATTTGTTTATTGCAACACCACCGCTTTATAAAATTGCCGCCGGCGGAAAAAACTATTATGCCCTTGATGATGACGACAAAGAACAGATTTTGAAAAAAGTTACTAAGGGCAATACAAAGGCTGATATAAGCCGTTTTAAAGGTCTGGGAGAGATGAGCGCACAACAGCTCAAAGAAACCACTATGGACAAAGAAAAACGCACCCTGCTCCGTGTTATGTTGCCTGATACCGGAACTGAAGAGGGGAAAGAAGAGGCTTTTGAAACAAGGCGGCAGGTTGAGCGGATTATGGGTAAAAATCCGGAGTTGCGCTTTAAGTTTATTATCGAGCGTGCAAAGTTCGTTGATGATTTGGATATTTAATGCTTGACATTTAAGCGGAATTTCTTTATTAAATGTCTTGATCTCGGGGTTATAGCTCAGCTGGGAGAGCGCTTGAATGGCATTCAAGAGGTCAGGAGTTCGATCCTCCTTAGCTCCACCAATTCTGAAAGAAAGGAACGCAAATCAGCGTTCCTTTTTTCGTTTTTTAAGGGAGCATCAAACTCCTTTCAGGAGTTCGTCTTGCAAGTCTCACTTACGTTCGACAACTGCGGTGCTTTGCGCAAGCTGTTCGTAGGTTCGTTTTTCTTACTGTCGATTCTGTATGTTTTTTTTTCGTATTGTCTTGGTCTTTTGAAAGCTGAGACTTTAAATCATTTATGCGAAGAGCAATTCTTTGCTCCTTTTGAGCATCTTCAACATACACATTTAAGTTCCTTATATCAAAATCCTTCACAAAAATATCAGGATGTTTGTGATATAATTTTTCGATTAATCCCTTTGCTCCGTCAAAAGCATATTCTGGCATAATTGTAGCTTTTTCTGTTGATGCACCTTCTGGTCCATTCATTAAATTAATTCCAAGCCCCATATTATGTGCTCTTTGAATCATATCGCGAACAATTCCTCCTCCTCCAATAGCTATCATTTCTCCTTTATTTTCTGCTACAACATTAAGTACTGTATCAGGCAAATCAAACCATCTTTTAGCGATTTTGCCGTTTAATGATAAAACAACTGCGTGAGTGATTGTATTTTCTTCGATACTCGCCCTATCTTGGTAAGCCGCTTCCTCTGTAAGAGTGCCAATAACTGCTATTTGAGATGCTTCTTTAAGATTTCTACAGTGAGCAACTTCATGTAATTGCTTCTCAACACCATGATTTGTACCGCCTGTCATAATATATGCTTTATTAGGGTCAACCACATTAACCAATACTTGCATTGCGGTGCGTATTTCATCTTGTTGTTCTTTTGAAATATTCGGCCAAGCTTTTACTGAAGCACCAGTAACTAAAATTGGCATTTTATCCGCCATAACTTTAGCGACCTTGTCTGGGTCTGTTTCCGCACCTACTCTGGAAATTTCCGAATTTAAAAATTCTTGTAGTCTCTTTATTTCTGCATTTTTGCGTTGTTGCACACTGCCATTATAGTGTGTTTCACCATTTGCAGTACTATATTCAGGCTTGAATATGTCTTCAAAAGTTTTTCCCGAATCGAGTAGCTCTTGGATTCTGGCATTCTTTTCATCAAAACGTTGGCTTTTAGAAATTATCAGCTGCTCTTCGAACTCGTTCATCTCTATAAGTTCTTCTTTTGACACTCCTGCGGCATGCGCAAGAATAACATCCTGTTCAGGATTTGTAGAATAAATGCCCATACCATCAGAGCCTAGAACAAATCTTATACCATTATCAATATATCTTTTCAGAGGAATATCTTTTATACTATCAATATTATTTAATGATAGGTTTGATGCCATATTAAACTCTATAATAGCACCTGTTTCTTTACATAGCGACAAACACTCTTCATCAACTCCATATAAACCATGACCTATTCTTATTGCAGGACACTTTAATGTATTACCACTTTCGGTTTCTGCTTCTTTAGTTGCTTCTTTTACGATTTTAAGTACATCTTTCACGTTATCTTGAAACAAGGGATTTTCGCCTGCATGAACACGCATGACGAAACTTGGATCATTTAATGCAGCCCATTTTGCAATTTCTTTCAACTCCTCGCCAAATTCCATCGTAGAATTTGTTTCGTGTCCCATAAAATCTATACCAACGATATATGGACTTCGCGCAACTGATTTTATACGATCGACTTCATCTTGATTCCATTCTTTATCCGAATGTCGCCACATAGCAGCTAAAAAACGTATTTTACATCCGGTTTCTTGTTCAATCTGCGGTAATTCTTTATGTATTGTTTTAAGGACATCCATATCTCCTATAACGGAAGATAGTGAAAATTCTGCATATTTAATACCGACGCCTGCATGTATTTCTGCTACTTTTTTTAACAAATCAGGAAATAATTCCTTATTTTTGGTAAAAGGTCCCCTCATAACATAGATATCTTCCATCTTGTTGAAAGTTTCTTGTTGTTCTAAAGGAATACGCATTGAAGAAGCATATTTTTGTAAATCACTTTCTGTTAAATCAGCAAGTTTTATGTTTCTACCATTATATTTTGAAATATCAATACCACTTTTAGATAAAATGTCAGAAGAAATGGATAAATCGTGTTTCCTTCCTACCTCTATTAAATCCTCAGGAGACAAGCAACCTGCAAAATGTGTATGTAAATCCGTAGAATGTTTCAATTCACTAATATCATCACGTGAAAATATCTGTGGTTCAATACTTTTTCTAGCAAGCATGCGCATTTCAAAGGCGGTCAGGTGCTTTTGAGGACGTTCTGTATCTAAAACAATCTTTTGTTTTTTTTCATCTTTTTTAAAGTGCGCAAAACATTCATCCTTAAGATATAAACTATATCCGCCATCTTCTGGCTGTATTAAGATGATCCTTTTTAAATTTGATATAACATTGTTGCCCGATTGTTTATCAGTTCCCAAATATTCCATTATTGGTACGATAGAATCTTTATCCTCGACAATTTGTAAAGATATTTCTTTTGAATAATCCAAGTTAATCTTCAATAAATGAGGATAATCAACAAAATAGTCTTCCATGGAAACCGTCCTTAAAAATCAGATTGAAATAGCAAAAGAGCCGGATAAGCCAATCCGGCTCTTTGGGGTTCCTATCTAGTAAATTGTTGAGGGTTTATTCTCAGAGGAGTTCCCTGTTTATCGCATTGAGCATAAGTTTCATTAAACTCTTTGCGTTGAATGCCATAAATATCTCCGCTGTCTCTTCCGCTGATATTTAAAACTCCGCCAGCTTTGATGTCCATTTCCTCTCCCCATGGAGCTGTAAATTGGACATCTTCTTTCAAAAATAAAAACTCCTGAGCTCCGCCTTTAGGACGATATTGTTTAGGATTAGCTGGATCTATCTCATATCTTTTTGCGAAAGTTTTAGCATCAATGATATATTGCTCTCCATTTGGATTAGTTGCAACCATATCTCCTTTTTCTTTTACAACGTTTTTTGTTTCCTGATGACCATCAGCCATTTTGGTAACAATTTCTTCCCCAACAATGCCTTCTCTTGCGGTTATGCGAGCTGTTTTTGCATATAATTGAGGTTTTTGTCCTGCATCTAATTTTTCTTGGACATAAGCCTTTATATCATCAACTTTTACCATATCTTGTCTCCTTAAAATATTGCGTTAAACCGAACATTAAAAATCAATGCTATTTTTATTTATACCATACTTTTGTCTAATTTTCAACAATAAAAATGCTCTGATATTTCAACGCCTAACATAGTACTCGTAAACCCTTAAAATATTGTGAATAGTCGTTCCTTATTTTTCAATATAGGAATAAGCCGTAAAAAAATAAATCCTTGGATAAATGTTTTGAAAGGATTTAATATGATTTATGGCTATATACGCACTTCAACAGATAAACAACACAATGAAAATCAGCATTTTGAAATAGAACAGTTTGCTAAAAATAATAAGTTTGTCGTTGATAAATGGATTGAGGAAACTGTTTCATCTAAAAATGATTTAGATAAACGAAAATTAGGAAAATTATTAAGAAAAGTTAGGCAAGGCGATATTATAATTGCCTGCGAGATTAGTAGATTGGGAAGAAATCTTTTGCAAATAATGTCTATACTTCACCACTGCATGAACACAGGTTGTCAGGTATGGACAATCAAGGATAATTACAAATTGGGAAATGATATTCAGTCGAAGGTTTTAGCTTTTGCTTTTGGGTTATCGGCGGAAATAGAAAGAAATTTGATTTCACAAAGAACTAAGCAAAGCTTAGACAGGTTAAAGGCTGAGGGCAAGCACATTGGCAGAGTTAAAGGCTCAAAAAACAAGATTACAAAATTATCTGGAAAGAAAGATTTGATATTAGAATTATTATCTCAAAACGTTAAAAAAGGGCAAATTGCCAGAATATTAAAAGTTAATTATACAACTCTCTACAGGTTTATGAAAGAGATGTTTGAATAATAATTATGTGTCTTTCTTGGATTTTAGCTGACCGCAGGCAGCGAGGATGTCTTGACCGCGGGCGGTGCGTATAGGAGCGGCAAAACCGTGTTTTTGCAGTTCTTCAGAAAAAGCATGAATACGATTGTTGGAACTCGGAGCAAAATTACACCCCGGCCACGGATTGAAACCTATCAGGTTAAATTTGGCATTAATGCCATATTGCTTCATCAATTTTATCAACTCAGCCACATGGGCGTAAGTGTCATTAAAGTTATTAAGCATTAGATATTCAAAAGTAATGTATCCGCCGTTGTTATCCTGATATTGGCGACAAGCTTGCATAAGTTCGGGCAAAGGATATTTTTTGTTAATCGGCATTATTTGTGAGCGCAGTTCGTCATTCGGGGCGTGCAGGCTGATTGCCAGACGAGTGCCGACCTCGGCGTCAAAGTTCGGAATATGCGGAACTATGCCTGACGTAGAAACGGTTATACGGCGTTTGGACAGTGCTATGCCCTCACCATCGGATATGATTTTAACCGCACGGCAGAGGTTATCATAGTTTTGAAAAGGCTCGCCCATGCCCATAACCACAATGTTTGAAAGCATGCGCGCTTGTTCTTTCAAATTCCATTCTTTATAAACATCGCGGGCAACCATAAACTGGGAAACAATCTCACCTGCGGTCAGGTTGCGAGTGAGTTTTTGGCTACCGGTGTGGCAAAATTTGCACCCCATGGCACAACCGACTTGGGTAGATATGCAGACGGCTCCGCGGTCTTCTTCCGGAATATAGACCATTTCAACCCGTTGCCCGTCCTTAAATTCAAGCAGCCATTTGTGGGTGCGGTCAGATGAAATTTGCTCATCAACAATCTTGGGACGAGAAAGTTCAAAATATTCCGCTAATTTTTCACGTAGAGGTTTTGAAAGGTTGGTCATTTCGGCAAAATCAGTTTTGCCATAAAAATAAACCCATTGCCAAATTTGTTTGGCGCGAAATGAAGGTTCTCCAAGAGATTTGAAATGCTCTTGAAGTTCTTCTTTGGAAAGTCCTATGAGTTCGATTTTATCGCTCATCGACGGCACTTTGAACTAATTGCACGATATGCAGCAGTAAAGCCTTTAAGCGAATAAGAATCCTTGGTTAAAGTTCCTTTGCTTGAGGTCCCTTCAATCAATAAACGTTCGCCTCTTTTCATAGCATCAACCAGTTTTTTGTCGGCAGTAGCATTCATAGCCCAAGCCTTATCGCCGTCAACGAAAATATCGGTTATGGTTTCTTTGCCGATTTTTACGGTAACCGGAGCGCTGTTTTTATAGGTATAGCCAGCGACAAAGTTGACTACATCATAAGTTTTATCAGCAGGACGGTGAGTAATTACCATATAAACATTGCCACGTTGAGTATATTTTCCTTCGGACTTTTGGGGAGAACTGGCCATGTAACAAACAATATTTTTGCCTTCGCGAAAGAAAAATGCATCCCAATCATTATATTCGCCTATTTTTTGTGGTGCTTCAGCGTGTGCAAAAAATGCAAAAAAACAAAAGACAACGGTGATAAATCCGATTTTTTTCATTGTGTTTATCCTTTTTTATGGTTAGGTTTTGGTTATATAAATACAAAAAAATATTAAACATTACAACCCCGGATTTAATGACAGGTTTAAAATGATTAAAGATAAGTATTTAGACATCAATAAAATAACTACTGACAGCAGAATTTTGAAAATTTTTGATATTGTGCGAAATCACGGGGGAACTGTACGTTTTGTCGGTGGTGCGGTACGTGATGCTTTGGCTGGAAAAAGTGGCTTTGATCTTGACTTGTCAACCGATTTGTCGCCCGATGAGTTAGCTGATGCCTGTGAAGATGCCAATGTGCGGACTATTCCTATCGGGTTAAAATACGGTACTCTCGGTGTGTTGATTAATGATACTTTACTCGAAATAACATCATTGCGAAAAGATATAAAAACTGATGGACGTCATGCAGAAGTCGAATTTACCGACAACTGGGAAGAAGACGCCATGCGTCGTGACTTAACAATTAATGCTATATACGCTGATGAGCAGGGAAATGTCTTTGATTACTATAATGGCATTGATGATCTTGAAAAGGGAATTGTGCGTTTTATCGGTAAACCTGAACAAAGGATTAAGGAAGATTATTTGAGAATTATGCGATTTTTCAGATTTTACTCGTTGTTTGCAAAAACTCCAATGGATAAAAAAGCTCTTAAAGCCTGCATCGATAACAAAGATGGATTAAAAAATGTATCAATTGAGCGAATTCGTGATGAGTTCATAAAAATCCTTTTAACTCCTAATGCGGCAAGCGTTATAGGTGTTATGCTTGAAAATGAAATTTTAGGCAATTGGCTCGGAAAATCAGAGTATTTGGATAACCTGGATTTTTTAAGCAAGTTGGAAAAATCAAGTAATATTTTGCCAAATGCAATGAGGAGACTTTTTGTACTGTATTTTCCCAATAAAACGTTAGCTGAAAATATCGCAATGAGGTTACATTTGACAAAGAGGCAAAAAGAAATGTTAATTGCCTGGTCAAATGATAAAATTGGAATTGAAAATATACTTGAGCCAAAATTGCGTAAAAAAGTGATTTTTACATATGGTAAAGAGTTTTGTCTTGATAAATTGTTGATAGAAGCTTCTAAACAACAGATTGTTCCGGAACATTTGGTGGATATGAAAGAAAGTATCTATAATGAAATAGTACCTATTTTTCCTGTTAGTGGCAAAGATATTATCAAAGCCGGAAAAACTGAAAATTCTCTGATTGGTGCAACCCTTGACAGACTGAAACAAGAGTGGATTGACAGTGGTTTCAGCCTATCAAGAGATGAATTGTTAAAGCAGATTTAGCAGTAAAATCTCCTGATATTTTCTATATGATTGAGGCAGAGGTGGTGCTTTTTAATCATGCTTTTAATATTTTCTGGTGTTCTTGACTAGTAATCGAGAATATGTTATCCTGTATGTAGGTTGACTATTTTCATGTTATAAGAATTCACATGGTGGTTGGCGTACAGTTTGTTTATTTTTGCTATGGGGGGAAAATATGGGTAAAACGACTGTTCTGGAAAAGATCCGTCAAAAGCTTCATACTAAGGCTGCCGCAGTATTTGCAACGACAGCAATTGTGGCTGGTAGCTGTGGAGGAATTAAGAATCATAATGATAAAGCGGAGCAACAAAAAATTGAAAATCGTCAGAGCATGAAACAAGGTTGGAAGGCATTGTATTCGAAGGCTGATATGTTTATGTCTGACGAGGAAAAAGGGATATATATGGCGGTATATACCATCCCGGAAGATTTACAAAAAGATTTGGCGGTTGAATATGATTATATGACCCAAACGCGTACCAATATTGAAACAAGATTGAGACATCTTGATGAAGTTGAAAAAAACGCATCAAGATTATCCGATTTGGGATATAAAACTGGAATTAATGTTAAGGATAGTAAAGAATATAAAGTATTATCTGAGATTATAAAAGAGATGCCCACTCCACCTGAGATTGTTATGGTGTTGGCTAAGAATGGAAATGCTGTAAACAAGATTGATTTATACGGGCGTGATGATATTAATTTCTACGATACTAAAGGAACGGTTTTTCATTGTGGCACTACCATTGAAGGGTATAAATCTTGCGAAGGTCTAGGTTTTTGTAGCGCTAAGTTTTGTATGGGAATGCTAAGTCACGCAGAAATAAGCGGGGAAGCAGAATCAGCTACATCGTTGGCACAGAATCAAGTTAAATTAATGCGAGAAACAATGCTGAATGTGGAAAAAAAATTACACGATGCTGGTCTGGATGAGTATCTTGGTAAAAAGAATGAAAATATGAAAGTAGAACGACGCCAAGTTAATTTATATGATAAAACGAACAAAAGTTCTATGGACAAAAAGGAAATAATGCGTATCGTTTGTAAATAACGTTTGTAGTATATAGAAAAGCAAAGTTGTCAAACCTTGATTTTCGTCATATAATGTTGTTTTTGTTGCAACAGATTTAGCAAACAATGTGGCCAAATGTTTCTTTAGCATATTGAGCGTGTAATTCATAGAACTTATCCAAAGCACGCTTGACTTGCCAGTTGATACTGCCTTTAGGAAACTCGCCTTTAGCATTAGGCTTGCCGGCTTTGATGCCAGTAAGGATTTCAATGCCGTCGTCAACATTATCAATGGCATAAATGTGGAATTTGCCCTCATTTACGGCCTCAATTACGTCTTCACGCAACATTAAATTACCAATGTTGGTTCGCGGAATGATTACACCTTGATCACCAGTTAAACCGCGATGTTTGCAGACATCAAAAAAGCCTTCAATTTTTTCATTAACGCCACCGATTGGCTGAATGTCACCAAATTGATTGATAGAACCGGTTACGGCGATATTCTGCTTGATTGGAATGTTAGCAATTGCCGACAGCAGACAGTAGTATTCTGTTGATGATGCGCTGTCACCGTCAACCCCACCGTATGATTGTTCAAAAACAATTGAAGCAGAAAGAGATAGTGGTGAATTTTTAGCGAATCGATTGGCTATAAGCGATTGTAAAATTAGCACGCCTTTGGTATGAATCGGACCGCTCATATTGGTTTCGCGTTCAATGTTAACAAATTCTCCGTTACCAATCCGGGCTTGAGCCGTAATACGGGCCGGTTTGCCAAATGAAAAACGTGAAAAATTATAAACAACTAGGCCATTAATTTGCCCTACTTTGGAACCTTGGGTATCCATTAATATGGTGCCATCATCAATTTGCTCAAGCATAGATTGTTTGATACGGTCACTACGATAGATTTGGGCATCAATTGCCATATCAATATGTTTTTTGCCGATTTGTTTTGAGTTAGATTCCCGCGCCCAATAATCTGCCTCACGTAGCAAGTCGCCAATTGAGGCGATATGAGCGGTTAATTTTTTGGCATCATCTGCAAGACGCGATGAATGTTCAATTACGCGAGCAACCGCTTGCTTATTAAGGCTACGCAGTTTCTTTTTGTTGGAAAGAGAGCCTATCAGTTTGGCATATTCAATCTCGTTTTTGTCGTTGCGATCCATGATGGTACCAAAATCAGCTTCAACTTTGAAAAAGTCAGAAAAATCAGGATCACGTTCAGACAACAAATCATAAAGTTCTTCATCTCCGGTCAAGATAACCTTGACGTCTAAAGGTATCGGCTCCGGATCAAGAGAAATAGTGGTAAAGCTAGTTTCATCACCAGGGGATTCTATTTTAATATTTTTTGAGGCAAGAGCTCGTTTGAGCGAATCCCACGCAAATGGTTGCAAAAGGAGCTTGCGGGCATCAATTAATAAAAATCCGCCGTTAGCATGATGTAAAGCTCCGGCTTTAATCAATGTAAAGTCGGTAAGCAAAGCTCCGTACTGTTGAATACGTTCAACTCGCCCAACCAAATTACCTTGTGTCGGATGATCAAGATGAACTATCGGGGCTCCTGAGTTGGGTTCGTTTTTAACAATCACATTAACCTTGAACTTGGCAAACTTATCTTCTTCCTGACGGTTCATTTTTGACAGCAATGCGCTTAAAGCATCTTCTTCGGCTGAAGAAGTATTATTCTCGCTTTCGGCGGGCAGAAAATCGTCAATATTTGAGATAATATGAGTTTGGATATTTTTAAGAAAATCGTTGATTTCACGATGACCTTTATATTTTTGGCGCAAGGTATCAATCGGATTTTTAACAGCTATTTTAATGAATTTTTCACGCAATAAATTATGTTCACGACGTTGCTTATCCTCCCATTCGGGTAAATCTTTAGCAATTTTTTCGATTTCTTCCTGCATTAAATTGAGGTCTTCAAGCAATTGTTTTTTTTCTGCTTCCGGCAAACTATCAAATACTTCAGGACTCAAAACTTCACCGTTTTTAACCGGAGCGACAACAAGACCTACCTGCATATGCAACAACGATACATTTTTACCCTTGGCTTTTTTTTGCAAAATACGCAGATACTCGTCTTTTTTATGTTTATATTTTTCTTGAATGATACTGACACCGGCTTTGTATTCGTCGCTTTCAAGAACAGCCGGAATAGCTACGCTGAAGTCATCAATAAGTTTATCAATATCCTTGGCAAATTCACAAGCCTGACCGGCAGGAAAACTGATACTATGAGGTTTATACGGTTCATCAAAGTTATAAACATAAGCCCAATCACATGGAGTGGGACGTTTTTTTGATTCTTCTTCAAGAATGCGTTTAACTAAACTGGTTTTTCCGGTACCTTCAGGACCAAGGCAAAAAAGGTTATACCCTTTAGACTTAATATTAATACCAAGTTCAACCGCACTGATTGCTCTATCCTGCCCCAGTGCCGACATCCTTTCCGCAAGTTCGGCCGTGGTTGTAAAGTCGAATTTTTGAGGATTACATGTAGTATATAGTTGTTTTGATTTTAACTTAGAAATGCTCATTTTTACCTAAATCCTTAAACAAAATCATTTTGCTTAAGGTATATAGCAATAAAAGCTAAAATCTGGTAAACAATGAAAAAGAATTTAAATAAGGAAGCATTATTTTTCCCGAAATTTTGCTTTTTTCATATGCTAAAATGTAATGCTTTTGTGGGATGAAAATGTTACGAACATTGTCACACAAGCCGTTTTTTACAACCAGATTATGTTTGGAAATAAATTTACTGAGTGGCCGAGACCAGGCGACTGTATTGAAGTTTCCAAAAACAACTACAGGATCGTCTTGTTCGGCAACAAATGATGAAAGAGCATTAAGAGCCTGTTCAATTTGCAAAATATTGAGATGAGAAAAATCAACTGCAACAAAGGTGGTTGGCGATGAATCTGTTTGGATTTTAACAAAACTGGCAAAAACCTTAGTACCCAAATTGATACGCCCAGAAAATATAGCATCAGTTCTTGAAAGCATAAAACCACCGCTCATATCCGGTGAATGTAAAAAATTATATTGTTCGGGAATTGCTTCCTGGGCAGAGAAATATGGTGCGTCAACTTTAGAAACAGCAATAATGTCAGGCATCTGTTGAGAAATGACATCAAACAGATGTGATGTATCCGTAACTTTGGAAACAAACAAAACTTTTGTTGAAGAGGGCTGCTGTTGATTGTAAAAATCGGTCACTGAAGAAACAGCAAAAAAATTGATACTCAATAAAAGAAACGAAAATATCATATAAAGATAAAAACGCCGAAACAGGGTATAAATAAAAATGAGTGATAGCAACAAGAGTATTTGCCAACGATACTCATTAAATGCCTGCAAAAAAATATTTTTGCCAAATGATGCAAAAGTTATTATGGCTGAAAAGATTATAACAATTTTTAAAAAGGTATTAATATGAGCCTGATGCTTTTTGTTTGCTAAATATCCCATGAGCGCGTATCTTCTTTATTGTTTTTTAATAAGTAATATATTAATTTATACTTTGAAAAAAGCTTTTTGTAAACAACCACGGGCAATCAATGAATAATATTTTTGATTTTTCGAAAATTGTACTTTTTTATGCTGAAAGAGCATACCTGCAGGTGATTGATTATATATCATCTTTGCCTGACAGTAAATTTTGGGCTATTTTATTGTTTTTGCTTGTAATATTTTTATTCTTTGTTTTGATTTTCGTGCGGTATATCAAATCAACCTTAGATGCTGCAAAAAGTAAACGCAGAAGAGAAAAAATAATAATGCGCGGCGTAGATACCCGTCTTGATCGTAAAATTATCGAATCAAACGATGAAGAGAACGTTGCTCCTGACAACAGAAAAAAAATGTCAGAAATGGATTTTGATTGGAATAAAAATACAAAATTTTCTGATGTGGATTTTAAGGTGGCTGATGTTTTTCAATATCGTCTTAAACCCCAAAAATTAAAAAATCTGTTAGGGTTGATTGTTGACCTGTTGGAAAGAGGGGTTGACGAACCTAAAATTGCTCAAACAGTAATGTATAAAAACCAACACCTTAATAGCGAAGATGATATAATTCAGACTATTACAGCGATAAAATTTTTTATTTATTTGTGCTTGAATGGACGATTCAAAAAAATTGATACCGAAAAAATGTTACCTCAGGAAAATGCCGCAATATTCCATATTGCAAAGGGTGATTGCTCTTTGGCTTTGGTATTATTGGAAGCCTTAATTGACAATAATATTGCTAAAATAAAGAATATGCCCATTGGCGAAGAAAAAGAGCGTAAATGGTGTGAAACATCTAATTGTGCTACAATATTCGGAACTTTGGCAGCTTTTGAAAATAAAGAATTGGCTACAGCAGCCTTCGAATTGTCAATCGAACTTAATCCTCGTAATATAACAGCATGGGGACGAATCGGAGATATGTATACACAAACAGAACATTATGAAAAAGCTGTGTGGGCGTATTCTAATGTAATAAATTTGGCCGATGAGGGGGTCTATACCCAGCAAATTGCTAATGCGAATAAGATGCTCGCTTCTTTGTACAGCGAAAAAGGACACGGCAAAGAGGCCGACGAATTAGAACGTAAAAGCCAACAGTTTTATGATAATATGGGTATTAACGAACCGCTTACAGAAAGAGAAACAAAAATAGTCTATATTATAGAATCCAAAGAGAATGAAAATATGGAAAATATTGTAGACAACTTGTTTAATAAAAACAGAACGCATCAAACCGGAGGGTATGTATAATTATCTGCTATAACCTTTTTCTTTGAGTACACGTTGGTTTTGATTAATTTCTTTTTCCAATTGTTTTGATTTTTCGGATTCTGTTTCAGGGGGTGTTTCAGGTGCTATCCGCCCACTTTTTTCCAAAATAAGGCGGCGAACATCCTCTTCCTCTGTTTCATGTTTTTCCCGTTCTTTATTTTCTTCTTGCAAAGTCTTTTGTTCCGGTTCAGGCTGTTTTATTTGCTCTTGAGGCTTTTCTGGTTGCTTTTCCTCTTGTTTTTGAGGTTGTTCTTTGTGTTGTTCTTCTGTTAAAGCTTCTTGCTCGGCAACTTTTTGTTGATTTAGTTTTTCTTTGGTAACGGCATCAATTTCGGATTTTTCCTGTTGTTGGCGTTCAATAGTCTTTTTGACGGACTGCTTTTCTTTTTCCGCATCGTCAATTAAAGCTTTTCTAATTTCTTTATCTTCCGGGTTTTTGATTTTTGGTAACTCTTTTGCCGGTTTGGTCGGTTTATCTTCTTTGTTGGACTGCAGGCTTTGTTCTTTTGTTTTTTTGCGTTTTTTGAGGCCTTCTTCAACTAAACCTTTGGCATTGATTTCTGTAACATGTGTACGTTCTTTGGCAACAGCTTTACGGTCAATTTCAACACCTGATTTTTTGAGAGCTTTCTCCACTTGTTGCAAGCGCATATCTCTTTCTACCGTTTGACGAATATTAACGTCTTCGGGTCGAGCTTTTTCCATTTGTTCAAGTTGTTTTTTCTCTTGCGGGGTCAAAGCTTTTTCAAGAGATGATATTTCTTTATCCATAAAAACCGGAACTAAAATATACTCGCCCTCGTCCTCATCTTCATCATCATACGAATCGCGAATTTTTTTACGAATTCTTTTAAATCCCTTCGGAACATCGAGTGGGGTACGGGCTTTAACTTGAGGTTTATTTTTACGCTCTTTATTAGCGTTATACATTTCGGCTTCTTTGGTATTGATTTTAAGCGTCATGCGTTCGTGCTTGTCAAAGCCACTTTTTTTCCAATCCATATTGGAATCTTCTTCTTTGCCTTCTTGATTTTTTTTCGGATCAGAAAAAATATCGTCGCCCATGTATATGCCTCTTTATGTTTTTCTTTAAGTGTAAAAAAAATTAATTACTTTGTCAAACAATTAAGTTTCAGGCAATTTATGCATTAAGACCATGATTGACTCGTTTGATAGTAATGTTGAAAAGCACTCAACCGTATCTCCGCTGTTACGACGCAGGCTAAACGTTTTTGTATTGTTACTAAACAGGTGCTTAACAATATCTTTTTTAAGCGCCGACCAATTGGCAACATCGCTAAAAAATGATTTTTGCATTTCAATTAAGTCATTAAAGGTCGGCTCATTATCAAGCTCGCTAACCGGTGCATTCCACAAATCAACGTATGCCTGATTATAGAGTTTTAGGCGACCATTGCCCGCAAAAATGAGTACCGCTTCCTCAATATTGTTAAGTATTTCTTGCTGAACGCTCATTAATGAGTTGTATTCTCGGCTGGCAGCCAAACGGTCAGAAATGTCCTCAAAAGCAAAAACCAATCCTCCCTTTAAATACTGGGCACGAACACGACGTAATGAACGACCGTCCGGCAAATGTAGCAAGTCTTCTTTAGGTTCAATAATTGTGCTGAACATTTTTTGTTCTTCACTTTTGAAGTATGGATAATCAGGAACTTCGGGTAACAAACGGCGTTCACGCAAATTATCTAAAAAGTTGCCATATGTTCTGCCTGTATTAAGCCACTCATCATCAAAACGCCACAAAGTTTTAAATGCCTGGTTGTAAAACGACAATTTGAAGTTGTTGTCAAATACTGCAAATGCTGTCCCCAATGTTCCTAAAATTTCAAGATTAGAATTTTGATTTTCTTTTATATTATGTTTGAGTTCGTCAAGTTCGCTGATATTATATAAAGCACCTACTGTAGCAATTTTATCAAGACTGTCTTCGGCGTGGAACGGGGTTTCAATTGCCTCAAAGCAAAAACGTCTTCCATCGCGATTACGGCTGATATGGCAACTGTGAGGACGATTGTCACTTTGTGCGGCTATTGCAAGCTGCCTAATTTGGCTATCATCATTACCGCTGTCAATTTCCATGTTGCCGGCAACCACGGCTCTTTTATCAAAGCAATCAACGAATTCGGCATATTTTTTATTTACCATCTCCAGATTTAGGGAAGAATTTCGCAGCCAGACGGGGTATGGCAAGTTATCTACCAATGCTTCTACATGCTGCAGTTCTTTTTTTAGTTTTGATTGTTCTTTTATTATTCTTTCGACATATGTTGCTTCACCGCTTATGTCTCTAAACCAGATAATATCGCCGTAAACACTACCGTCAGCTCCGCTGATACGAGCTCCGCTAAGGTTAAGAGATTTGCCGTTTTTAAGTAAAAACTTGTTTTCAAACGATACTCCGTCTTCTTGTAAACGAGTAATATACTTGCGAATCTTTTCAACATCATCTTTATAAAAATGGTGCAAAACTTCTCCGAGAGTGGAGTTTATTCCGTTCGGTAAATCAAGGATAACTGCCAGTCGACGAGAGCAATATTCTGTGGTTTGTTGTTGCGAATCGTTAATTTGATCATCGGGATAAACAAAGATATAATATCCGTCTTTGCTAGCATTCATTGTTTCAGCATAACGATCCTCGTTGCGTTTAATAAAATAGTTTTTATGGCGAAGCTTTAAGATGTTATAGTACAAGAAAGCAATGATTATAAAAAGCAACAGCAACAACACCAAAAGAGTATACCACAACTCCGGTGCTGCATAAAACATGTTTAAAAGCAATTCTTTACTCATTGTGCTTCAAAAAAATATTGTTATTTTTGATGTATATAATATAAGTTAATGCTATCGTAAGTAAATTATAAAAGTAATTTGGTAAACAGAAAGATGATTAATTTAGCGTTTGATACCACGGCTCAAAGTTGTTCAGTCATTTTGATGAAAAACGGAGTTGTCATTGCATTATCTGTTCAAAAAATGGACTTCGGGCAAGCTGAAGCTTTGATGCCAGCAATCCAAAAAGCCCTTACCGATAATGGCTTAAAAATTAATGAATTGGATCTAATCACTGTCTGCACCGGTCCGGGATCCTTTACCGGAGTTCGTTCATCGCTTTCTGCCGCCAGAACTTTGGGATTGGCTCTACCTAATACGGAACTTACTGGAGTTTCTGCTTTTGAAGCATATATCGAAGATATGATGCCCGATGAGTTGGCAGAAGTTAATGCCGTAATTATTGAAACCAAGCGAAGTGATTTTTATTTTCAAGCTTTTGATATGCACAAAAAATCTCTTTGTGAGCCACAAGCTTTAGTTTACGAAGATATTATAAACAAGTTAAGAAACAAAAAAGTTTCCTTAATTGGAGACGGAGTAGAGCGTTTTCTTAATAAGCCATCCGGATTAAGTTTGCACGTGATAAGAATGGAAGACTTGCCTCCGATAAAAGCTTTGGCCAGATGCGGAGAGAATCGTTATTTGAAAAAAAATTTGGATTATCCCAAACCTTTATACTTGCGTGCTCCGGATGTATGTATAAAGGGTTAATTTATTATACTGTTAATTATAAGAGATACCAATGATTCAGAAAACACCTAAAAAGACAACAAAGAAAAACAATACCAAAACAAAAAGAAAAGTTAAATCCACAAAAGTACGTCGCAAAAAGGTATGCAAGCGGTGGTGGCTGAAACCTTTGTTGTTATTTTTATTGTCTATTATGTTAGCAGTCGGCGTGTATGTGTTTTATTGTTGGCTGACTATGCCTGATATAAAAGCCGCAATTGAAAGAACTCGTTTGCCAGCTACAACCATTTTGAACGAAAACGGGCAAGAAATAGAATCGTATGGGGGTGTTTATTCGGATATAGTTTATGCCAAAGATTTGCCACAATATGTTTTAGATGCCGTAATTTCAACTGAAGATCGCAGATTTTATTCGCATTTTGGTTTTGATGTTATAGGTTTTTCAAGAGCGATGGTTGTAAACGTTATTCATCGTCGTTATGTCCAGGGGGCAAGTACTATTACCCAACAAGTCAGCAAAAATCTGTTCTTAAGTTCCGAAAAAAGCATTAAACGAAAAGTGCAAGAACTTTTGATGGCTTTTTGGCTGGAAAAACATTTTAGTAAAGAACAAATTTTAACATTGTATCTTAATCGTGTATATATGGGAGCCGGAACTTATGGTATTGAGGCCGCGTCACAAAAGTTTTTTCATAAAACATCTCGCGATATAAACATGATGGAAGCCGCAATTTTGGCCGGCCTGTTAAAAGCACCAGCAAGATATAATCCGGTATCGAATCGACAACGGTCGGTAGAAAGAGCCGGTGTTGTTTTGCAAAACATGATTAATAATCACAAAATTTCACAAACTCAGAAAAAACAAGCTTTGAAAATGCCTATTGGAAATAATAAATACAGTTTCGGAATCGGTAAATATTTCGGCGATTGGGTTTATAATGAAGTTAATGCTTATATCGGAGAAAGAGATGCTGATATAAATGTCTACACAACTTTGGATGGTAAAATTCAAAAGGCGGCTGAAGAAATTTTGCAAAAAACTATTGAAGCGAATCGAGATAAAAATGTCACTAACGGAGCTATTGTTGTTATTGATAACGGCGGGGCCGTTCGGGCTATGGTCGGAGGCGTTGACTATGCCAAAAGCCAATTTAACAGGGCAACTCAGGCTTTGCGTCAACCGGGGTCTTCGTTTAAGACCTTTGTGTACTTGACTGCGCTGGAAAACGGTTTTGAGCCTGATGATATTATTGAAGATAAGCCTATAACCGTCGGAAAATGGAAACCGGAAAATTATGATAAAAAATATTATGGCGAGGTTTCGCTAACCGACGCTTTTCGTCGGTCATTAAATTTGGCAACAATTGATTTGAGTTCAAAAATTTCAAAACAAAAAATTATAAGTCTTGCTCACAAAATGGGAATCAGCACACCGATTGAAAACAGCTCGGCAATGGCTTTGGGAAGTTCTGAAGTGAAGATTATAGATATGGCTGTAGCGTATTCGACCATCGCTAACGGAGGATTTGCAAATTGGCCATATTCTATTACCGAAATATATACTAAGGACGGCTATAAAATTTATGAACGAATCGCTGATGAAAAGCAGAGAGTTATCTCTCAGGAAAGTGCCGAAAAAATTACTTATATGTTGCAGAAAGTTATCGAATCCGGAACCGGTAAAAGGGCGCAATTACCTTATTTTGCAGCTGGAAAAACTGGAACCTCACAAGATTATCGTGACGCTTGGTTTGCAGGTTTTGCTAAAGGGTATACCGCTGTTGTTTGGCTTGGTAATGATAATAATTCTCCGATGAAGGGAATCGGTGGCGGTACTTTGCCAGCACAGATTTGGAAAGAACTTATGCAACGAATTGAATAAACACACAATTATACTTTTATTCTTTCTGTAATTATATATAATCTTGAACAAAAAGAATTGAAAAAGGGAAAAAGAAATGAGACAGAAACCTGTGATGCTGTTGGTTCTTGACGGTTGGGGCTATCGCGAAAAAATAACACCTGATAATGCTATTGAACAAGGAAACACGCCTAATTGGCACGAATATTTGAAAGAGTATCCGCATAACTTAATACAAACTTCGGGTTTAGCTGTGGGCTTGCCTGACGGACAAATGGGAAACTCTGAAGTTGGACATACCAACCTGGGAGCCGGCCGCGTTGTTATGCAGGATTTGCCGAAAATTGATATGGCAATAAAAGATGGAAATATTGAAAACAATTCCGTTTTACAAAAACTTATTTCAACCCTAAAGCAAAACGGAAAAACTTGTCATTTGATGGGGTTGATGTCGCCGGGTGGTGTGCATTCGTCACAAGCACATATTGTTGCTTTGGCAAAAATCTTAAATAAAAATGGCATAAAAACCTGCGTTCATGCATTTTTGGACGGGCGTGATACTCCACCGGAATCGGCTGTTAACTTTTTGGCAGACTTTGAAAAAGACATAATCAATTTAGAGTTGGTAAAAATAGCAACTTTATCCGGACGTTTTTATGCCATGGACAGAGATAAACGATGGGATAGGGTTGAAAAAGCATATAATAACTTGGTTTTGGCGGATGGCAAAAGATTTGCTACTGCCGATGAAGCAATAAAAGCTTCATATGCCGACAAAGTGAGCGACGAGTTTGTCGTCCCGTGCGTAATTGGAAATTATGTCGGAATGGAGGACGGGGATGCGGTATTAATGGCAAATTTTCGTGCCGATCGAGCCAGAGAAATCTTATATGCGCTAGCCGATAAAACTTTTGAAGGTTTTGCACGAAAAAAAGTCCTTAAACTTTCAATTGCTGTTGGTATGACCGAATATTCGGTCGACCATAACCGTTTTATGCAAACAATGTTTCCTCCGGAAGCGTTGGTAAATATTTTTGGAGAAGTCGTTTCTAAAAACGGGTTAACTCAATTGCGTATCGCCGAAACCGAAAAGTATGCTCACGTTACATTCTTTTTTAATGGCGGAGAAGAAAAAGAATTCGATGGCGAATCGAGAATTTTGATTCCAAGTCCGAAAGTCGCAACTTATGACTTGAAACCAGAAATGTCTGTTTATGAAGTTACCGACAAGTTAGTAGATGCAATTGAAAATAAAAAATTCGACGTCATTATCTGTAATTTTGCAAACGGAGATATGGTCGGACATACCGGGATTATGGAAGCAGCATTAAAAGCCGTTGCCGCCGTCGATGTGTGTCTGGGAAGGGTTGTTAAGGCAATCAAAGATGTTGATGGTGTAATTTTAGTGACGGCTGACCATGGTAATGCCGAAAAAATGGTTGATGAGGTTACCGGTCAACCATATACCGCACACACAATCGGTGATGTTCAGGCTGTATTGATTAATGCTCCTAAAAATATTGTTGCTTTGCAAAAAGGAAAACTTGCTGACATTGCTCCGACTTTGCTTGATTTGTTGGGAATCGAACAACCTAAAGAAATGACAGGAAAATCTTTGTTGGTAAAAGAATAGGACTATTGTTGTGAAACGCAGAGATTTGTTTATATGTTTTGTGGTGGCGGCACTGATTTCAGGCAGTGCTGTGGCCGCAACCGTATCAAAACAAGATCTCGAAAATGTGCAAAAACAAGTTCAGCAGCAAAATACCAAGCAAAAACTTTTACAACAAGAAAGTGAAAAGGTCGGACGTGAATTGTCACAAATAAGCAAGACAATGGTAACAAAGGCCAAACAAATTCAAAATATTGAGGATAAAACATCGGGTTTAGAAAAAGAACTTTTGCAATTACAGGAAGATTTAAAAGTTGCAGAAGCGGATTTTACAACAGAAGATAAAAACTTGATACAGACTCTTTATGCTTTGCAAAATTTGGCTCTTAAACCCACAGAGTCGTTGTTTGTACAGCCATTATCGCCGGTAGATATTATACGTAGCGCAATGTTACTGCGTGAAACAAGCGCATATTTATCAGAAGAAGCTGAAAAAATACGATTAAAGTTACAAAATATTAGTGATAAAAAGAAAAGCATCGAAACTCAATTATCTAAAATTGCTGAGAGCAAAACTTCTTTAGAAAAAGAGCATGCGCAAATGCGAAAATTAATGGCACAAAAATCTGCTATACAAAAAAATTTGCAAACACAGTCGCAAGAGACTAAACAAAAAATTAAACGCTTGGCAGAACAAGCAAAAGATGTTAAAGAATTGTTAGATAAACTGGAACGTGAAAGGTTAGCCAGAGAAAAAGCTGAAAGATTGCGGCGTGAAAAAGAGGCGCGGGAAAGAGCCGAACGCGAAGCTCGGTTGAAAGAACAGGGAATAACGGTTGAACAACCCGAAACGACTGCTCCAAAGGCATCGGAAAGCTTTATGAAAGACACAGCAAAGAATTTTGCTAAAGCTCGTGGAAGACTGCCTATGCCGGCTCGCGGACCAATCGTTGTTTCTTATGGAGAAGAAACTTCAAAAGGTGTAACATCAAAAGGTATTTCGATAAAAACACGTTCGCAAGCGCAGGTTATTTCTCCATATGACGGATCGGTTATTTTTGCGGGACCTTTCCGCGGATATGGAAAATTAATTATTATTGAGCATGGAGACGGATATATGTCTTTGTTGGCAGGAATGGAAAGTATTGATTGTGAAGTTGGGCAGATGTTGTTGGCCGGAGAGCCGGTGGGACAAATGCCTAAGAGTAACGATACACATCTTTACATTGAGCTAAGAAAAAACAATAAACCAATTGATCCTTTAGCGTGGATTGCAAATTAAACTTAAAACGGGAATATGAACATGTTAAAAAAACTAATGATTTCTACTTTGACTTTTGGTCTTTTGTTTGCATCAGGTTGTGTTACTGCTGCCGACAAACAAGCCCAATCAAAAGAAGAACAATTTGACACTTATGAAATGCTAAACCTTTTTGGCGAAGTTATGGAAAGAACAAAAGTGTCTTATGTTGAAGAAGTAACCGACCAAAAATTGTTAGAATCAGCAATGAACGGGATGTTGTCTTCTCTTGATCCGCACTCCAGTTTTTTGGATGCCAAAAGTTTTAAGTATTTGAATGAGCAAACACAAGGAAAATTTGGCGGATTGGGTATCGAAGTTACAATGGAAAACGGTGTGGTAAAAGTGGTTTCGCCGATTGATGATACTCCGGCATTCAGAGCAGGACTAAAACCAGGCGATTATATTATTTCGTTGGACGGGACTCCGGTTATCGGAATGACCTTAAATGAGGCTGTTGATAAAATGCGTGGAAAACCCGGAACAAAAATTAAGCTGACTATTCGTCGTAACAGCGAAAAGCCTTTTGATGTTGTCCTAAAGCGTGAAGAAATAAAAATTCAATCAATCAAAAGCGGAATTAAGGCAAAAGATATTGCTTATATTCGTATTTCTTCATTTAGCGAGGAAGCCGATAAAACCATTGAAAAAGAAATTGCAAAAATGCAAAAAAAGACCAAAAACGGTATTAAAGGTGTGATTTTAGATGTGCGTAATAACCCCGGTGGTTTGCTTGATCAAGCAGTTGCAATTTCGGATTTGTTCTTAAATGAGGGGGAGATTGTTTCTACTCGTGCACGTAGCGAAGATGACTCTTTGAAATATAACGCAACTGAAGGCGATATTGTTAACGGTTTGCCAATTGTAGTAATGATTAATGATGGTTCGGCCTCTGCTTCGGAAATCGTTGCCGGAGCATTGCAGGACCATAAGAGAGCTGTTATTTTGGGAGAAAAATCTTTTGGTAAAGGTTCGGTTCAAAGTGTTATTCCTTTTGGAAAATATGGTGCAATTCGTTTGACCACCGCACGTTATTATACTCCTTCGGGACGCTCTATTCAGGCCAAGGGAATCGAGCCTGATATTGAAGTAAAACCGGCAAAAGTTGAGGAATTAAATACTGACGGGTTAACTATTAGTGAAGCCGAATTGAAAAATGCATTGAAAAACGAAACAGCAGAAAACAATAAAAAAGATGGCAAAAATGATGATTCTGAAGATGAAGATTTGAAAAAAGATTATCAATTGTTGAGAGCTGTCGATACAATCAGAGCTTTGAGCATTTATAACAAACAATAGGTTATAATAATGGATGGCTTGTATAGGCAAAATGTGGGAATTGTTCTGTGTAACAACAAGAATTTGGTGTTATGGTGTGAAAGAAAAGATTTACATGGGCAGTGGCAATTTCCACAAGGGGGAATCGAAAAAGGAGAAACTATAGTTGAAGCTGCAAGACGTGAGTTGCAAGAAGAAACTTCTGTAACTTCGGTTAAATTGGTGGCACAAATTGATGCGCCTTTAAAATATGATTTTCCGCCTGATGTTGCTGCTCGTTTTAAGAAAAAAGGTCAGGCAATGTGTTGGGTTCTGTTTAGGTTTGAAGGAAGCGAATCAGAAATAAATCTTAAAACCAAGGAACCAGAATTTAGAGATTGGATGTGGGTCGATATTGACGAAACAACTAAAAAGATTGTAGAATTTAAGAAGGATGTTTATTCAAAAATGGTTGAATACTTTAAACCATATTTAACAGAAGGAAAATAAATGGATCAAAACGATATTCAGAGTTTGATTGATCAGGCAATGAGTTGCACAATAATTTGCAATGTTGAATTGCATCCCGAACAAATGGACGCACTACAGAATCTTAGTGATTATTGCGTAAATTTGGTTTTACAAACTCCGGAGGTAATGCGAGAGCCGCTGAAAATCGTTTATAAAAGCAATGAGGAATTTAAAATTGCCTTGGTGGCTTTTTGCTTGTGTCAATCTTTAACGAATCCAAGACGCAAAATGCGCGAAAATAAAGAGTTCTTTGAAAAGAATATTACTGTTTATCATCACGCAAATAATGTTAAAGAAGTTAATTTTGGGGCAATCAATCCTTTGAATGTTGCCGAGGCCATAAATTGGGAAATTGTAGAAGATTGGAAATTATATCGCGATAACGAGTGCGGCGGTATTAAGGCGTTAGTTGATGAAAAAACAAAGCTGACCGGTTTAGATACATATAAACGCGGAGGAGATCCGCTGTATGAGTTTGCACGCTTTCATCGTAAATTTACAGAAAAAGAAAATAAAATTGCCGAGCAAAGCAAAATTGAAGCACAAAATGCTTTTCGTAATGCCGTTGTGCAATCTGTTGCAACAGAAGTTGCAAAACAACAATTATCGCAAGGTAAAAATCCGATGGATATTATAAATTCTTTGTTGAGCCAAGAGGATAATTTGCAAATAGGTTCACAAAAAAATATTGAGCATCGACCAAATACCCCGCAGATTACTCATCGCAAGAAAAAATAAGCAAGAAAAAAACACCTGCGTGACGCAGGTGTTTTTTTCAGCAGAATTATGCGTCTTTTTTTGTGTTTTCGGCTTGTTTGCGAGCCATGTACATAGCGCCAAAATCTATCGGATTAAGCATAAACGGAGGAAGCCCTCCTTCTGTTAAACATTGTGTTACTACGTTGCGCGCAAATGGGAAAATCAAACGAGGCAACTCTATCATCAACACAGGCTCAAGGTGTTCTTCCGGAACATTAACTTCAGCATATGCCACATATGAAAGTTCAAGGACAAAGAGAGTTTTTTCTTCAACTTTTCCGGTCATAGAAATGTCTAATTGTGATGTGTACATTCCGTTGCCTTTTGGGTCGGCTTTGACATCAATATGGACATCCATTTTAGGTGCGGTTTTCACTTCGCTAAAAATTTCCGGGGCATGTGGAATTTCAAGAGATAAATCTTTGATAAATTGTCCATGAATGGCAACTGCCGGTTTTGTTGCTTGCTCTTCCATTTATATTCTCCTTATTTTTCTTGTTTGGTTAGAGTATAATAAATATTTTTTACAGGTCAAACAAATAGGTTGATAATATTAACATTTTAGCTATATTATAAACAAAGTTATAAAGACAAAAGAGGGAATGATGGCTTTAGATATTATAATTTTATTGGTTGTAGTTGCGGTTATTTTTCAAAAATTATGGAGCGTCTTGGGGACAAAACCTAGTGAAACTCGCCCGATAAGTCAGGAAAGTGCTGCAAAAATTTTTGATATTTTAATGAAAGAAAATTTGAAAAACGCTCAAAAACAACCTTTAGACGGCGGAGAGTTGAAAGCAGAAACAACAAAAGAGTTAACTGATGTTGAAAAGACGTTAAAACAAATACCTCACTTCAATCAAGAAACTTTTTTGAGAGGGGCAAAAAAAGCCTTTGAGATAATTGTAACTTCTTTTGCAAAAGGTGATTTAGCAATGCTAAAGACTCTCGTCGGTAAAAGTCTGCTTAAAAAATTTGAAGACATTGTCAAACAGCGTAAAGATGAGGGAATAAGTGCCGAAACTGACTTTGTGGGCTTTGATTCTGTTGAGATTACAAATGCAAAAATTGATGCAAAAAATAATGCTCAAATCTCGGTAAGATTTATTAGCGAGCAGGCAAATGTTTTGAAAAATGCAAAGGGTGAAGTTATTGAGGGTGATGAAAACTTTATTCAATCAATTACAGACCTTTGGACTTTTGAAAAAAATATTAACTCCAACAACCCTAATTGGCTTTTGGTATCTACAAAAAAATGAAAAAATTCACTATCTTAGTTTTAGTACTTTTGCTAACAGCATGTCCGCAAAAAAAAGAGCAAAAACCTGATCAACTGTCTGTTGTTTCTGGTGCAAAACCGGAACTACAAATGGCCGCTTTTGACGAACTTGAGGGCTGGAAACAAGATGACGTTATTGAGGCTTATAAAAATTTAAGCAATAACTGCAAGCGAATCGATAAAATCAAAACTGATTGGCTTGGAAATAGTGCAATAAAAGTTGATACTAAATTGTATAAAAAAATATGCCGTAAATTTGAAAATGAAAAATTTGCAAACAGTGCAGAGTTAAGAAAATTTATTGAGAAAAACTTTCAGCCTTTTTTGGTGCTCGATGATGGAAATGCCGAAGGTAAATTCACTTCGTATTACGAATCGCAGGTAAATGCATCTTTGCATAAACACGGAAAATATAAATATCCTATATATGGTGTGCCAAACGATTTGGTCGAAATTAATCTTCAAGACTTTGATAAGGCTTTACCAAACAAGCGCTTGGTAGGGCGAATCGATAATAAAAAAATGGTTCCTTATTATGAAAGGGCTGCTATTGAAAACAACGGTATTTCTGCTCCGGTTTTGATGTGGGCTGATAATCCGGTCGATGTTCATATTATGCAAATTCAGGGGTCCGCTGTTGCCAATATGGATAATGGAGAAAAAATAAGAATAGGATACGCCGATAATAATGGTTTTCCCTTCAGAGGAATCGGCAGTATTTTGCTTCAAAACAAAGAACTTTCTGCCGGCAAAGCAAATATGATTGAAATCAAAAAATGGTTAAATGATCATCCGCAAAAAGCAAAAGAATATATGCAACAAAATAGCCGTTATATATTCCATAGAATCATTAAGGAATCCGGTCCGTTAGGTGCTTTTGGAGTTCCGTTGCAAGGCGGGAGAAGTATTGCTGTTGATAGATATATTATTCCGTTGGGCAGTTTGATGTGGTTATCAACAAAGAAACCTGACGGTACGCCCATCAATAAGCTTGTTGCTGCCCAAGACATCGGAAGCGCCATAAAAGGTGTGGTCAGAGGTGATTATTTTTGGGGAAGCGGCGGAGATGAAGTGCTTTCTCAAGCCGGTAGCATGAACTCTAGCGGAAAATATTTTATTTTATTGCCTAAGGGGCAGCACAATGATTTCTGATGATGACGAATCTTGGCTTGATGAAATAAAGCACGTTGTACCTTTAAAAAAAATCGCAAGAAATGTTGATAGAAAAACCAAAAAACTGACTGTAACGCCCAAAATCAGTATTAATCAGGTTTATCATGGGGATAAGCTTTGTGATTTGACTATCGGAAATACAGATAATATTGATGCAAATACCGCAAAAAAATTTAAAGACGGGAAATTTAGAATCGAAGCCGAGTTAGATTTACACGGGTGTACTGAGGATAAGGCTTTTGAAAGAGTTATAGAGTTTGTTAAAAATGCTTATATTGACGGGAAAAGATGTATTGCAATTATCACGGGAAAAGGGCTGCATGCAGACAATGAAGCAGATGTCTTTAGAAACCGCGGAGTATTAAAAGAACGTGTTCCCCAGTGGCTTAATTTGCCTGAAATTCGTCCCCTTATTTTAGCAATTAACCATCCGCAACCGAAAGACGGAGGGTGCGGAGTAATCAAAATTTTATTACGCCGAAAAAGAGATTAAGAAAACTCTTCAACCAAGGCTTTGTATGCTATTGTCAAACGCTTAAATTTTTCTTCTGCATCTTTGTCATTGCGGTTGACATCAGGATGATATTTTTTTACCAACTTTTTATATTGTTTTTTTAGTAATTGTAGAGAAAGTTCTTCTTCAGAAAGCTCCATAATACTTAAAAAGTCATCACGCATCGGGGATCTTGAACGGTGAGGTTTGTAATCATCAGAATAAGTATTGAAAAAATCAAATTCATCTTTGAAATCATATCCGAATTGGTATTTTACTCGTGATTTGAAGCGTCCGAAATGCATTTTTGATTTAGGCTTTTTTTCAACTTCTTCTTCGAAATCACCATCATAATAGTTCCACTTGGCGTTGTAAGCCTGAACGTGTTCAAGGCAGAACCAGTAATATTCTTTGAGAGATCTGTCTTTGGGAGCGCGAAACTCACCGGCTTTTTCACAGCCTGGAAAATCGCATTTACATTCATTGCTTTCCCGTTGCGGATTATAATATTTGCTTCTTATGCTATTTTTTACACGTTTTGACATTTGTTGTTATTTTTTTTCTTTTTTTAGTTGTATTTGCGTATCGTTCCTAATATACTCTTTATGAGTAACAATGGCAATAGTATTTGTTATAAAGGCAGAAAAATGACCAAGCTGTTAAATAAAGTTTTATTTATCAATAACCGACGAACAAGCATGCGTCTGTGTACTAAGGAGTGGCAATTATTAGATTTAATTTGCGCATGCGAACAAATATCCAGAAATGATTTTTTGGAAGTAATGGAAAACAGTAACCATTGCGGGCTGGGCTTGACGTATTATACGAGGTTGTTTATTATGTTGTATTTTTATAACAAATCATCATTAGGCAATATAAAAACAAGACGGCATGGAATCGGAAGCAAATCTTTTATAAACGAGATTGTAACAACTATTCAATAGGCAACAAATAAGTATTTGCAAAAATAACTGAATCTTTTATACTGAATACCAGTTTAGGAGAAAGCAAATTATGCCTGAATTGCCAGAGGTGGAAACGGTTAAGAACGGTATTGCCGCTTTTGTCGGTAATGCTAAAATTGTGAATGTAATTATTCACAACAGATGTCTTCGCGAACAGGTTCCGGTTGATATGGAATCAAAAATAACCGGTACCAAAATTGCTGATTATGCACGTATCGGCAAATATATCGTTATTAATCTTGATAACAATTTGTCCTTGATTTGGCATTTAGGGATGAGCGGCAGAATCAAAACATTTGAGAAAAAACCTCAAAAACTTGAAAAACATGACCACATTGTTTTAGAGACTACTAACGGGTGTCTGGTGTATAACGACCCGCGAAGATTTGGGATGTTTACCTATTGTCCAACCGATAAAATATTTCAATTTAAGGGATTGTGTCATATGGGAGCAGATCCGTTTGACAACAGTTTAAATAAAAAATATCTATTTGATCGCTTACAAAATAAGAGAATCCCGATAAAAGCAGCATTGCTTGATCAAAGAATCGTTAATGGGATAGGAAATATTTATGCTTCGGAAATTTTATATGCATCAAGAATATCCCCTTTGCGTGAAGCTAACAAAATAAGTCTGACTGAATGTAATAATATTATAAAAAACACGCGTTCTGTTTTGCAAAAAGCTATTGATAACGGTGGTTCAACTTTAAGAGATTATCACAAGCCTGATGGAAGTTTGGGGTATTTTCAAAATTTACACTGCGTGTATAACAAAACAGGATTACGTTGTCCTAATTGTACTTGCAATATTGATAAAACCGGAGGAATCCGTAAAATAGTGCAATCCGGTCGTTCAACTTTTTACTGTCCAACTTTGCAAAAATGAGGAAAAAATGAAAATATTAAATAAACTATGGTTAGCAATTTTTTTATTGTCAACGCCGGCGTTCGGTGAAGAATTTATTGAAGAAATGGACGACATTCCTCTGGTAGAAGGAGCTCAACAAATTCATAGTGCAAACATTTCTTTCGGCAACGATGAAAGTCGTTTTAATGAGGCTTATATAAGTTCTAAAAAAATTAAATTTAAAAATGTGTCTGATTTTTATGAAAGCACTTTACCGCAATTGGGGTGGAAATTTGTTGGAAAAAAAGAAAACTCTTTACATTTTGAGCGTGATATGGAAGTTTTGGATATAGCGTTAGAAAAGAATAAACCACTTTTGGTTAGGGTTACTCTAAAAAGTAAGGATTGAGATATGAGCATAACAGATGTAATTATTGAAAAAAAGAATCAAATCGGCGTAGTTACGCTGTCAAGCAACAATGGCTTGAATGCGATTAATGCTGATGTGTTAGAAACTTTGGCCGCAAAAATAAACATGCTTGATGCTGATGATGCTGTGCGTGTGATTGTGTTGCGAGGCTCTGAAAAAACATTTTCTTCCGGTATCAATGCTACGGAATTTGTAAAAACCGTAAATGCAAGTATGCTTGAAGATATGCTCGATAATTTTGATAAAATAGCAGAAATAAAAAAGCCAATAATAGCTGAAATCAGCGGTTATGCTGTGGGAATCGGTTTTGAATTGGCGTTGGCATGCGATATGATATTCTGCTCTGATAATGCATGGTTTGCTGTTCCCGACTTATGTTTGGGTACAGTACCCGGTTTTGGCGCAACCCAAAGATTAACCAAAGCCATCGGAAAAGCAAAGGCAATGGAAATGATTTTATCAGGCAGAGCAATGGGCGCAGCCGAAGCTGATAGAATCGGCTTGATAAGCCGAATCATTCCTCTGATGTATTTACACGACGAAACCTTAAAGGCTGCGGAAATAATTGCTTCTATGCCTGAGATTGCTTCCAGAACATCAAAAGAATTGATCAAAACCGCTGTCGGAAATACCGATTTGGAAGAAGGGCTGGATATTGAAAAACAAGTATACAAAAATGCTCTCGAATCCGATGAATACAAGCTTAATTTGGAAAAAATGCTAGAAAAATAATAAAAACCGCATTTTTACAAAAAATTGTGTTGACTTAAAAGCTCAGAAGAGTTTATAAAGCATATCAGAAAAATTTTTTAATTAACTTAATTTTAAGGAATAAAGAAAAATGGCCAATCATAAATCGGCAAAAACAAGAATAAGAAGAAACAATAAGCGTAGCATGATTAATGGTGCTCGCAGAAGCAGAGTTCGCACTTTTGTAAAGAAGGTTGAAGCCGCTGTTGTTGCAAAAGACAAAGCCTTGGCTCAGACCGCATTTGTTACCGCAGAATCAGAATTGATGAAAGCTGTTAACAAAGGCGTTATGCATCGCAATACTGTTTCGAGAACAATTTCTCGTTTGTCAGCTAAAATTAAAGCTCTTTAATTTTATTATAAAGTTTATGTGCAAAAATCACTCCTCTGTCGAATCGGGGGCGTGATTTTTTGCTTTTTTGTCATCTAAAACATAGAGAATCTGGGCGACTCATCAAAAAATAGCTGTCAAGAAATTTAATTGCAATGTTCTTTAATTGTTCTGTTGTTTTTTATTTTTTAACCTTTTATTATCTGACCATCAAATTGATGGATGGTTTGAAATAAAAGAGATCGCTGTCAGGAAGATGAGGTTTTATTATAATAAAGTCGTCTTTCATATAAAATTATAAAAAACTATCATCCCGTTTAAGATAACGAGATCCTTTTATAAAAAAAATAAAACCGGTAATCAATTATGAAATATTGTTTAACCTATTACTTATGAGGATGCGAAGATAATGGTTAGCGAAGCAGCTACAAACAACAACGAAGCTGTCCAGAATGAATGGGGACAAATTTGCTCGCAATTAAGGCAAGAAGTCGGTGAAAAAGCTTTTGACAGTTGGCTAAAGCCCTTGAGTATCAGTTCTTTTTCAAGCGGAATTATGAACATCAGTGTTCCTACTCGGTTTATGCGCAATTGGGTTATTACTAATTATTCCGACAGAATCCACAAAATATGGGGAAAGAAAAACCCTAATATAAAAAGTATTAATTTTGTTGTGCAGGCCGCAGATGAAGGAATTATGACCGGTGTTCACAACTCCACATGCAGATCTTTATTAAAAAAGATTTCATCTAGCCCGGCGCCACAAAACATATATCAATCAGGGATAGGCAATATTCCTTCCGAAGCAGGTTATGTTTCTGATGCAAACCAGTCTTTGTCGGTACCTCTTAACCCGCAATATACTTTTGAAAATTTTGTTGTCGGCAAAACAAATGAATTTGCTTATGCTGCCGCAAAAAAGGTTGCTGAATCCGACGATATTCCTTTCAATCCTTTGTTCTTATATTCAGGGGTCGGCCTTGGAAAAACTCACCTGATGCACGCCATTGCTTGGCGTATTAAGCAGAGGAATCCGAACAAAAACATTGTTTATTTGTCTGCCGAAAAGTTTATGTATAAGTTTGTAAGAGCTTTGCGTTATAAAGACACCGCAGCATTTAAGGAGCAGTTCAGATCTGTCGATGTTTTGATGGTAGATGATGTGCAATTTATGGGCGGAAAAGATACTACACAAGAAGAATTTTTCTATACATTTAACTCTTTGATTGAAGAAGGGCGACAAATAATTATCTCTGCGGATAAATCTCCTTCTGATTTAGAGGGAATCGAAACTCGTTTACGCTCGCGTTTGGGTTGTGGATTGGTGGCTGATATTCATCCGACAGACTTTGACTTAAGAATCGGTATTTTACAAGCAAAAGCAAAACAGCTTAATTGTGAGTTACCGCAAAAAGTTGCTGAGTTTCTGGCTCAAAAAATTACATCAAATATTCGTGAGCTTGAAGGTGCTTTGCGTAGAATTATTGCTCATGCACAATTGTTGCCCGGTAAAGAAATTACTCTTGAAAACACCCAAGATGTCTTAAAAGATATGTTGCGTTCTTATGACCGCAGGACAACAATCGATGAAATACAAAAGAAAGTTGCCGAGCATTTCAATATTTCAGTAAAAGAGATGCAATCTTCTCGGCGCGCCAGAACAGTAGCAAGACCTCGTCAAATTGCCATGTATTTGGCAAAACTTTTAACACTGCGTTCGTTGCCGGAAATCGGTCGAAAATTTGATCGAGATCACACAACCGTTATGCACGCGGTACGCAAGGTTGAAGAACTCATAAAAGAGGATGCGAGCGTTGCTGAAAGTGTTGAAATTTTGCGTCGATCTTTAGAGGCATAAAAAACAAAGCCGGATTTATTCCGGCTTTTTTAGTGAGGAACTTGATGGAAGAAAAAATTGTAAAAATCGGTATCGGAGTGTTGATTTACAACCATAAAAATGAAGTATTGTTGGGTTTGAGAAAATCAAAGCATGGGAACGGAACATGGTGTCCTCCGGGCGGACATCTTGAATATGGGGAGAGCTTTGAAGATACCGCTATACGCGAAACCGCAGAAGAAACCGGATTAATTTTAGATGAGAAAAATTTGAATGTTTGCGGTGTAACAAATGATTTCTTTAAGGAAAGTGGCAAGCATTATATTACCGTTATGATGAAAGCATCAAATTTTGCAGGAAACCCCACCATTAAGGAGCCTGACAAATGTGCCAAGTGGAAATGGTTTGCAAAGGATCAGTTGCCCGATGATTTGTTTTTGCCCTTAAGCAATTTTTTGAATAAATACAGCTTGTAACCGAATCCTGAAAAAAGCTGTTGAATATTTATTATTTTAGTTTTGAAAGCAATATATTGTGCTATTATTGCAGGGAGTAGGAATCTGCTTATAAATTAATTTTTTCGGAATAATGTCATGAAATTTGTTATAGAACGTGCTATTTTGTTGAAAACTTTGAGCCATATTCAAAGTATTGTTGAGAAACGCAATACCATCCCGGTATTGTCAAATGTTCGTATTGAAGCGCTCGGCGATGGTATTAGCTTTAAGGCAACCGATATGGATACAGAAATCACCGAGATTGTCGATGCTAAAATTGCTGAAACAGGTGCAACCACTGCTCCGGCACATATGCTGTACGACATTGTACGCAAATTGTCCGACGGATCAGAGGTTGAGTTGACTTTTCCTGACGACAAGGGACAGTTAACCATTGCTTCAGGACGTTCAAAATTTGCGCTGTCAACTATCGGCGTTGAAGATTTTCCAGTTATTTCCGGCGATAAGTTGCCAATCAACTTTAGCATGGCAAGAGAAGAACTTAAGGATGTTATTGATCGTACTCAATTTGCTGTTTCAACCGAGGAAACCAGATATTATCTGAACGGTTTGTATATTCATGCCAAGAGTGAAGGAGCAACCAAAGTTTTGAGAATCGTTGCTACCGACGGACACCGTTTGGCTTGTGTTGAATCGCCTCTGCCTAAAGGTGCTGAAAAAATTGCCGGTGTTATTGTTCCGAGAAAAACCGTAAGCGAAGTTCGTAAGTTACTTGATGATACTAAAGCCGAAAATATTTCCGTTGCACTGTCTGATAATAAAGTGCGTTTTACATTGGAAGAAGTTACTTTAACATCAAAATTAATTGACGGTACATATCCTGATTATGAAAGAGTTATTCCTACAGATACTGATAAACTTTTGGAAGTTCAGGTTAAAGAACTGGCAAATGCTGTCGATCGTGTTTCGGTTGTGGCTGAACGGACCCGTGCTATCAAGATGATTACCGAAACCGGCAAAATTATTATTACAACAACAAGTCCTGATTTGGGATCTGCGTTGGAAGAAATTGATGCAAAATATGACAGCGAATCTTTAGAAATAGGATATAATTTCCGTTATCTTTTAGATATATTGGCTGAAATAAAAGGTGAAGCTGTACAAATCAGTTTTTCTGATGCCTCTTCGCCATCGGTTATTCACGACACATCTGATTCAAGTGCAATTTATGTATTGATGCCAATGAGGGTGTAAGTTGGATAGTTTAGCAAAAAGCATAAAATCAGTTACCAGTAAAAAGTCAGGTGTTACGCGCCTGACTTTAACTGATTTTAGAAATTATGCTTTTTTGCGAATTGATACTGATTTACGTCCGATAGTTATTACCGGAGAAAACGGAAGCGGTAAAACTAATTTGTTGGAAGCAGTATCTTTTTTAACACCAGGAAGGGGGTTAAGAAGCGCTCGTTTATCAGACATAAAAAGATTTACTCCGGCTGTAATTGATGATGATTATATGCCGTCTAACGGTTCTTGGGCAGTTTCTGCAACAGTATATAAAAACGGTGATGATTTTGAAATCGGAACTGCGGTTGAAAATACTCTGAAGGAAGATGACGACGAAATCAGCAACTACAATAAAAGAGTTGTAAAAATTGATGGGCAAAAAATAACCTCACAGGCTGAATTGGGACAATATATATCTGCAATTTGGCTCACTCCGCAAATGGATCGACTGTTTCGTGGCGGCTCGCAGCCGAGAAGAAGTTTTTTAGACAGGTTGGTGTTTGCTTTTGATAATGAACATGCAAAAAGAACGGCAAATTTTGAACATTTATATAAACAATGGTATCAGCTGATAAAAAGCACAAACGGACGTGCTGACAATGCGTGGCTTGAGGGAATCGAGGAAAACATGGCCGCAATAGGTGTAGCGATTGCGGCAGCACGCAGAGAACAAATTGCTCGCTTAAACAGTTTTATTGAAAATGAGCCTGATGATGTTTTTCCAAATGTAGTTTTAGACCTCGATGGTACTATTGAAAAAATGCTTGATAAAATGCCGGCGGTCGATGTTGAAGATTTTTATATTGATAAACTCAAAAACGAGCGTCGCAACATCTTGTATAATGATAGTGTTGACGGTGTAAATCGTACCGACTTTAAGGTTACCTATAAGCGCAAACATATGCCGGCAGAATTGTGTTCTACCGGCGAGCAAAAATCATTGTTGATAAGTATTATTTTGGCGCAGACTAAGTGTCAAATTTTATATCAGGGTTTTGCTCCCGTGTTGTTACTTGATGAAATTGCCGCACATCTTGATGACATAAAAAAAGAAGCTCTGTTAGATAAGATAAAAAATCTCGGTTTACAGGCTTGGATTACAGCAACAAATCATGATATTTTTCAGACATTGAAAAACGATGCGGATTTTTTTGAAGTCAAAAACAATAAAATTATAAAGTTATAAAAAGCCTCTCAAAAGAGAGGCTTTTTTTATTTATTTTTATTGCCGCATCCGCAGCCGCTTCCCTGCTCTTTTTCGTTTGGTTTTGACTTGGTATCACTAGTCGGTTTTTTAGTTGTTTCTTTACATATACTCATATTAATACTCCTAAAAAAAATAACCTAAATCCGTTAATAGATTTAGGTTATTTTTATGCTTTTTCAACCTGTGTAATCGATAGGTTTATTCTTCACCAAACTTGTTATCAACCAAAGAAGATATTGCATCCATAGCTTTTTGTTCATCCGTACCAGAGATAAAAACTTTTATTGTCGTTCCTTGAGCTGCCGCCAACATCATTAACCCCATTATGGAACAACCGTTGACTTTTTGACCTATGCGCTCAACCTCGATTACGGAATCGAAACTTTCAGCAACTTTCACAAATGCTGCCGCTGCTCTTGCGTGCAACCCTTTACGGTTCTTGATTTCAAGCTCTTTAGTGATGCTCATTTTATTCACCAAGCAGTTGGGAAGCGATATTTATATATTTTTTTCCAGCTTCCTGACCGCCAAGAACCGTGTCTTTAAGATTTTTTTCTTTGCGGAGTGAGGCGATTTTTATTAACATTGGTAGGTTGACACCGGCAAGAATCTCAACATTGGCTTTATCCATGATTGAAATGGCGAGGTTAGAAGGCGTGCCACCAAAAAGATCGGTCAGAACTATTGTGCCTTCTCCGCTGTTGACCTTTTCAACTTTGCTGAGTATTTCGCTGCGACGTTCCTCCATGTTGTCTTCAGGGCCTATACAAACAGTTTCAATTTGCTCCTGTTTGCCAACAACGTGTTGCATGGCCGAAACAAATTCTCTGGCTAAATTGCCATGTGTAACCAAAACTAAACCTAACATTATTTTTACCTTTATTTCTTTTCGGTGCTACCGCCAACCCACGAATGAATTGCGCCAAAGCTTTTGATAACATCATCTTTACTCTTGGCCAAAATCAGTTCATCGGCACGGGTTTGACGACCTTTGAAAACGATTTCTTCAACATTGTCAACCGGGGCTGCATAAACACGCTCAACGGTTTTGCCTTGCAGTTCAATAATCATAACAAACTCGGCTTCGGCCAGAGGGCCTTTGGTTTCTTTATCAATGTTATCAAGTTTTACGGCAAGCCTTCCGTCACGCTTTAACAGAGCTGTTTTTTTGCCGTCAAATTCAAGAATCGGATTAACTGGAGAACCATCGCGAGCATCAATAAAAATTGCCAGTTCCCCGTATTTGTTTTCAATAATTTCAAAAAAGTCCTGTTTTTCAACAACTGTATAGTACTGTGTTTCCATGGTTGATCCCCTTAAATTAAATCTATCTTAAGTATTATAATAGTATAGTATTACTAAACTGTCAATTTTGAGTTAAGAAAATGGAAAAGACTGCTTTTAGTTTTGTTTGGAAATATTTAAAAAAATTCAAGTTGGCTTTTTTGTTACTGTCGTTGTGTATAATTGTACGGCAAGCAACGGAGGCCGTCGAACCATACATCTTAGCAAAAATATATAATATTGTGGCAGGAAATCAACTTGATAACTATTGGAAAAGTATTGTATTTTTTGCGGCAGTGTTTGCTATTGTTTCTTCTGTTTCGGTGTTTATTTCAGAAAGCTCCATGTTTGTGTTGGCAAAAATCTTGCCCAAAATTAAGACCATGGTTATTCGTGATACTTTTGAGTATGTAAACAAGCAATCAATAGCTTATTTTGTAAACGAAATGACCGGAAATATTTCTCATAAAGTTAATATTTTAGCAAACAATACTACTGACTTCATAAATTTTTGCTTTGAAATTTTGCATATGGTATTTCGGTTAGTCGTTACAATTATTGTGCTAACATGGGTAAGTTTTTATTATACGGCATTGATTGTTTTATGGCTTTTATTAATTACTTTTATTAGTATGCGACTTGGAAAAATCCGCCACTATTGGGGCAAAGAAACCGGGCGTTTGAGCAGTATTGCCAATGGCGCTGTTGTTGATGCGATTTCAAATTACAGCGAAATAAAAAGTTTTGCAAATTTCAATTTTGAAAAAGTCAATTTGTTAAAAGCCTTACGTCAATTGCGCAAAGCTGAAACCAAAGAAAAGAAAATCATGGGATATATTAGAATCGCACAAATGATGGTTAGCAACCTTTCGTTTGTCGGTTTTATTTTCTTTTCTATTTATATGCTGAAAATAGGCAAGATTGATACTACACAATTTATTTTTGTAAACGGCTTGTTCCTTAATGTTTCATATACGGTATTTAATATGTCGTGGGCATATAACAACGTTTCAAGGATGCTTGGAAATGTAATATCGGCGTTGGAAACTTTGGCTGTTGACCCGGAAATTGTTGATGATAAAAATGCAATCAAGTTGCAAGTAAAAAAAGCAAATATTGTTTTTGATAATGTCAGTTTTGCTTATCCGAATCGAGATGTTCTGTTTGATAAACTGAATTTGAAAATTAAAGCCGGAGAAAAAGTGGGTTTGGTAGGATTATCTGGTTCCGGAAAATCAACTTTTATTAAGCTTATCAGCAGATATTATGATGTACAATCAGGAGGCATAAAAATTAATAATCACGATATACGCAAGGTTACTCAAGAATCTTTACATAAAAATATTGCAACAATCCCGCAAGATGTTTGCTTGTTTAATCGGACGTTGATGGAAAATATACGTTATGGAGATGTAAAAGCCGATGACAAACAGGTCGTGGAGGCCGCTAAAAAAGCTTACGCAGATATCTTTATCAATAATTTTGCAAAAAAATATCAAACAAAAGTCGGCGACAGAGGTGTGGTGTTATCCGGCGGAGAAAGACAACGAATCGCTATTGCTCGTGCAATTTTGAAAAATTCTCCTATTTTGGTGTTTGATGAAGCAACTTCTGCTCTCGACAGTCAAAGCGAAATTCATATTCAAAAATCTTTGCATAACCTAATGAAAGGAAAAACCGTTCTGGCTATTGCTCATCGTCTGTCAACTTTGCGTGAAATGGACAGGATTTTGGTGTTTGAAAAGGGAAAAATAGTCGAAGACGGAACACATGAAGAATTAATTAATAAAAACGGTGTTTATGCAAAACTCTATGGTATGCAAGTTTCGGGATTTATGGTTGCCGGGTAAAAATCACATTTCTTTGCGAGATTTCAAAGCGAGTTGTATTGTGCCTTCATCCATATAATCGAGCTCGGCACCAACCGGAATTCCCTGAGCCAGGGTTGTTATTTTTATGTTACTGTTTTTTAATTTTGATACTAAATAGTGCGAAGTTATTTGACCGTCAATCGTTGCCGGCAGGGCTAACACGATTTCGGAAACCGCCCCTCTCTCAACACGCATAAAAAGAGAATCGATATTTAAATCTTCAGGTGCTATACCGTCAAGAGCTGACAAAATACCACCCAAAACATGGTATTGTCCGTGATAGAATCCGGTGCGCTCCATTGCCCACAAATCAGCAACATCTTGAACAACACAAATGATATTTTTTTCTCTTTTTTCAGAAGAACATATTGAGCAGGGAGAAGATGTATCAAAATTACCGCAGATTTCACAAGTTTTGATATTGTCAGCAACATTTTGCATTGCTTCTATCAATGGTAACAAAGTTGTTTCTCTTTTTTTGATGAGGTGCAACGCAATACGTCTAGCCGACCTTGTGCCTAAAGACGGTAATTTTGCAATTAGCTTTATTAATTTTTCAATATCTTGTCCGGCCACAATAATCGTCCCTAAAATGGAAGTTTAAGGCCACCGAGATTTAATCCGCCGGTAACATCTTTTAAGCCATCGTTCATCATTGCTTCGGCCTTGACCTGTGCATCATTGCATGCCGCTACTATCAAATCTTCAAGAATATCGACTTCATCAGGATTTAATAAAGACTTATCAATTTCAACTTTTTTGGTTGCCATTTTGCCGGTAATGGTAATTTTTACCATACCACCGCCACTAACGCCTGTTACTTCACTTTGAGAAAGTTTTTCTTGCGCTTCGGCCATTTTCTTTTGCATCATTTGAGCTTGTTTCATAAGTCCTTGCATGTTCATCATCAGTTAAAATCCTCATTAATAAATTCATCGTTGTTTTCTTCAAAATCTCCCGACTCATCGGTAGTAAATTTACGCATTAATGTTTCAATTTTTGCTCCTTTAAACTCATCAAGAATCGCTTTAACAAGGGGATTTTCAGCCACGTTCTTCTTGTCTGCTTCTTTTTGAGCATTTTCAATGCTTGCAATACTTAAAACGACAGCACCGGGAACAACTTCTGTTTTCCAAGTTTTACCGGTTGACGTTTCTAAAAATTTGCCAATCAATAATACTGTGTCGGCAGAAACCCTTTCTGTTGCTTTAAACTTCATTATTCCATCTGTAAATTCGACAATTTCAATATCATTTTTTAGTGTATACACAAGACGCGGTTGTTTATTGTCTTCAAGATAGCGAATAAAATCAGTAATTTTATCAAACGACGTTGTTGGGGTTGAAGATGTATGAACAACTTGTAAGGCAGGTTTTGGTTGCGGTGCAGAAAAAGACGGCGCAACACTTAGGCTAGATTTTTTTTTTACACTCTCAAGGAGTTCTGCCGGAGTTGGAAGATTGGCCGAATAGGCAACGCGTATTAAAATCATTTCAAGTGCATCTATCGGAACAGGGGCGTTTTGTACTTCACTCAAACCTTTGATAAGCATTTGCCACATTTTTGATAGCAGGGCAATATTTGTTTTTGCTGATGTTGTTCTTAAAAATTCGCATTCGTTTTCTGAAAGTTTTTCATCCTTTAGAATAGCAGGAATTAGCAAAACCTTAGTCAACATATGGGTTATATTTATCAAGTCATTTAATATAGCCGTAGGATTGGCACCGTTTTTATATACTTCCTGAAGTTTTTGGATTAGCCCTGTCATGTTGCCACTGATTAGATAGTCAAAAATTTCAAAAGCTTGTCCTCGGTCGGCCATGCCTAACATTTCTTTGACAATATCTACTCTGACCTTACCACTGCCAAGTGAAATTGCCTGATCTAAAAGCGATAGTCCGTCTCGGGCAGATCCGTCTGCAGCAGAAGCTATCATGTGAAGAGCTTCCTCGTCGGCTTTGATTTTTTCTTCAGCGACAATCTTATTAAACAGCTTCATTAAATCGTCAATTTGCAGTCGCTGTAAGTCGAATCGTTGGCAACGTGAAAGTACCGTAACAGGAACTTTGCGAATTTCGGTTGTGGCAAAAATAAATTTAACGTGAGCCGGTGGTTCTTCAAGAGTTTTAAGAAGAGCGTTAAATGCGTTTTTGGACAGCATATGAACTTCGTCGATGATGTATATTTTATAACGGCAATTGGTCGGCTTGTAACGAACACCGTCCAAAATGTCGCGAATATCATCAACTCCGGTACGAGAAGCAGCATCCAACTCTAAAACATCAATATTGCGTCCGGCGGCAATAGATTTGCAGTTTTCACAAATACCACAGGGATGTGTTGTCGGACCGCCTTTGCCGTCAGGTCCTATACAGTTAAGTGCTTTGGCTATAAGCCGAGCAGTGGTGGTTTTACCAACCCCTCGTATACCGGTCAAAATATATGCATGATGCAAGCGATTTGATTTTATGGCGTTGGTTAAAGTCTGCACCAATGCGTCTTGTCCAAGCAAATCTTCAAAATTCTGCGGACGATACTTTCGCGCTAAAACTACGTAATTATCTTGTTTTTCTTCTTCTGCCATAATTCGCTCAACTCAAAAAGGCGGAGGAACACCGACCTCAGGCTGGTTCGTTACGGCTGCTTTCTTCCGAACCTGACCGGGTTGGCGAACGCTTGACCCGATGCCCTCCATAACAGTAATTCACATAAGGGCAGATTTTGTTCTTAA
>JAEEGL015274155.1_pt1 | contig 43980 bp, 31 predicted proteins | sample 9134231 | NCBI WGS metagenome assembly JAEEGL01 (sample SAMN16246548, study PRJNA631951) | gut metagenome | biome: gut microbiome; feature: rumen; material: fiber-attached | host: Bos | place: Iran: Karaj | collected 2018-10
CCTAAAAATCGGCTTTGGAGACTCTATGCGGCGCACTTTTTCCATTTAACACATAAAATGGCCGCATAAGCCCAGTTTTGTTCTAATTGCAAAAAATACAAAGAGGGTGCGCCAATTTAATCATTTTGACACACCCTCTTTAAATGGATAAAATGATGTGCTCCCCTCAATAGTTTTTGAGGGAGGTTACTTCAGGACGGTCTTGCGGTTGCCGATAACGTAGATGCCCTTCAGACCGTTGGTGGTGCGGGTGTTACTACGCACCAGCTTGCCGTTCAAAGGTACGATTTTTTCTCATTTCAGCAAATTTTTCGCAAATTTAATATTAGTTGACGGCGGAACTATGCGTATAAAAATGACATTCATAGTCATGAAAGCATCAAAAGTTTGAAAAAAATCTGTACTTTTGCATTTGAATGTGAATACAGCTGATATGAATGCATTGTCATCCTATGAGTCATGGATGACGATGGATTCTGTATTACTGTAAAAAAGAACAATCCTACCCAATGAGGAACCTACTGAAATATCTATTGCTGGTTTTGCTGTTTGGCGCATTATGTGCTGCTGCCTATTTCTTTTTGGTGCCATCGTCTGTTGAAGAGGCGCAGCCAGAAGAGAAGACTTACCGTGAGATTGTCTATCCGACACAAAACTACGACCGTGTGAAGGTCAATGAGGTGCGGGGAGTTGTCTTGCATCATACAGCCCTGCCTACCATCGAGCGGTCGTTGGAGGTACTCACCACACCTATTAATAAAGTAGGTACGCATTGTCTGATTGACACCGATGGCACCCGATATATTCTCTGTGAGCCTACGGTGGTCACCTTTCATGCTGGCAAGTCTGTGCTCAATGGCCGTGAGAAGTGCAATGAGTTCACTATTGGCATAGAGTTTCAAGGCAATACATTGGAAGAACCACTCACCGACGACCAGATCAACAGTGCCATTCAGTATCTCCTGCCTGTCATCGACCGTTATCACATCTCGCTCGACAGCATCGTGACGCATGAGATGATACGTGACAGCTTTATGCTAAAATACCCTGAGAGGCGCACTAAAAACAAGATTGACATCACGTCTTGGGAATACCGCCGTGTGATGAAAGCTTTGCGTGCCGCCTATCAGGACCGTCAAGCACAGTAGCCACATTTTTATGAAATGCAACTTTGCAACCCAGTTGCAAAACCTTTGTCATATCTTTGCACCCAGAAACAATAAAAGCAAAGAAAATGGCACATTCACATCATCACGAATGCTGTTGTGCTCATGAACATCATCATGAGCACCATCACGAAGAACACCATGAGCACCATCATGAGCAGCACGACAGTCTGAGAGGTCAGTTGACCTTGATTGGCATCACTGTTGTCTTATTGATAATGGCCGTATGGATAGAACATCATTTTCATCTGCCGACCTGGCAGTTGCTGCTGGTCTATTTAGTGCCCTATCTGCTGATAGGACATGAAACGCTGCATGAGGCTGCTGAGGGTATCGCTCATGGCGAAGCCTTCAACGAGCATTTCCTCATGTCCATTGCCACCATCGGTGCGCTCTGTATCGGTTTCCTGCCAGGAGCCGAGACGCAGTTTCCCGAAGCGGTCTTTGTGATGCTCTTCTTTCAGGTGGGTGAACTTTTCGAGGGCTATGCCGAGGGGAAGAGCCGTGACAGCATCGCTCATCTGATGGACATCCGTCCAGATGTGGCTCACGTGGTGAGAGATGGGCGAGAGACGGAGGTCCGTCCCGAACAAGTGGAGGTCGGCGAGACCATCATCATCCGTCCAGGAGAGAAAGTGCCGCTCGATGGTGTCATTCTCAATGGTGTCACCTCGTTGAATACCGTGGCCTTGACGGGTGAGAGTATGCCCCGTGAGGCGGGTGAGGGTGATGAGATCATCTCCGGCTGCATCAATCTGTCGGGCGTGGTCAGTGTGCGTACCACGAAAAGTTTTGGTGAGAGTACCGTTTCCAAGATCATCCGTTTGGTGGAAGATGCCACCGAACACAAGTCGAAGAGCGAGACGTTCATCACCCGTTTCGCCCGCATTTATACCCCCGTCGTGGTTTTCGCCGCCTTGGCCTTGGCAGTGCTGCCACCCTTGTGTTCAGGACATTTTGCCGCAGCCTTCCCTGTCTGGCTCTACCGTGCCCTGATGTTCCTTGTGGTCTCATGCCCCTGTGCGTTGGTTATCAGTGTGCCGCTCACGTTTTTTGGTGGTATCGGTGGCGCGTCCCGTCAGGGCATCCTGGTCAAAGGTGCCAATTATATGGATGTGTTGTCAAAGGTCGGTACAGTAGTCTTCGACAAGACAGGGACGCTCACCCATGGCCAGTTTGCCGTAGAAGCTGTTCACCCCGAGGCCTGCGATGAGCGTCATCTTTTGCATCTTGCCGCCCATGTGGAGCATTTCTCCACCCATCCTATCGGGGCAGCCCTGCGTGATGCTTTTCCTGATGAGGCCACCGACGGTTGCCGTGTCACTGATGTGGAGGAAGTAGCAGGTCAGGGCATCCGAGCCCGTGTGGGCGATGTGATGGTCTGTGTGGGCAACAGTAGGATGATGGATGCCATAGGCGCTCAGTGGCACGACTGCACGCATGTAGGCACTATTATCCATGTGGCCATTGATGGTGTCTATGCCGGTCATATCGTCATCAACGACCGCATCAAGGAAGACAGCGCCGAGGCTGTGGCCCAGTTAGGCCAGTTGGGCGTGTCGCGCACCGTGATGCTCACGGGTGACCGTCGGGAGGTGGCCAGTGATGTGGCGCGGAGGCTTGGGCTGTCAGACTATCATGCACAGTTGCTCCCTGTCGACAAAGTGCAGCAAGTGGAGCGTCTGCTTGGTGAGCGTCGCGAAGGCGAGTACCTGGCTTTTGTGGGCGATGGTATCAACGATGCACCGGTGCTGGCCCGTGCCGATGTGGGTATCGCCATGGGAGGCTTAGGCAGCGACGCTGCCATTGAGGCCGCTGATGTAGTGTTGATGGACGACCATCCTTCTAAGATTGCTATGGCCATCCAGATAGCCCGCCGCACCATCCGTATCGCCCGTCAGAATGTGTGGTTTGCCATCGGTGTCAAAGTGGCGGTGCTGATTCTTGCCACTTTTGGTCTTGCTACCATGTGGATGGCGGTCTTCGCCGATGTAGGTGTCACCGTCCTTGCTGTCCTCAATGCCATGCGGACATTGAGGACAGGTGACGGACAAGGATGACAAAAAGGGCAGTTTGCAATTTACGAAATGCTGAGGTTTTGTGACAGCGTCTTGGCCGTTTTTTCACCAAATGGTTTTTGATTGGCTGAGATTTTTAGATTGGTCACCCGTTGTGATGAGGTGTTGAGGAGGACGAGCAAATCATTATTGGTGAAATGAAGCATCATCAGTGTGCAGAGATAGATTTCTTGTGGTATCAGTTTTTCAGAGAGAATGATTTTCTTGTAGAGTGGGTTGTAAGAGGACAGGGCAGCATCCAAGAGTAGTTTCCAGTCTTCTGAGGAGGGGGAGAGATTGGGCTTTTTAGGACTTGCCATGCCTTTGAATTTCTTGACGATATCACACAGATCCAATGCATTGTCTTTCATTTTTTGAGACAATGTTTTATATTTCTGTTCCAATAAATGAAGCCCAAGAGGAGTAAAAAGACGAGTGTCGTCAAGATAATGGCAGGCCTCCATTTTGTTTTTTCATCTTGTCTGTCATCATTTTTGCCTCCATCTCCATTTTATGATAATCATAAACTGCCGTCATCTGAACCACAGTCTTATTGGGGTTGGCATTGTTCTCCACATCTACTTGATTGGAAATCCACTCCCAATTTTGCGATCTGCATCCCAAAGGTATGGTGAGTAAAATTAAGATGATGATTTGTTTCATTAGTTACAAAGATATTGAAAAATTAACGGGAAAACCGATTCGATTGTTTGTCCATGATGTGGATTGCTGCCATATTCCAATCCTACAGAGATATATGCTTCTATTGATCCTTTTTCCTTCTTGGTCAATTGGTTTCCCAAGGAAGATATGATTGTATCTTCTCCAAGACGGTCTATCCCCCTGTAACTGCAGATATCTTTTATGGCGTGCCGTATCACTCTCGTATATATCACTCTTGCAACATGTTGAGTCGGACATAACCCCTATTAGCACATTCTGTAAGCAACAGGACACTATTTATTCCATGAACAAGTCATCCATTGTGACTGTTGCATAGAAACGTCCCGAATATTTATTCTCCTTTAGTCCGTAAGTAGTGACAAGGATGGTGTGAATGGCGTCATTTGTTTTATTGAAATGAACAAATGCCTCATTGCGTTCTCGGATTTTCTTTTCATATTCTCCGGACAATATAAATAAAGACTGACAGTATTTCATTTCGCAAACATCAATGACATGATCACCACGACATAAGAGCAGGTCTATCTGTGCTCCTGGCCACTCCGTGCCATCTTTATCCGTATGTTTTGCCATAGACCATGAACAGATATTGGTCAGAACACCTTTTATACTTAGCTTGCCCCTAATTTGGTTGATGTGGTGCAGGCATACCTGCTCAAAGGCATATCCTGTCCATGCACGCCTGACTCCTTCATTGATATTCGACCAGTAATGCTCGTCAAGCCCCGTTCTGTTACCAAGGAATTTATGGTGGTAGAGGCAGAATAAGTCGGTTAGTTGATAAAGGCTCCCTTGCTCTTTCTTACCGTAAGCGGAATATTTGCGAATGAAATCGCACTTGCATAGGTTATCAAGGACAATGGAGAGCGTGCCTCCATCGCCAATATTCAATTCTTCTTTTATTTCTTTTAGCGTGAGTCCTTTGTTTTTCTTGGCCACAGTTTCCACCACTTGCCTGTAAGTATTGGATGATTTGAACAATGAACGGAACAGAAATTCATATTCCGTACGAAGGGGGGCACCATGACGGTAGAAAAGATTGTCAATGTTCAGTTCAAAAGGCAATCCTTTTTCCAGCATGTCCAAGTAGTATGGAATGCCACCGAAAATCATGTATGCCTCCAGTATCTGATACCGGTTCCAAAAGATCCCTTTTCTTTGCAGCAAGAATTTCTCCACTTCATACAAATTGAATGGGGCAATGTAAATGGAACGTGAGGACCGGCCGTATAATCCTCCCTTGTCACCTATGACCTTGTCAAGCATCCATGAGGTTGCAGAACCGCAAACCACTAATTTCAAGCCATCATAAGTAGACGCCCAAGTGTTCCAGAAATGGCTGAAAGCGGTGAGGAAGTTGGATTTTGGTGTCTCCATCCAAGGCAATTCGTCGAGGAAGACCACTATCCTTTTTTTTCTCAGAGTGAGCAGATATTTCTTTAACTGTTCAAAAGCCTCGAACCAGTTCTTGGGCGGTGTCTGAGTCCTGCCACTGTATTCCTTAAGGGCATTGGCGAATAAGGATAGTTGAACTTTCATGGAAGTCTCAAAACTCCCGGTATAGAAGAAATCAAATTTCTCTTCAAAAAAATACTTGACAAGATAAGTCTTGCCCACACGACGACGGCCATAAACAGCTACCAGCCGTGCCTCTTTTTCTTCACAGATGTTTTTTAGAATATGCTGCTCATATTCGCGGCCAATGATACGATTGTCAGTCATAAAACAGTTGTATATATTTTCATTGCAAAAATAATATTATCTTTTCAAACATGCAAGTATAATGTCTCCGAAACCATAATTTTTTTAGCGTTTCGGATGAAATATAATTTAAAATGCATCCGAAACAATACTTTTGTGTGCGTTTCGGATAGCCCCGTCAGAATGTGTGGTTTGCCATCGGTGTCAAAGTGGCGGTGCTGTTGCTTGCCACTTTTGGTCTTGCTACCATGTGGATGGCGGTCTTCGCCGATGTAGGTGTCACCGTCCTTGCTGTGCTCAATGCCATGCGGGCATTGAGAACAGGTGGTGTGATGACAAAAGCGTAAAAACGTCAGCGGGCAGTCCTTACCTGTTTGATAGGTGTTTCCAATATCGTGGGAATCTCTAAATAAGTGTCAAAAACACACGAAAATTGTTGTGGTTTTTGACACTTTTCTTATTCATTTTCATCCACACTTTATCCACTTCTTTTTTATATTGATAATCTTGTAAACTATTGATTATCAATGAAATTATGTATTTATGGCATTTAGCAAAATCCACTTTTTCATTTTATTCACTTGATGCATGAATATAAAATGTATAATTTTGAAGCCGAAAACCTAACCCGCGACCCTATTTTGGTCAAGAACAACATATCTAAACAATTATTAAAATAAAACTCTAATGGAAAAAAGAAGGTTTCTTATGGCCTTATTGACATTTATTATGATGTCAATGGCTGTCTCTGCCCAGAAGCAAAATTTCTCGGGCACAGTAGTTGACGACACCGGCGAACCTGTCATCGGCGCCTCTGTCGTGGAGAAAGGGACAAACAATGGCGCCATCACCAACATTGACGGTCGCTTTACGGTGACGGTCAGTCCAGGTGCCACGCTAGTAGTGTCCTACATCGGATATGCGAATGTGGAAACGGCCGCTGCGCCTAATATGCGCATTGTGCTGAAAGAAGACGCTGCCCTGCTCAATGACGTGGTGGTGATCGGCTACGGTGTACAGAAAAAGAGCGTCGTGACCGCCTCTATCGCCAAGGTGAGTGCTGAAGACCTGGAAGGCAAGATGCCCGTGCGTATGGACAATGCACTCAAGGGTTTGGCTGCAGGTGTCAACGTTACCTCTAATTCAGGTCAGCCAGGCGAAGGCTCGCGCATACGCATACGCGGTAATAACTCGGTGAACAGTTCGTCCGACCCCCTTTACATCGTCGACGGTATGCCGATAGAGGGTGGCCTTGACTTTGTCAACCCCAACGATATTGAGTCGATAGAGGTACTCAAAGATGCTGCCTCCGGCGCTATCTACGGTGCGCGTGCCGCCAATGGTGTGGTGCTTGTCACGACCAAGAAAGGCAAGATCGGTAAGACACAGATCAACTACAACTTCTCCTATGGCTGGCAGAGTCCTTGGAAGAAGCGTGACGTGACCAACGCACAGGAATATGCTGTGCTGCAGAATGAGAAATACATGAACGGTGGCTATGCACCCCTCTTCCAAGACCCCTACAAACTGACCGACTCCAACGGCCAGCCCATCGTGGGTGATGGTACCAACTGGCAAGAGTTGGTCTTCAACGACAATGCTCCAGTGGTCAACCACGATGTGACCATCAGCGGTGCATCAGAGAAAGTCAATTACTACCTCTCCATGGGCTACTTTACACAAGAGGGTATTGTGGGTGGTAACTACGGACAGTCCAACTACGACCGTCTCACGCTGCGCTCAAATACACAGTATAATGTGCTGGACGCATCAAAAGAGCGCAATTTCCTCAACAAACTTGACTTGAATGTCAATGTGGCCTATTTGCGTGTACACTCTACCGGTATCGGCACCAACTCAGAGTATGGCTCTGTCTTAGGTTCTGCCCTCTACATGTCGCCCTTGTTGGCTCCCACCGCCGTCAACTGGACCGATGACAATGGCGTGGCACACAACGTGGCCGATGACCTCATCGCCAATTTTGCCTCCTATGACCTGCCGCGTGACGTCAAGGGTAACCCCTACACCATCCCAGGCTCCTTCGGCACCTATCAGGAGATGAACAACCCCCTTGCGATGATGACCCTTAACCCCACCCGTGGCTGGTCACATAAGTTCGTGCCCAAGTTTGCTTTCGACCTGCAGCTCTGGGACAACTTGAAGTACCACTTCTCCTATAGCGCCGACCTCTCCTTCTATGGCAACAGCGGCGGCACCACCACCTATTATTATCTGTCGGGTAACAACCGTGCTGAGCACACCAGTGCCAGTGTCTACAAAGGCAATAACACGTTGTGGCAGATAGAGAACACCCTGACCTATGACGAGGTCTTTGGCAAGCACTCTATTGGTGTGGTGCTTGGACAGTCGGCCCTCAAATACAAAGGCGACGACCTGAGTGGATGGCACTGGGGTCTGGTCAATGTCAACAAGCCCTATATCAACTATACCAACGGCGTGATTGAATACACTAAAGACGGCGATGGCAATGTCACAGGCGCCACCGTTCCCTACGGTGTGGGAGGCAGCATGTATACCCAGCACCGCATGTCATCACTCTTCGGCCGTGTCAACTACAACTACGACGAGCGCTATATGTTCCAGGCCACTGTGCGTCGTGACGGCAGTAGCCGTTTCGGAACGAACAACCGCTACGGTACCTTCCCCTCCGCCTCTGTGGGATGGAATGTGACCAACGAGACCTTCATGGCATCCACCCGTTCCTGGCTCACCAATTTGAAGGTACGTGCCAGCTGGGGTAAGAATGGTAATGACGGTATCGGCGACTTCGCCTATACCACCCTCACCGCGATGGGCAACAACGTGTTCTTCGGCAAGATCGCACAGAAGAACATCGGTTCAAAGGCCGACAAGACCGCCAACCCTGACCTCAAGTGGGAAGAGAGTGAGCAGACCGATTTAGGTCTCGACTTTGGCTTCTTCGACAACGCCCTCACCTTCACCGTTGACTACTTCATCAAAAAGACCAACGGTATGATTATCACCATGCCCATCCCCTCCTACGTGGGTGAGACCAAGCCCCTTGGCAATGCTGGTGACATGCAGAATAAAGGTGTGGAGTTTGAACTGGGTTACAAGTGGCACATTGCCGATGCCAAGTTTCATCTCAAAGGCAACGCTTCCTATCTGAAGAACACCCTGAAGAACTTAGGTAATGACACCGGTTTCCTCCCCCTCGACGGCGTTCAGGGTATCTCCGGTGGTGGCACACGCGCTGAGAATGGTCAGCCCTTCCCCTTCTTCTATGGCTATAAGACCAACGGCATCTTCCAGACCACAGAGGAAGTCAACGCCTATACCAATGCCAATGGCGGTCTGATACAGCCCAGTGCCCGTCCGGGCGACGTGCGTTTCGTCGATGTCAACGGCGACGGTGTCATCAGCGATGACGACCGCACCAATATCGGTAACGGTACCCCCTCATGGACCTTCGGTCTCAACTTCAACGCCGAGTGGAAAGGCTTCGACTTCAACGCCTTCTTCCAGGGTGTGAGCGGCGCCGACGTGTTTGACGCCACCTACCGCACCGATGTCTTCTCCGGCAACTATCCCACCTGGATGTTAGGCCGTTGGACAGGTCCCGGCACATCCAACAAATACCCCCGTCTGTCTCTCGGCGACGCTGTCAACTGGCAGATGTCAGACATTTATGTCTGCGACGCCTCCTACCTGCGTCTGAAGAACATCTCACTGGGTTACACTCTGCCACGCAGTCTCACTCAGAAAGTGATGATTGAGCGTCTGCGCTTCTACGTGATGGCCGACAACCTCTTCACCTGGACCAAATACTGGGGTTTCGACCCAGAGATCGGTTCTGGCGGCACCTCCCTTGGTGTAGACCGCGGTATCTATCCACAGGCACGCACCCTGGTCGTAGGATTCAATCTTTCATTCTAACCCCCAAATATATCTCACAATATGAAAACAACTCAATCACTGGTATTAGGAATGATGGTTTCTGCCGCGCTGCTGACCACCAGCTGCAGCGAGGACTTTCTCAACGTGGAGAAGCCCGACGGTGAGCCTCTCGAGGAATACTATAACAGCAAAGAACATATAGAAGAGGCGGTCATCGCCGCCTACGACCCCATCCACTGGCACGACTGGGGACTCGATCAGTATAATGCTTATAATATTGACTCAGAAATCATGGGTGACGACTTCTGGGTAGGTGGCGCCAACTATCAGGACATGTTGCACTGGCACATGCTTGGCAATTTTGAGGCTACTGCCGACCAGACCCTGAGCACCCTTTGGACGATAGACTACTCAGGTGTGAAGCGCTGCAATGACGCACTGAAATATCTCACTTGGGTGGAGTTAGACCCCAGTTATGAAGCCTCTTGTGAGATGCAGGTGCGCGGACTGCGTGTCTTCTACTACAACAACTTGTGGCATCTCTTCGGCAATATTCCTTTCTATCTGGAGAACCTGACCGCCAGCACCAATTATACCGCCCCGCAGCTCAAGGCTGATGAGGTTTATGAGCAGTTGATCACCGAGCTGGAGCAAGTCATCGACTCCAAGGTGCTGCCCATGAAATGGGATGACAACAACGCCGGACGTGTGTCGCAGGCCATGGCCATCATGATGTATGCTGAGATGGTGACCTATCAGAATGACACAGAGCGTTTCTTCAAAGCCCTCGGTTATCTGAAAGACCAGCTCATCGGTCAGGGCAAATACGCCCTGTATCCCGACTTCCGCGGCATGTGGCTCACCGATGGTGAATGGTGCAGCGAGTCAATCTGGGAGATCAACTACGACCAGACACAGTCGGAGCGCGACTGGGGGTCAGGACTTGCTGTTGGCGGTATGGTGATCCCGACGCTGATCTCACCCAACGACTGGCACAATGGTGACGGATGGGCCGAGGATGGCAACCAGGACGGATGGGGATTCCTTCCCATGCGACTCCGCACACTCCAGATGTATGACGCTGAAGACACCCGTATCGCCGGTACGGTGTGGGATGTGCGTGGCACAGAGTATACCCTCCGTGACGCTGACACCCATCTGTGGCTCTTCAAATACCGTCCTTTCGACGTAAACAATGCCAACGGCACCTCTTCGAAAAACCTCAACTATGCCAACAACTACCGCGTCTATCGCTATGCTGAGGCCCTGCTCTATGCCGCTGAACTTTCTCTGCGCGCCTCCAATGGCAATGCAGCCGATGCGACGAAGTATGTCAACGAGGTACGTGCCCGTGCAGGTATCGCCCCACTCAGCAATGTGACCCTCGACGATGTGTTCACCGAGCGCCACAAGGAGTTTGTGGGCGAGGGTAAGCGCTACTTCGACCTCGTGAGGGCGGAGTTTATGACCGATGCCCAGGTGTCATCCGCCAATAAGGCCACCGGCGTGCTTGTTCCCGCACAGGACGAGGGTGTCGTAGGCTCACAACGTACCAACGCTTGGAAACCCACCAAGAAGTATATCCCCATCTATCAGGCAGAGTTGGACTCTGACCCCGCTCTTGTGCAGAATGAAGATTATTTCAAATAAGTTGCTACGTTCTTGAGTTCTTATGTTTTTTGAGATTTTTCAACAATAGACCATATCAAAACAATGAAAAAGATTATATACAGCCTATTGGCAGCAGCCGTCGTCGGATGGACGTTTACGGCATGTTCACCCGACGAGTTTGAGGGTGTCGATCCCAATGGAGTGCCCACTATCAGCGGTGAGGACTTCACGCTGAATGTCGACCAAGAGGTCAACCAGATCACCGTGAATTATCCAGAGAAAGCAGGTGTTTATCCTATCTGGATCTTCAATGGTGCCACCTACAGCACCCTGAACAACGCTGGATGGGCCAACACCGAGGCCGGTACCTACACGGTGGAGATGAAACTTGGCAACCACAACGGAGTCAGTGTCACAAGTGTGAAGAAAGAGTTCACCTTCAATGAGACGAAGGTCAACTGGGACAACTATTTCAAGCGTATTGTAGACAAAGAGTGGCGTATCGACTACTCCGAGGTGGCCCACCTGGCCTGTGGCCCTTATGGTGGCGACGGCACAGGATGGTGGTCGGCAGGACCTGCTGAGAAAAAAGGCTTCGGTGTCTATGACGACCGCATCACTTTCACCGCCGACAACAAGAAGGGCGGCAGCTTCACTTACAACCCCGGAGCCGATGGCAAGACCTATGTGAACAAAGGTTGCGCCACATGGGGCACGAAAAACGATGACGCCGATGTGGATGTGGCCACCCAGCCACAGGTCTCTGCCTATTCTTTCGAACGTGGCAAGTGGACCGACTCAGAGAAACAACTCGTCGATGTCGACTATTTAGTGCTCAACGCCAACACCCTCTTCCCCTATATCAGTTCCGACCGTCAGTATCAGGAGCCACGTTTCCGCATCGAGACCCTCACCGCCTCCAAGATGGTGCTGGTCTATGAGAACCAGCCCGACAACATCTCTTGGCGCTTCATTCTCACCAGCAAGGCCGAGGAGAAAGGATTTGAGGGCTTCGACGCCAACAGCGACTTCAATATGTGGAAGGGCATCGACCCTGTGATGAGCTTCTACTACAACCCCGATCCCAACTGGAGCAATGAACAGACCGCCGTCCTGGAGGGTGGTTTCCAGAAAGGCAACAACGATTATACCTTCAACATCCCAAGCGAGTGCTATGCTGACTGGCAGGCACAGGTACATTTCCATACCTCTCTTGCACTCTCTGCCGCTGTCAACTATGACTTCTCCACCATCCTGTACGCCGATCAGGATATCGATGGCGTGATTGTGAAACTGACAGATGAGACCGACTCCGACTTCATCATCGAAGAGCATGTCAATCTCAAGGCCGGCGAGGAGTATATTTGCTGGAAGAGCGATGTGCCCGGAAAAGACCTCAAACCGGTGAAACTCGTCTTTGACTTCGGTCATGCCAAAGCCAATACCACGGTCAATATCCGCAACATTGTCATTAAAGATCATGCCAACGACGATGGCACCGTGCTGCCGACAGACCCAGACAAACCCTCTGTCAACTGGGTGGCTGTCGACTCTCCCGACAACCTCGGCGCAGGTTTCAATACTGTCGGAAGTATGGAATTCTGGTGGGCCGACGGTGGCTGGAGCCAGATCGGCAATCCACAGTTCTCCTACTCTAACGGCGTCTACACCATCATTGCCAACGACGCTACCGCTGCCGAGTGGCAGGCTCAGTGCTCCATCCACAACGTGTCGTTGCCCATAGAGCCAGGACAACTCTACGATGTCCGCGCCAAAGTGGAGTCGAGTGAGGACTTAGGACGCTTCACCTTCAAGATCTGCGAGGAGAGCGACGATAACAACACCCTCATCTATAATGGTGGACTGACACTGGAAGCTGGTGAGAACTTCGTTGAGTTTGTTGGCGTGAAATGCCAGAAGGATAAAGAGGACTCAGGTTTCGGCACTGCCAAACTGTTCCTCGACCTTGGCGGCTGTCCCGCTGGCCTTGAGATTCGCCTAAGCGATATCATTGTGCAGAAGCATAGTGAAAGTGGTGGTCAGACCAGTGGTGATGAATGGGACTGGACTTCTGGCAACAATCTCTGGAAGACAGTTTATGACAGTCAGCTGAAGCCTGTCTTCTGGTATGCTCCAGGCTGGAATCAGATTGCCGACCCCGCCTTCTCTCAGGATGGTGATGTCTATACCGTCACACTGCCCCAGGCTACCACTGACCAATGGATGGCACAGATGCATTTCGACACTGACCTCTCTGCCAAGCAAGGCGACAAGTACAATTTCTACTGCGTGCTGGAATCCGACCAGGATCATCCCGGTGTGACCGTGAAGCTCACCCAGGCTGGTGATGACAACAACTTCTTCTTCGCACCACGCGTACCCCTGTCAGCCTTCGAGCCCTATGTCTTCAAGCAGGAGGGGGTCACCCTGCCTAGCGCCGACGCCGCAGCGCTCAACCTTTTCTTTGACTTTGGAGGCAATGCTGCTGGCAACACCATCACCATCAGTAAAATCTATTTTGAGAAGGTACAATGAACATGCGTAAGTATTGCATTCTGATTTCACTGCTCTGCACAGCGGCTTTTGCCAGTTGCGGCGGTGGTGATGACGATAAGACTCCGACTGGCAGCGTCAGCTTGGCCTGCCAGCCGGAGAGCCTCTCCGCACCAGCCGAGGGCGGTGTTTACACCGTCAACGTCAGCACCACAGGCAAGGAGTGGGGGGCTTATACTGACGCCGACTGGATGAAAGTCTCCACTCAGGGCACGACCTCTCAGCAGGGCACGGTGACTGTGACCGTCACCGCCAACCCCACCACAGAGGTGCGTTCGTCGTCTGTCACCCTGATGGCAGGTGCGGAGCGTAAGACAATCCCCGTCACTCAGGCCGCTTCCGCCCGGTCAGCCTACTATGCACCCGAAGGTTACTCCTTGGTATGGCATGACGAGTTTGATGAAGGCACAGAGTTGAACGCTGCAGACTGGACCCATGAGGTGAAAAACTCTGGATGGGTGAACAATGAGTTGCAGAATTACGTCAACCACCTGTCGCCCGAAGGGAAGGCAGTGACAGAGATCCGTAACGGCGCACTCCGCATCAACTGCTTCAAGGAGAATGGCAAGATCTATTCAGGTCGTGTTTATGCCAAGGTGAAACAGGGTTGGAAATATGGCTATATTGAGGCGAGCATCAAGCTGCCCAAAGGAAAGGGCACCTGGCCCGCTTTCTGGATGATGCCGGTCAACTTCCGCTCCTGGCCCGCAGATGGTGAGATTGATATCATGGAAGAGGTGGGTTATCACCCCAACTATGTGTCGTCGAGTCTGCATGCCAATGCACATGTACACTCCAACAACACCCAAGTGACGCATGAGATGCTCTGCAATGGCGCCGAGGGTGAGTTCCACACCTATGCGATCCTTTGGACTGCACAGAACATCACTACCTACGTCGATGGCAAGGTGCAACTCTCTTACGACAACCGTGGCCTGGGTCGTGATGACTGGCCCTATGATGACCCCTTCTATGTGATATTCAACCTCGCATGGGGTGGTGATTGGGGTGGCGCACAAGGTGTCGACGAGAGTGCCCTGCCAGTCACAATGGAAGTGGACTATGTCCGTGTGTTCCAGAAGTAGGTCTGCTAGATTGAAAGGCTATTAGGTTAATAGGTTTATTAGGTTATTAGGTTGAAAGGTTCAGAATAGTAAATTTTGTGATATCATGATGAAAAAGATAGGATTGATAGTACTGTTGGCCTTGCCTCTTGGTGTGAGAGCCCAATCGCCGGTCTATCTTGATGCGACACGACCTGTGGAGCAGCGGGTGGAGGATGCCCTCTCACGTATGACACTCGACGAAAAAATCGCCGTGATCCATGCACAGAGCAAATTCTCATCAGCGGGAGTGAAACGACTCGGGTTTCCCGATTTCTGGACCGATGACGGTCCGCATGGTGTGCGCCCTGACGTGCTTTGGGACGAGTGGGAGCAGGCCGGACAGACCAACGACTCGTGCGTCGCTTTCCCTGCACTCACATGTCTCGCCGCCACCTTCAATCCGCAGATGGCACGCATCTATGGCGAGAGTCTTGGCGAGGAGGCCCTCTACCGTGGCAAGGACATGATTTTAGGCCCAGGTGTCAATATCTACCGCACCCCCCTCAATGGCCGCAACTTCGAGTATATGGGCGAAGACCCCTATTTGGCCAGTCGCATGGTGGTGCCCTACATCAAGGGTCTTCAGTCGAAGGGAGTGGCTGCGTGTGTCAAGCACTATGCCCTCAACAACGACGAGAACTACCGCCATCAGGTGAATGTGGTGGTCGACGATCGCGCCTTGCACGAGATTTATCTCCCTGCTTTTAAAGCCGCCGTCACCGAGGCCGGCACGTGGGGCATTATGGGAGCTTACAACCTCTACAAGGGTCAGCACAACTGTCACAACGAGATCATGCTCAACAAGATCTTGAAGGGAGACTGGAAGTATGATGGTGTGGTGGTGTCGGACTGGGGTGGTGCGCATGACACCGACGAGGCTGTCTACAATGGCCTCGATATGGAGTTTGGCACCTGGACTGACGGTCTCACCATGGGCAAGACCAATGCCTACGACCTGTATCACTTGGCCGATGCCTACAAACAAGGCATCAAAGCGGGTAAATACAGTGAACGTGAGTTGAATGACAAAGTGCGTCGCGTGTTGCGCCTCTTCTTCCGCACGACGATGAACCGCAACCGTGGTTATGGCTTCCTTTGTTCAGAAAGTCACTATGAGGCGGCAGAGAAAATCGCTGAAGACGGTATCGTGCTGTTGCAGAACAAAGGCGCTGTGCTTCCCCTTCGCTTAGAGGGCAAAAAACGAGTGCTCGTCGTGGGTGAGAACGCCATCAAGATGATGACGGTGGGCGGCGGCAGTTCGTCGCTCAAGGTGCAGCGTGAAGTGTTGCCGCTCGACGCCATGGAAGCCGTTTGTGCCCGGATGGGCGTGGCATGTGACTATGCCCGCGGATATGTGGGCGACACGGTACAGAGTTACAATGGTGTCACGGTAGGCAGGAGCATAGCTGAGAGCCGGACAGCTGAAGAGTTGCTGGCCGAGGCGGTGGAGAAAGCCCGTGATGCTGACTATGTGATTGTCTTCGGCGGTCTCAACAAGAGCGATTTTCAGGATTGTGAGGGACACGACCGCAAGGAGTATGGTCTGCCCTATGGTCAGGACCTCTTGATGGAGCGACTGGCAGCTGTCAACAAAAACATCGTCTTTGTTAATATCTCCGGCAATGCGGTGGCCATGCCATGGCGCGACCGTGTGCCTGCCATCGTGCAGGGTTGGTTTATCGGTTCGGTGTCGGGTGTTGCATTGGCACAAGTGCTTACAGGTGAGGCCAATCCCTCTGGCAAACTCCCCTTCACCTGGCCCAATGCGCTCAATGATGTGCCAGCCCACCGGCTCGACGCCTTCCCTGGTGTTTGGCGTGAGGGGCATGAGATCATCGACGAAGAGTATAAGGAAAGCATCTTTGTGGGCTACCGTGGTGTAGACAAGTATAAGACACGTCCTGCCTTTGCCTTTGGTCATGGTCTGAGTTATACCACTTTTAAGCTGGGTAAGGCTGTGGCTGACAAGAAGGCGATGACACAGGATGACAAAATCACTTTCACCGTCAATGTCACCAACACGGGTTCCTGTGCCGGCGCAGAGGTAGTGCAGTTGTATGTCAGCGACCTCAAGTCATCGCTGCCCCGTCCCGCTAAGGAACTGAAAGGTTTCTCAAAAGTCTATTTGCAGCCGGGTGAGAGTCGCGACGTGAGTATCACCGTCGGGCGTGAAGCCCTGAGTTTTTATGATGACATTCGCCAGCAGTGGGTGGCTGAGCCAGGCGACTTCGAGGCCCTTATCGGCACCGCTTCCGACCAAATCACATCCAAAGTGAAGTTTACACTGCGTTGATGTCAGTTTTTCTGAACCATTGAGTTTCTTTGCACTCTCAACTTGCAAAAGTTGTCAAGATAATCCGCTTTATTTCTCAAAAAATAGGGTGGATTATTTTTTTTGACTATATTTGCATGGAGAATGAGCAAAAGCATGAAATATGGAGCGCCAGCCCATGCTCACCCTCGTAAGGCATGGGTGGATGCGTTGAGAGCATTGGCCATCTTTTTGGTGGTCTATGGGCATCGTGCGGGTCATCCCGACTTTTACCTTTTCTCCGGCCCGGTCAAGATGCCGCTGTTTTTTGCATTGTCAGGCTATCTTTTCAACACCTGTGGAGGATGCGACAAGGAGTTTCTCCGTCGGCTGTTCTGGTCGGTGGTGGTGCCATGGATGTTTCTGGGCTACCTTCCCATGGTTGCGGCAGTTCCAGTGAAAGGCGTCGCATATTTATGGCATGCATTTGTTGAAGTGGTCAGTGGTGCCATTTTATGGTTCATGCCTTGCTTCATCATCGGAAAGATCATGTTTTATTATCTGCTCAAATGGTGCAAAGACCGTGACGTGCTGATGTTTTTGGCCACTGCAGTGCTTTTCGGTGTGGGTTGTGAGTTGGTGTCACACCATATGCTCGACTTTGCCAAAATCAATATTGCCATGACTGTGCAAGGGTATTTCCTCTTTGGCTATCTGTTTAAGAAGTACGAGCGTACATTGACCCATGTGCGCCCTGTCTATCAGTATGGGGCTTTGGCCGCGTTTTTCATCCTAGGATTTGTGAGTAGGTCTCTGTATCCCAATCAGAGGATGAATGTAGATCATGGGGCATACTATCATGTTCCTCTTTGTCTGACGATGGTTGTCATTGGGTTATATGCCCTGTTTGTGTTGTCTCAGAAAGTGGCCCATTATCCTTCGTGGATACAAACCATAGGCAAGAACTCTTTGGCGATTTATATGCTCGACAGATACGCCATTCAGCCAGTTTCTATGTTTTATGATTTTGACCATGCCCGATATCCTGCCGCGCTGGTGTATGCATTGATTTACTTCTTATGGAGTGCTTTTTTTGCCATTATAATAACCAAGATACTCAATCGTTACATACCATGGGCCACAGGGCACCGTGGATAAAAAGACCTTTATGATGAGAACATTGTTATTGCTGTTTTTGACCGTGACACCGCTTCTCACTGAGGCACAGGTCAACCTTGACTCGCTCTACCGTTGTCTCGACAGTGAGATAGAGAGATTTCCACAGTATGTGTCAGTGCATGACCGCGAGGTGGCGGATTTGAGCCGTCAGCTGGACGAGTCTAAGGATGACAGTCTGCGTTATGTGCTCTCTTATCAATTGTATGACCTATACCGTGCCTTTGTCAACGACTCGGCCATTTATTACCTGCGCCAGTGCATCCGCCTCGCAGAGCAAAATGGGCGGCGGTCGCAGGTGGGTGAGTGTCGTTCGTTGCTGGCGTTGAGATGTTCCAACACGGGCATGTACGATGAGGCGTTGGAGATCCTGCAGCAGGTGCGGCCAGAAGAATTGGACCGTCAAGCATTGGGAGTGTATTATGAGGCTTGCAACCATGTGTATAATGAGTTGGCCTACTACACCCATTTGGACGATATGCGGCAGACGTATCAAGAGAAGGCGGGGCAGTATGAGGCGCTCCTGCTTGCCACGATCCCAGAGAATTCCAACACCGCTTTCCTGCGTCGGGAGATGATAGACCTTGGGGCGGGACGGCTTCAACAATCGATGGCCACCAACAACCAATGGCTGGAGACAGTAGAGCGGGGGAGCCATCCCTACGCCTTGGTGGCGCTCTACCGATATTTAGAGTTTAAGGCGCAGAACGACTCCATACAGATGATGTACTGGTTGGTGGAGTCGGCCTTGGCGGATGTGCGCAATGCCGTGATGGACCAGGGCTCCCTTTGGGAACTGGCAAACCAGCTGATGTTGCAGGGCGACGTAGACCGTGCCCATCGTTATATCAGTTTCACCAGTGACTGTACCAACCGCTATGGTTCGCGTCAGCGCAACTGGCAGATCTCTCCGCTGCTCTCAGATATAGCCAATCAGTATAAGCAGCGCAGTGAGCACAACCGTCATCGGTTGGCAATGACCCTTGCGGCCATCAGTGTGCTGGCTTTGCTGTTGTTGGCCTCCCTGTTTTATGTCAACCGCCAGCGCAAGCGTCTGGCCCGGGCGCAGGAGGTGCAGCAACATACCAACAAAATGTTGGCCAATGCCAACGCACAGTTGTCAGAGAAGAATCAGGCCCTTTCGGATGTCAACCGTCAGTTGCATGCTCTCAATGCGCAGTTATCGGAGTCCAACCGTGTGAAAGAGGAATATGTGGGGCGTTTCATGCGGCTTTGCTCCATCTATATTGACAAGATGGACAAATTTCGCAAGCGTGTCAATAAGATGATCAAGAACCACGAGTATGAGGAACTTTATACCGCCACCCGTGGACAAGAGTCAAAAGACCAGCAGCTAGAGGAGCTTTATGAGAGTTTCGACGCGGCGTTCCTGCATCTTTTCCCCAATTTCATCGACGAGGTCAATGTGCTGCTCCGGCCAGAAGAGAAGATGGAGTTGCAGAAAGACCAGCGGATGAACACCGGGCTGCGTATCCTCGCTTTGATACGCCTTGGCATTGATGACAGTTCGAAGATAGCTGAGTTTCTCAACTATAGTGTCAATACCATCTACAACTACCGTGCGCGATTGAAGAGCGGTGCCACCGACCGTGAGAACTTTGAGCATCGTGTCAAAGAGATCGGCATGCCAAAATAGCAAAATCTCAAAAGACTCACACAATATTTTCAGCGTCATGACGTTATATAGACGTGCTTAGACGTAAAATCATTATTTTCGTATGGCTGGCGCTTATCTCCTTGGGGGCAAGCGCACAGTATGATGTACCCTTTAGTCACTATTGGGACATGGAGCCGTATTTTAATCCGGCGGCCGTAGGAAAAGAGTCAAAACTCAATGTGACGGCAGCCTATGCACTCAATTTTGTGGGTTTCGAGCACAACCCCCGTACCATGTATGTGGGTGGCGACATGCCCTTTATGCTGATGAATTCCTATCAAGGTGTGGGACTTTCCCTGCTCAATGACCAGATAGGTCTCTTCACACACCAGCGTCTTGTTGCTCAGTATGCCAGCAAGTTGAAATTGTTTGGAGGTACTTTGAGCATTGGCGCCCAGGCTGGTATGATTATGGAGAATTTCGATGGCAGCAAGGTGGATGTGGATGACACTACAGACCCCGTGTTTGTCACCTCAGAGCTTGACGGACAAGCGCTCGACCTAAGTGCGGGTCTTTATTACAAGCATGGGCGGTGGTATGTCGGTTTGTCGGCTCAGCACCTCACTGCCCCTTTGGTGGAGTTGGGTGAGACCAGTGAGTTGCAGATAGACCGTACATATTATTTGACAGGTGGATACAATATAAAGTTGAGAAATCCGTTTCTTACTATACACCCTACTTTTCTCGTGCGCACCGATGGGGTGGCCTATCGTGGAGATATCACCGCGCGCCTGGAGTATACACACGAGGAGAAACACATGTATGTGGGTGTGGGATGCAGCCCTACCAACTCGGTGACTGCCCTTATCGGAGGTCGTTTTCAGGGTTTCAACGTGGGCTACAGCTATGAGTTTTACACTTCCGGCCTCAGTTTGGGCAATGGGAGTCATGAATTGTTTGTCAGCTATCAGACGGATATCAACTTAGTGAAAAAAGGTAAGAATAAGCACAAAAGCGTGAGAATCTTGTAGAGATATGAAAATGAGAAATGTTTGCATAGTCCTTTGCCTGGCCCTCATGGCAGTCGTCAGTGGCTGCATGGGAGGCAAGTCGGCCACCTCGTCAGGACGTGGTGGCGAGGTCGTGGGCGTAGGCGGTGGAAGAAGTTTCAAGGAGCCGGCACCTTTTGGCATGACGCAGGTGAAACGTGGATTCCTCAAAATGGGTATCGACCAGAAAGACACCTTATGGGGTAAGGAGACCCCAGTGAAGGAGATCTCCGTTGACGGGTTCTGGATTGATGAGACAGAGGTGACCAACTCCAAATACAAGCAGTTTGTCTACTGGGTGCGTGACTCTATCCTCCGCGAGCGTCTCGCCGATCCTGCCTATGGTGGCGACGAGTCGTATAAGATCACCGAGGACAAAAACGGTGACCCTGTCACCCCGCATCTTGACTGGAAGAAGAACCTGCCTCGTAAGCCCAATGAGGATGAGCAGCGTGCCTTTGAAAGTCTCTATGTCACCAATCCCGTGACAGGCGAGAAGATGCTCGACGCCAGCCAGCTCAACTACCGTTATGAGGTCTATGACTACACCACAGCCGCGCTTCGTCGCAACCGCATCAACCCCGAGGAGCGCAATCTCAACACCGATGTGACAGTGGATCCCAACGAGGTGGTGATGATCTCCAAGGACACAGCCTATATCGACGACGAGGGGCGCATCGTGAGAGAGACCATCAACCGTCCGCTCTCCGGACCGTGGGACTTCCTCAACACCTACATCGTCAATGTCTATCCCGACACCACCTGTTGGATCAACGACTTCCGCAACTCCGACAACGAGATGTACCTGCGCAACTATTTCAGCAACCCCACCTACAACGAATACCCCGTCGTCGGTGTGACCTGGGAGCAGGCCAATGCGTTCTGTGCTTGGCGCACTGACTATCTGCTCAAGGGTCTGGGTCCTGAGGCACGTTATGTGCAGCGCTATCGTCTGCCTACAGAGGCAGAGTGGGAATATGCTGCCCGTGGTAAAGACGGCACCGAGTTTCCCTGGGAGAATGAGAGTGTGAAGAGTGGTGACGGCTGTTTCTTTGCCAATTTTAAGCCCGACAAGGGCAATTACACGAAAGACGGCAACCTGATCACCAGTCGTGTGGGCATCTATTCTTCCAACAGCAATGGTCTATATGACATGGCTGGCAATGTGGCCGAGTGGACCAGCACAATTTACACCGAAGCCGGTGTCGATGCCATGAACGACCTCAACCCGCAGTTGGAGTATAAGGCCGCCAAGGAAGACCCCTACCGACTGAAGAAGAAAAGCGTGAGAGGTGGTTCGTGGAAAGACCCAGAGTCGTATATCCGTTCAGCCTGGCGCTCCTGGGAATATCAGAATCAGCCCCGTTCCTATATCGGGTTCCGCTGTGTGAGAAGTATGGCCAGTTCATCAAGTACTAAACAGAAAAGCAAGAAATAAGGATGACAAAGTACAGCAAATTCAATATCGTCTATCTGTTGCAGAAATGGATGGACAGCGTGCCGGGGCAGACTTTCCTCAACTATGCTTATAGCTGGGGCGCCTCGATTGTGATTTTAGGTACATTGTTCAAGCTCACCCACATGAAAGGAGCCGACCTCATGCTGTTTATCGGTATGGGCACAGAGGTGGTCGTGTTCTTCCTCTCCGCTTTCGACCGTCCTTTCGACAAAACCACCGATGGTATGGACCTGCAGACCCATTATGGTGCTGAGAGTGAAATAGAAGGCGCCGGGGAGAATGAGGCCTTACAACCCGCTGTCGTAGGCGGTGTGGTGACAGGTGGCATCGTGGCCGGTGGCCAGCCGATGGTGGCCGGCGATGGAGAAGGTGAGGAGGCTGAAGGCCAACCGATGGCTGCTGTCTATGGTGGCGGCGGTGGCGGTACCATCATCATCGGCGGTGGTGGCGGTACGTATGCTGGTGAGGGTTCACCCGTTGGTGAAGGCCAGTCTGGTGAGGCTCCCGTTGGCACAGAAGGTACTCCTGCCGAGGGCGTGCCTGTGGTGCAGGGTGGTGTGTCCACCGCATGGGTCAGCCAGCAGCAACAAGTGTCGCCTGAGATGGCCGAGGCCACAGAGAACTATGTCGAAGAGTTGAAGAAACTCACAGAGATGCTGGGCAAGGTCAACGAGCAGAGTATGCGCCTGACCCGCGACTCAGAGGAGATGGAGAACCTCAACCGCACGCTCACAGGCATCTGCAAGGTTTACGAGATGCAGCTCAAGGGAGCCAGTCAGCAGATTGGCACCATCGATCAGATCAATGAACAGTCAAAGAAGATGGCTCAGCAGATAGAACGTCTCAACAAGATCTACGCCCGCATGATCGAGGCTATGACCGTGAATATGCGTAGCAATCCACCTGCTGCACCAGAAAATATTGATATATAATGGCTATTAAGAAAAGACCCGTCTCGCCACGCCAGAAGATGATCAATCTGATGTATGTCGTCCTCATGGCTATGCTTGCGATGAACATTTCCACGGAAGTGCTCAACGGATTCTCCATTGTCGAGGAGAGCCTCAGACGGTCCACTGCCAACTCTTCCAAAGAAAACCAGGCCATGCTGGCCGACCTTGACGAGCAGATGAAGATCAACCCTGCCAAGGTGAGGGAGTGGTTTGAGAAGGCTCAGGGTGTCAAAGCCATGACCGACTCGCTCTACGACTTCGCGCAGAGTCTGAAGGAAGAGATCGTGCGTGAAGCCGACGGCAAGGAGGGGGATATCAACAATATCAGAAACAAAGAAAACCTGGAGGCCGCCAGTCATGTGATGCTGGCACCTGGTGTCGGCAAGGGTAAGGTGCTGTATCAGGCTGTCAACTCCTACCGTGAGCGTATCCTCAAGATGGTGAATGACCCCACCCAGCGTGAGATCATCGCCGGCAACCTCTCTACCGAACTGCCCAAAAATGCCCACACCATGGGCAAGAACTGGCAGGAATATATGTTTGAGAGTATGCCTGTGGCCGCCGCTGTCACCCTTCTCTCCAAACTGCAGAGCGACATCCGCTATGCCGAGGGTGAGGTGCTCCACTCGCTGGTGGCCAATGTCGGTGTCAAAGATATCAGGGTCAACAAGATAGACGCCTTTGTCGTGCCCGACAAGACCACTCTCTATCCCGGCGAGCGGCTCACCGCTCATATCATCATGGCCGCTGTAGACACCACCCAACAGCCCGAGATTTATGTCAACGGCACACGTGTAGGCACCAACAACGGCACCTATTCGTTGACAGCTGGTGGCGTGGGTGAGCACTCATTCGGTGGATATATCCTCATGCGCAATGCCGATGGTGAGATGTTGCGGCGTGAGTTCCGCCAGAAATACAATGTCATCTCACCTCCGTCGGGAGCCACCGTGGCTGCCGACCTCATGAACGTGCTTTACGCCGGATTTCAGAACCCCATCAGTGTGAGCAGCTCCGGCATCCCGCAGAATTCCATCTCGCTCTCCATGACAGGCGGTTCGCTCACCTCACAAGGCAATGGTCACTATATCGCCGTGCCTTCGTCAGTGGGGCAGGATGTGACCTTCACCGTCACAGGCTCCGACCAGGGCAAGAGCCGTGTCATGGGGCAGGCCGTTTTCCATGTGCGTAAGTTGCCCGACCCGACAGCGTATATCTCCATTGGCACCGACCGTTATAAAGGTGGCCGCCTTGCCAAAGCGTCGCTGATGGGCGTGGGAGGTATCAGGGCTGCCATCGACGATGGCTTGCTCGATATCGAATTCAAAGTGATCAGTTTCGAGACTGTGTTCTACGACAACATGGGCAATGCCGTGCCCATGGCGTCGGCCGGAGCATCCTTCTCCGACCGCCAGAAAGACGCGTTCCGCAAACTTTCACGCAACCGCCGCTTCTATATCACCAATGTGTCGGCCATCGGTCCCGACGGAATCACCCGCAAACTGCCACAGGCCATGGAGGTGATAGTGAATTAAAGTGCTTTTCGCTGTTGGCTTTTTGCTTTCGCCATAAGAGCGAATAGTGATTGCCGAATAGCGAACATCGAACCCCGAACTCCGAAAACCAAAACAAGATATGAGACGTATACTATTCATATTGATGATCATGAGTCTGGCGTCGTCGGTCATGGCGCAGCCACAGTCGCGCCGGCAGCAGGCTCAGCAGCAGAAAGCGAAGTCCAACGCCAACAATATCACCACCCGTGCGCAGGTGTCATTTCCCACCGCTGCCACCATGTCTGAGGATGTGGTGTGGCGCCGCGATATCTATCGGGAGATGAATTTGGAGGATGAGTCCAATGCCGGATTGTATTATCCGGTGGAGCCGATGGGCAACCAGATGAATCTCTTCACCTATCTTTTCAAGTTGCTCATGCATGGCAATATCAACGCTTATGAGTACCGTCTTGACGGAAATGAGTCGTTTGAGGACTCTGCCAAGGTGAAAAGGCTCAATTTCCTCGACAACTACCACATCTATTATGAGCGCAACAACGGAAAAGTGCGCATCGATGACAGCGACATTCCTTCAAGAGAGGTTAAGGGGTATTATATCAAAGAGAGCGCCTATTATGATCAGGGGACGTCTACTTTCCATCGCAAGGTGATTGCCCTTTGTCCTATAATGATGCGTGAGGATGATTTCGGTGAGGGGTCTACCAAATACCCGCTCTTCTGGGTGAAATACGATGACGTCGCACCCTTCCTGAGCAAGCAGACCATCATGACGAGCAACCTCAACAATGCCGCCACGATGAGTATCGACGATTTCTTCACCACCAATAAGTATAAGGGCAAGATCTACAAGACTACCAACATGCTAGGACGCACGCTGGCACAATATTGTCCTGACGACTCTGCCATGGCCCGTGAGCAGCAGCGCATAGAGATGGAACTGGTGGAGTTTGAGAAAAATATCTTCGGCGACCAAGCCAAAAAAGATTCCCTCGACAGCATCGCTAAAGCGGCGTCTGTCAAAGACAAAAAAGTGAAGAAGGACAAGAGCACCAACCGTCGCTCAGGCTCTTCCGACAAGGAGGAGAAAGTGAGTAAACCGAAACGAGAGCGGTCTTCATCGGGCGTGGCTCCAGCCCGTGTCTCCGTACGACGTGAGCGTCATTAGAAAATATAACCTACAGGGGTTGAGCATCCGCTCAACCCCTGTAGGTTTATAGGTTGTAGGTTAAAAAGGGTCTGTCTTTGAGATTCTATAAAAATCTTTCAATTGTTTGGAAGTCTCATGAAAAATGTTTATTTTCGCAGTCTAAGATTAAAAGATGAATGTAAAGGAGGCATTTGAATATGAAACATCATGTATTTTTCGCCGTTCTCATCACCTTTTTGCTTGGCACAGCCAGTGCTGGGGCTCAGGTGAAATGGGGAGTCAAGGGCGGTTATAACATCACCGATATGTCACTTGACAAGACTGTGCTCAACTCGGAAAACCGTCACGGCTTTTTCGTGGGGCCAACACTGAGAGTGGAGACTCCGCTCTTAGGTCTTGGCTTCGACATTTCCGCCCTCTATGACCAAAGAGAGTCGAAGGTGGGCAATGACACACCTGTCACCATGACAACTAAGATGGTGACTGTGCCACTGAACGTGCGTATCTCGATAGGAACCAGGAGCACATTTGCACTGTTTGGCTATGCGGGTCCGCAGATAGGCTTCAACCTCAACGATGATGACAAGGTGATCGACCAAGTAAAGAGTTGGCGGTATCGTGAGTCCAATTTCAGCGTCAACCTCGGTGGTGGTATCCTCTTGGGCAATTGTTTCCAGTTGACCGCCAATTACAATATCGTCTGTGGGCGCACCGCCGATGTGACGGCCGGCTCCGCCATCGATATGGTGAAGGACGACTTGAAGAAACATGAGGCAAAAGAAAACGCCTGGCAGATCGGTGCCGCTTTCTTCTTTTAACAATGTCAGGTTTTTGGGTATATGAGATATGCCGATGTGATACTGCCCCTGCACCTGGAGGGGATGTTTACCTACGCTGTTCCCGACGGGTTGGTGAAATCTGTCGGCAGAGGTATGCGTGTGGTGGTGCCGCTCGGCCGTAGTAAGACCTACATCGCGATGGTGGCGGAGGTGCACGACCGCCAGCCTGCCTTTGAGTGTAAGCCTATCATGACCGTGCTCGACACCCGGCCTGTATTGCTCGACACCCAACTGCGCTTGTGGCAGTGGATAGCCGAATACTACATGTCGGCTATCGGAGATGTCTACACTGCAGCGATGCCGGCAGGACTGAAGGAGGAGAATTTCCGCCCGAAAATGGAGACCTATGTCACCCTCCATGAGCGATACCGTCATGAACAGGCACTGCATGTGGCGCTCAACATGCTATCTAGAGCCAGTCAGCAGCAGAAAGTATTGGTCGATTTCCTGGCGCTATCGCACTACGACACCATGGAAGGTGACACCTGTCAAGAAGAAGTGGTGGAAATCTCCCGGGATGAATTGATCAACACCTCTCACTGCACTACCTCGACGGTCAAAGCATTGGTGGACCGTGGCATCCTTGTGCTCTACCAGCGTGAGGTAGGGCGGCTCAACGATGGTAAAGAGATGGTCCTAGAACAAGTCAACCGACTCAGTCAGCCTCAACAAGAAGCATACAACCAGATACTTTTCCAGTTTTTGCGTAAGAATGTGGTGCTCCTCCATGGTGTCACTTCCAGCGGCAAGACAGAGGTGTATATCCACTTGATGCAGAAAACCCTCAGCGAGAAGAAACAAGTGCTCTATTTGCTGCCTGAGATAGCACTCACTGTGCAGATCACACAGCGTCTGCAACGGGTTTTTGGCCATCGTATCGGCATCTATCACTCCCGTTACAGTGATGCCGAGCGGGTGGAGGTGTGGCGCAAACAACTCTCCGACGATCCATACGATATCATCCTGGGTGCCCGCAGTGCGGTGTTTTTGCCCTTCCAACGTTTAGGGCTGGTCATCATCGACGAGGAACATGAGACCTCGTTCAAGCAGCAGGAGCCATCTCCCCGTTATCATGCGCGCTCTGCCGCTATCGTCCTGGCGTCGATGTTTGGTGCCAAGACCCTTTTGGGCACCGCCACCCCCTCTATGGAGAGTTACCATAATGCACAGGTGGGCAAGTATGGACTGGTGACATTGACACAGCGTCATCGCGATATGGAGTTGCCAGAGATACAGGTGGTGGATATCAAAGACTTGCAACGGCGCAAGATGATGCGTGGACCATTCTCACCACCATTGCTCATCGCAGTGAGAGAGGCGTTGAAAAACGGCGAGCAGGTTATCCTCTTCCAAAACCGCCGGGGATTTGCGCCAATGATTGAATGCAAAGTATGTGGATGGGTGCCACGTTGTCAGAACTGCGATGTGTCGCTCACCCTTCACAAGACAATGAATCTGCTCACCTGTCATTATTGCGGCTATACCTACACGGTGCCCAGTCAATGCCCCTGTTGTGAGAGTAAGGAGATACGTGGGCGAGGCTTCGGTACGGAGAAAGTGGAGGATGAGATACGTGACATTTTCCCCGAGGCGCGTATTGCGAGGATGGATCTTGACACTACACGCAGCAAGTCGGCCTATGCCCGTATCATCAACGACTTCTCAGCAGGGCGTACCAACTTGCTCGTCGGCACGCAAATGATCAGCAAGGGTCTGGACTTTGACAAGGTCAGCGTGGTGGGCATTCTCAATGCCGATAGCATGCTCAATTATCCTGACTTCCGTGCCTATGAGCATGCGTTTATGATGATGGCTCAGGTGAGTGGACGGTCAGGACGGAAAGGCAAGCAGGGCAAGGTGATATTGCAGACCAAAAGTCCTGAGTTGCCGGTGATACAGCAAGTGGTGCACAATGACTACCGCGCCCTTTACGAGGCATTGGTGGAAGAGCGTCGCACATTTCGCTACCCACCGTTCTACCATATCGTATACGTCTATCTAAAACATGCCCATGACCCTGTGGTCGACTCAGCGGCGGTGTTGTTTGGCTCCCTCCTCCGACAGTGGTTTGGCGACCGTGTCCTTGGTCCCGACAAACCCGCCGTGGCGCGTGTCAAAGCCCTGTGCATCCGAAAAATCGTGGTAAAGCTTGAAAATGGTATCGACCTGCGACGTGTGAGGGAGTATCTGCGTATGGCTCAGCGACAAGTCATGCAGGACAAACGCTATGCTTCCTTGCAAGTCTATTTTGACGTGGATCCACTGTAGCATAATGAGTGTAAAATATGCACATTTTCTTAATAGTGTGCATAATTTTCTTATTTCCCAACAAATAATTGTTAAAGAGTGTTATTAAAATACGGAAATTTTGAACAATTTATCTACCTTTGCAAACAATTTTTTAAAGGTATTTTAAGATGAATAAAATTAAATTAGCAATTACAGCGATTTTATTTTCAGGAAACATCACCGCTTTTGCTGGCGGTATTCTTACTAACACCAATCAAAGTATCAGTTTCTTGCGCAACCCTGCACGCGATGGTGCCATCGGGCTCGATGGTGTCTATTCCAACCCAGCAGGCGTCGCTTTTATGACCGACGGACTGCATCTGGCATTCAACTGGCAATATGCCCGTCAGACACGTACCATCACCTCGCAGAACGAACTGTTCAAGCTGGGTTTTAAAAACAATGGTCAGGATACCAAGAAATTTCAAGGTGTTGCCAACGCACCATTCATTCCCTCCATACAGGCCGCATATAATAAAAATAATTGGAGTTTTCAGTTCAATTTCTCTGTCCTTGGCGGTGGCGGAAAATGTGAGTTTGATCAGGGCATCGGTTCGTTTGAGACCGTTGTCGGAGCTATCACCAGCAAACTCATCAATACGTCCGATATGCTCAACTCCAAGCTCTCTGCTCTTGGAGCCAGCGTGCCCACGGTGACAGGCTATGATGTGGATGGATATATGAAGGGACAGCAGTATTATTTCGGATTCCAGGTGGGCGCCGCTCATCGGTTCAACGAACATCTGTCAGTCTATGGTGGTCTGCGTTTCCTTTATGGTACCGCCTCTTACGAAGCCCGTCTCAACAATATCCGTGTGATGAATGGCAACACAGGTATTACCTTGCCAGAGTATTTTGAAGGTGTGGCAAAGGGACTGGTCGATGCCAAGACCAACATCACCACCATGGGCGATCAAGTGAAAAGTGGCATCGCCCAATACGTGGCAGCTTATATGGCAGCTGGTATGACACAAGAGCAGGCGATGCAACAGCCGGCAGTACAGAATCTGGTGCAGCAAGGTCAGCAACTGCAGGCCGCAGGTCAGGAGTTGCAGGCTGCTGGTGACCAGTTGACAGCCAGTGCTGAGACGTTGGCACCCTACGCCAATGGCATGAACCTGAAGTCGGACCAGACGGGTTGGGGTGTCTCTCCAGTGATCGGCATCGACTACAAGACAGAGCGTTTCAATTTTGCCGCCAAGTATGATTTCAAGACACGGATGAGGATGAAGAACAATTCCGACCTAAAGGAAGCCTCTGTCATCTCCGCCACCAATAAATATGTCAATGGCACCAGCGTACCAGAGGACTCGCCAGCCCTGTTGGCTTTGGGTGCTCAATGGTCAGTGACCCCCGATGTGCGTCTGAATCTGGGTTATCATCATTTCTTTGACACTGACGCCCATTGGTATGAGCACAGTGAGAAAAAGCTCGACGGTGGCACCAATGAGTATCTTGGTGGTGCAGAGTGGGACATCAACAAAAAACTCACTGTGAGTGGTGGTGTGCAGTTCACCCGTTATCAGCTTACAGATGAGTATATGAATGACATGTCATTTGTGGTCAACTCCTGGTCCTTTGGTTTAGGCGCAGCTTATCAAGTGTCTGACAAGGTGAAAGTCAGTGCTGCTTATTTCCAGACCAATTACACCGATTATGACATGAACACTCCTGCACAGAACATGGAGGCCCTTGGCTTGTCCATCCCCGCAGGCAAGAACTCTTTCACCCGTACCAACAAAGTGTTTGGTGTCGGTGTGGAGATGACTTTCTAAGAAAGTCCCCCTATTTTTTGAATCTCATCCTATTTCGCTTACCGCGGCCTTTGGTCTGACTATCGGTGCTACCTTCAGTCGGCTGGGCTGCGGCTTCTTTTTTGAGCTCAGGATACTGAATGCGGGTGTGGTAGATGTTTTTCAGCCGCTCGATGAGCACCTGTTTGGCGGTGGCAATGTCAAGGAAGGTGATGGGGCATTCGGTGAAATAGCCCTCGCTCACCTGTCCGTCGATGATTTTGTTGACCAAGTTGCGGATGTTCTCGTCGTTGTATTCTGTCAACGAACGTGAGGCGGCCTCCACCGAGTCGGCCATCATCAGGATGGCTTGCTCACGGGTGAAAGGATTGAGTCCCTGATAAGAGAAAGCATCGATGTCCACCTCCTCGTTGGGGTGCTCATTCAAGTATTTGATATAGAAATATTTGGCGGTGCCATGACCATGGTGGGTGATGATGAAATTCTTGATGACATTGGGCAGGTTGTATTTCTCGGCCAGTTTTTGCCCGTCGGTCACATGGCTGGTGATGATTTGGGCGCTTTCCTTCTCCGACAGTTGATTGTGGGGGTTGACCGACGCTTGGTTTTCAGTGAAGAAGACGGGGTTGGTCATCTTGCCGATGTCGTGATAGAGGGCACCGGTACGTACGAGCAGTCCGTTGGCACCTATCCTGTTAGCGATGTCGTAAGCCAGGTTACCCACCGTGGTGGAGTGCTGGAATGTGCCCGGGGCTATCTCACTCAGTTTGCGGAGCAGTCCGCGGCTGGAGTCGGATAGTTCGAAGAGAGTGACGACAGAGGTGAAACCAAAGGCTTTTTCGATGGTCCACATCAGCGGGTAGGCGAGCAGGAGCAGGATGCCATTGAAGATGAACTGCAGATATGCCCTGTCTTTCAGGATGAGCGTGTCGTTTTGTATGAGCTGTGTGGCGTAGTACATCACCATCGAGCAGACCACCACCATGAGTGCGGCTTTGAAGAGGTGGGCACGTTTGGACATATCGTTGAGGGCAAAGATGGCAGCCAGTCCGCCCACCTCCTGGATGAGGATGAACTCATAGGGGTAATTGACGGCGATGGATGAGATGAGGACGATCGTGGTATGGGTGATGAAAGCCGTGCGTGAGTCAAGAAACACCTGCGTGAGCATTGGCGCCATGGCAAAGGGCAGGAAATAGATGGCATGATAGGAACTGCGTATCAGCACTGACACAAGGACGGGGAAGATGAGGATGAGGGCGTAGAGCATCAGGATGTTGCGCATGTTGTCGAAATAGTTTTTCCTGAAGATGAACAGATAGCAGGTGAACAGGATAATCAGCATAAGGACAGCGATGCCCTGACCTAGGATTTTGTTGTGCAACTCGTCTTTGTCGGCTTTGCGGTTGTCTTCTTCTTTCTTTTCCAGCGACTGTAGTTTGAGGTCTGTCTCTTCGGTCACCAGTTCGCCAGTGTCCACGATTTTTTCGCCTTCCACCACACTACCTTTCACTTTTGCTACTTTTTGGTCGATGGTGTCTTTCAGCTCTTCCTGGGTCTTGACAGCATCGTAGGTTAGGTTGGGCTTGATATAGTCGCTGATGTTGAGGCGATTGAACTGAGATTTTTTCTCTTTCAGTTCTTCGTCAAAAAACAGCAGTTCGTAGGCGGTCTTGGGGGTGAGAATGCGTTTGATGCCTACAGACTTGACGTTGGTTCCCTCCTCAAACTGTATTTCCTTCGTAGAGTCGGATGCATATTTTATATAGTCCTCAGGGCTCATGATGCCTTTGGGGTAGATGAAGCGGAGGCGCTGGATGATATGCTCTTTGAACACCAGCAGATCGCCAGCGGTGCTGTCGTTGAAAGCTTTGCCGAAATCGTCTATGGCTTTCATCTCCACCTTGTTGTCAAGAATGTAATAAGGCCTGCTCCGGGCGATGACCTGGTCGATATCACGCTGGATGGAGTCTTTGGGGCGTATGATGTCAAAATTGTATTTGGCGATCACCGGTCCGTATTTCCAGGGTTTCCCAGGGTCATAGACATAGTGTGTGCCCGATTTTCTTGGCAACAGCGCCACAATGATGGCTGAGGTAAGGATGACCAGCAGGGTGAGTGTGGTTATATTGCGCCAGTTGAGTTGATCGTTGTTGTAATTCATGAGATTTTATTTGATAGGTTGTTGTTGCAATGGTATTGCAACATACTTGACAGATTGATATATTGTTTTCTTCTTGCGAAAGTACGAAAAAAAAACTGATTATCGTCGAAAACGGGCACTAAATCTCAAAATAATGAATAAAATGGTTCTATTCCGAAAAAAAACAGTAATTTTGCAGGAAATTTATGACATGATGACAGAAAGAAAAGTGAGGGTGCGTTTCGCACCTAGTCCTACTGGACCATTACATATCGGCGGTGTACGTACTGCCCTGTATAATTATTTGTTTGCACGCCAACATGGTGGCAGTTTGGTGTTCCGTATTGAGGACACTGACTCCACCCGTTTTGTGCCGGGTGCAGAGGAGTATATCCTGGAGTCATTCCGGTGGCTGGGCATCAAGTTTGATGAAGGTGTCTCCTTCGGTGGCAATTATGGACCATACCGTCAGAGTGAGCGTCGTAAGATCTACAAGAGATATGTGGACGAGTTGCTGGAGAAAGGGAAGGCCTACCTGGCTTTTGACACTCCGGCGGAGTTGGAGGCCAAGCGTGCCGAGATACCCAACTTCCAGTATGACGCCCGTACACGTGGCATGATGCGCAATTCGCTCACGCTCTCCCGTGAAGAGGTGGATGCTCTGATTGATGACGGTGCACAGTATGTGGTGCGTTTCAAAGTGGAGCCGGGTGTGACCGTGCAAGTGGATGATCTCATCCGTGGTCATGTGCGCATCATGAGCGACATCATCGACGACAAAGTGCTCTACAAGAGTGCTGACGAGTTGCCTACCTATCATCTGGCCAATATTGTCGACGACCATCTCATGGAAATCACCCATGTGATACGTGGTGAGGAGTGGCTTCCCAGTTCGCCTTTGCATGTGTTGCTTTATGAGGCGTTCGGCTGGACTGACACGATGCCACAATTTGCTCACCTGCCTTTGTTGCTCAAGCCAGAGGGTAAGGGTAAACTGTCGAAACGCGACGGCGACCGGCTTGGTTTCCCTGTCTTCCCGTTGGAATGGCGTGACCCCAAGACGGGTGAGGTGTCGTCAGGCTATCGTGAGAGTGGCTATTTCCCAGAGGCTGTCATCAATTTCCTGGCTTTGCTTGGATGGAATCCAGGTACGGAGCAGGAACTGTTCTCACTGGATGAGCTGGTGAGCCTGTTTGACCTGACCAAATGTTCCAAGGCGGGCGCCCGCTTTGACTATCAGAAGTGTATATGGTTCAATCACGAGTATATCCTCCACAAGAGTAGCGAAGAGGTGGCACGGCTGTTTGCCCCCATCGTTGCTGGCAATGGCGTTGACGAGCCAATGGCCCGTATCGAGCAGGTGGTCAGGATGATGAAAGACCGTGTGAACTTTGTCAAGGAGCTGTGGCCACTTTGCTCGTTCTTCTTCATACCTCCTACGGAATATGACGAGAAGACAGTGCGCAAGCGCTGGAAGGCCGACTCCGCTCAGGTGATGGGTGAGCTGGCAGATGTCTTGGAGGGCATCGCTGACTTCTCCGTCGAAGGTCAGGAGCGCGAGGTGATGGCATGGATAGAGTCCAAGGGCTATAAACTGGGCGACGTGATGAACGCGTTCCGTCTGGCACTCGTTGGCATAGGCAAGGGGCCGGGCATGTTTGACATCTCTGCTTTCCTTGGAAAGGAGGAGACACTGAGCCGTTTGCGCAGGGCTATTGAGGTATTAAAATAAAGAAACAGACAGTAGCGGTGTACAATTTCATCATATATATGTATCTGGCCGGGGTGGCCGTCTATAGCCTTTTCAATGACAAGGTGCGGAAGATGTGGCGTGGTGAGCGCGATGCTTTCCGTGTGCTCAAGGAGAAGGTAGACCCCAAGGCCAAGTATGTATGGTTTCACGCGGCTTCGCTGGGTGAGTTTGAGCAGGGTAGGCCGCTGATGGAGGAGTTGCGCCGCAGGCATCCGGAGTATAAAATCTTGCTGACGTTTTTCTCACCCTCAGGCTATGAAGTACGTAAGAACTATGAGGGTGCTGATATCGTCTGTTACCTGCCACTCGACACGGTGCTCAATGCACGTCGGTTTCTTCGGTCCGTACGGCCGGTGATGGCTTTCTTTATCAAGTATGAGTTCTGGTACAACTACTTGCATATCCTCCGCCATCGTCAGGTGCCAGTATACAGTGTTTCGAGCATCTTCCGTGAGGGGCAGATCTTCTTCCGTTGGTACGGCAAACAATACTCACATGTTCTGAAATGCTTCACACACTTCTTCGTGCAGAACGAGGAGAGCCAAAGGTTGCTTGAAGGTATCGGCATCCATAATATCACCGTGGTAGGCGACACCCGCTTTGACCGTGTGCTGCAGATCAAGGAGGCCGCGAAGCAACTGCCCCTCATCGATGCTTTCAAAGAAGGGCATCAGGTGTTTGTGGCAGGCTCAAGCTGGCCACCCGACGAGGAGATCTTCATTCGCTATTTCAATGAGCATCCTGGCTGGCGTCTCATCATCGCCCCACATGTGATTGGCGACGACCATCTCCAGCAGATACAATCGAGACTGAAACACAAGGCACTCTTATATACAGAGGCCACACCGGAGACGGCACGTCAGGCCGACTGCATCATCATCAACTGCTACGGACTGCTCTCCAGCATCTACCGCTATGGAGAGGTGGCTTACGTGGGCGGCGGTTTCGGTGTGGGCATACACAATGTGCTGGAGGCCGCAGTATGGGGCATGCCAGTGATTTTCGGTCCCAACAACCACCGTTTTCAGGAGGCGCAGGGACTGCTGGCCGCTGAGGGCGGTTTTGAGATACAGCATGAGGAGGATTTCCGCCGCCTGATGGACAGGATGGGCGCAGACAGAGACTTCCTGTCGCAGGCGGGAAGACAAGCGGGTGCTTTTGTGGAGGAAAAGACGGGAGCCACTGCCAAAGTGCTCCACCATGTCACGCCTTTACTATAGCCGACCATATAGAAAGACCTATAGAAAAGAAGATTGGCCCTGGAAAAACAAAAATATCATGCTTTTCTATCGCTTAATCGAAATTTTCATTATCTTTGCATCATCTTATTTTAACAACATTAATTTAATACTACAGCAGTTATGGCTTTTTTAACAAATGAGAAACTTACGATCGTCGGCGCTGCCGGTATGATCGGTTCAAACATGGTACAGACTGCCCTTATGATGGGGCTGACTGATGACATTTGTCTCTATGACGTATTCTCACCCGAGGGTGTGGCAGAAGAGATGCGGCAGAGTGGTTTCGGAAACGTGAAAATCACCGCCACCACCGACCCTGTAGAGGCTTTCACCAATGCTAAGTATATCATCTCCAGCGGAGGCGCACCACGTAAGGCCGGAATGACCCGCGAGGACCTGCTCGCCGGCAACTGCAAGATTGCCGAGGAACTGGGCCAGAACATTCAGAAATACTGCCCTGATGTGAAACATGTGGTGATCATTTTCAACCCCGCCGACCTCACAGGTCTTGTGACACTGCTTTACTCAGGACTGAAACCAGGACAGGTGACCACTCTCGCTGGCCTCGACACCACCCGTCTGCAGAGCGCCCTCGCCAAGAAATTCAATGTCATGCAGGATGAGATCACCGGTTGCGCTACCTATGGCGGACATGGTGAGCAGATGGCCGTCTTCGGCAGCCATGTGGAGATTGCCGGCCGCAAACTGACCGACATCATCGGCACTGACGAGTTCCCCGTAGAGGAATGGGAGCAGATGAAGACCGACGTGACCAAGGGTGGCGCCAAGATCATTGAGCTCAGAGGACGTTCTTCCTTCCAGAGCCCCTCTTATCTTTCTGTCGAGATGATACGTGCCGCCATGGGTGGTGAGCCGTTCCGTTTCCCCGTAGGCACCTATGTGAAGACCGACAAATATGACCATATCATGATGGCCATGAAGACCACGCTGACTCCCGAGGGAGCCACCTTCGAGGTACCACAGGGTACACCAGAGGAGAACGCTAAACTCGACGCCAGCTATGAGCACCTCTGCAAGATGCGCGACGAGTTGGTGACACTCAACATCGTGCCACCCATCGCTGAGTGGAACAAGATCAATCCGAATCTCTGATTTTTCAGTCACATCACAGCCCGTCACGGCTGACACTATAAGAGCCTGCCCCATGCAGGCTCTTATAGTACTTCTTTGAAAAATGGCACTGTTTTTGCATCACTCAGTTTATATCATTAATTCAATTTCCGCAAGCTTCAGTTGACAGGTATTCGGTTCTCGTCATTTGCTTTTCGAGAGATGACCATGTCTTTCATTCACTGAAAAGAAGAACATCAGCAGTGTATATGTCGCGAATAGCTGACAGCGAAATGCCAATGCCCGTCAAATTGAGCACCTGCGAAACTTGTATCATTAGTCTAATTTATACTGACAAATAACGATGAACATCATTAAAAACCAGACATTTGGCGGAGAGCGTCCGCTTTTTGAATCACATCAACTGAGATTGGAGAACGTGACCATCACTGACGGAGAGTCAGGCATCAAGGAATGCAGTGACATAGAGGCAGACCACTGCCATTTCGAAGGAAAATATCCGCTGTGGCATGTCGACCGCAGCGTCATCACCAATTGCTATTTCGCACCGGGCTCACGCTCCGCGATTTGGTATTCGCACAACATGAAGATGAGCGACTGTGTCATCGACGGACCCAAATTCTTCCGTGAGATGACCAATCTCGAGCTGCATCATGTGACCATCAACGACGCTGACGAGACGTTTTGGAATGTCGATGGACTCATCATCGACCACGTCACCCTGCACGAGGGTACCTATCCCTTTATGGGTAGCCGCAACATCCGGGTCGACCATTTGGAGAGTGACAGCAAATACGTCTTCCAGTATGTGAAAAATGTAGAGATCAGAAATGCGCACATTGTTACCAAAGACGCTTTTTGGGAGGTGGAAAATGTGACCATCTACGACTCATTCCTCGACGGTGAGTATTTGGGCTGGCACTCCAAGAACCTGCGACTGGTCAACTGCCATATCGGTGGTGAACAACCATTGTGCTATGCCCACGACTTAGTGTTGGAGAACTGTACCTTCGATGCGGAGAGCGACCGCGCCTTTGAGTATTCAACCGTGCAAGCCGATATCCGGGGCTCCATCAAAAGTGTGAAAAACCCTGCCAGCGGCCGCATCGTCGCCGATGCCATCGGCGAAATCATCCTCGACGAAAACATCAAAGGCCCCGCCGACTGCGAAATCATTGTAAGAACCTCCCCCAGCCCCTCCGAAGGGAACACCTCCCCCAACCCCTCCGGAGGGAACACCTCCCCCAGCCCCTCCAAAGGAGGGGAGCTAGAATAGCAGGTGTTGGCTATGCTGCAATATCATTGCAGCCAGTCCCCTCACTCTCACCTCTCACCTCTCACCCCTCACCTCTCACCTCTCACCTCTTAAAAGATGCTATACAATTTCGACCATACCCCCCAACGCCGAGGCACCAACTGCGTGAAATGGGACACTGCCGAGGCTCAAGGAGCCATCCCGATGTGGGTGGCCGACATGGACTTCTGTGTGGCAAAACCCATCACCGACGCCCTGATGCGCCGGGTGGAGCACGGAGTCTTCGGCTACACACAGGTGCCGGATGCCTATTACGATGCGATCATCAGTTGGTTTCAGCGACGACACGACTGGCACATCCAGCGTGAGTGGATACAATATACCTCTGGCGTGGTGCCAGCCCTCTCGGTGGTGGTGAAGGCATTGACACAACCCGGCGATAAGGTGCTCATCCTCACACCAGTTTATAATTGCTTCTTCTCCTCCATCCGCAACAACGGCTGTGAGACCGCAGAGAGCGCACTTGTCTATGAGGATGGCACATACCATGTCGATTTTGAAGATATGGAGCGCAAGGCCGCTGACCCATCCGTCAAACTGTTTATCCTCTGCAACCCCCACAACCCCGCAGGGCGAGTGTGGACACCCGAGGAACTGAGAAAGATGAACGAGATCTGCCTGAAACATGGCGTGAAAGTGGTGGCCGACGAGATACACTGCGAACTGGTGATGCCGGGCTACCGGTTTACACCTTTTGCCTCCGTGTCCAAAGAATGTCTTGACAACGCCATCACCTGCAACTCTCCCTCCAAGTCGTTCAACACAGCCGGTCTGCAGATAGCCAATATCATCTGCAATGACGCGGAGACACGTGACCGCATCGACCGTGCTATCAATATCAATGAGGTGTGCGACGTTAATCCCTTCGGTGTGGAGGCACTGATGGCAGCATATAATGAAAGCGAAGAATGGATCAACCAACTCTGTCTTTACCTTCATGATAATTACAAGGCTCTGTGTGAGTTTTTCAAGACGAAGATGCCCCAGCTCACAGTGACAAAACTAGAGGGCACCTACCTCGTATGGGTAGATATCCGGCCTTTGGGCATCAGTTCAGATGAACTGACAGAGAAACTATTGCGCGAGGGACACGTGCTGGTCAACAGCGGCACCATGTATGGACGTGAGGCAGGCGAGGGATTCATCCGCATCAATATCGCATGCAGCCGTCAGCAGATGATGGAGGCTTTGGAACGTATTGCAAACATTCTCTCTCCGTCATTGTAATGCCTACAATGGTATCGTCTGAACTTCTGAACTCCTCAACTTCTGAACTCCTCAACTCCTGAACTCCTCAACTCCTGAACTCCTCAAAATACAACCTAACACAAAACAATCATGGCAATCATCAAATCCGTAAAAGGTCTGACCCCAAAATGGGGCAAGGAATGTTATTTCAGTGAAAACGCAGCCATCGTGGGCGACGTGGTGATGGGCGACGAGTGCTCCATCTGGTTCAACGCCGTCGTCCGGGGTGATGTGGCGTATATCCGTATGGGCAACCGTGTCAATGTGCAAGACGGAGCCTGTGTGCATGTCACCTACAAGACGGGCCCCACCAACATCGAGGATGATGTCTCGATAGGCCATAATGCCACCGTGCATGCTTGTACGATCCGCCGCGGCGCACTCATCGGCATGGGCGCCACCGTGCTCGACGACGCTGACATAGGCGAGGGGGCCATCGTGGCTGCTGGCGCATTGGTGTTGCAAGGCACTAAAATCGGCCCCCATGAGATATGGGGTGGCGTGCCTGCCAAATTCATTAAGAAAACCCGTCCCGACCAAGCAGAAAGCTTTGCCGCCCACTATGTGGGATACTCCAAATGGTATTTGGAAGAGGACAAAAAGAAATAACTGAAGTTTCACATTCGTTCAACATATTTAAGTTTAAAGGAACTCCTCCACTCCTTCACTTCTTCACTTCTGAACTCCTAAACTCCTAAACAAATAACTATGACTATCAAAGAGAGACTGAGTGCCCTGCGCGCACTGATGAGAGAGAATCATTTAGAGGCGTTTATTTTTCCAAGTACCGACCCCCACAATGGTGAGTATGTGCCCGACCACTGGAAAGGGCGTGAATGGATTTCGGGCTTCAACGGATCGGCAGGCACTGCCGTGGTGACGCTCGATGCCGCTGCTTTATGGACCGACTCACGCTACTTCATCGCTGCGGAGCAACAGCTGGCAGGTACGGGTTTCTTGCTGATGAAAGAGCGGATATCTGGCACACCGACCATCGATGAGTGGATCGCAGCGCAACTCAGCGGCAAAGGTTCCTGCGATATCGGTATCGACGGTATGTGCTGTTCGGCATCATTTGTCAAGGGACTTCAGAAAGCCCTCAGCGCTCACGGAGATTATACGCTCTTCACAGAGATGGACCCACTGGATCACATCTGGACCGACCGACCACCAGTGCCCATTCATCCGGTGGAAATCCATCCGCTGGAATATGCCGGCGAGACCACTGCCGAGAAACTGGCGCGCATCCGTGAGGTGATGGCAGCGCATCACACCGACGCCATGTTGGTGACCATGCTCGACGACATCGCCTGGACTCTCAACCTGCGTGGCTCAGACGTGCATTGCAATCCCGTGTTCGTGTCATACCTGTTGATTACAAAGGATGACGCTGTGTTGTTCGTCAACCCAGAGAAAGTCACCACCGAGGTGGCCGCCTATCTGAAAGACATAGCTGTGAGGGTGGACGATTATGACATGGTGCGTTATGCGCTCACCCAACTGCGTGAAGGAACTATCTGGCTCGACCCTAACAGGGTGAACGACACACTCTTTCATGCACCGGAATGTCAGGTGCTGCCAGAGACTTCTCCCATCCCGGCGATGAAGGCCATCAAGAACGAGACCGAGATAGAAGGCTACCGCCGTGCGATGCTGCGTGACGGTATCGCCATGGTCAAGTTTCTCAGTTGGCTGAAGCCTGCTGTAGAGGGTGGGGGAGAGACGGAGGTATCTATCGACCGTCGGCTGACAGCGCTTAGGGCAGAGCAACCGCTATTCAAGGGTATCTCTTTTGACACGATAGCAGGATATGGCTATCATGGTGCCATTGTGCATTATGAACCGACAGAGGAGACCGACATCCCACTCCAAAACAAGAGCTTCCTGTTGCTTGACTCTGGGGCACAGTATCTGGATGGCACCACGGATATCACACGCACCATCGCTTTAGGGCCACTGACAGAAAAGGAAAAACATGTCTATACCCTGGTGCTCAAAGGACATATCCAACTCCAGATGCTGAAATTCCCTAAGGGAGCCTGTGGCTCTCAGCTCGACGCCATCGCCCGTCATGACCTTTGGGCTGAGGGATACAACTTCCTGCATGGCACGGGACATGGTGTGGGCTCGTATCTCAATGTGCATGAAGGTCCCCACCAGATCAGGATGGAGTGGTGGCCGGCGCCGCTGCTACCCGGCATGACCGTGACTGATGAGCCTGGCATCTATATAGAAGGTGAGTTTGGCGTGCGGTTAGAGAACACCCTGCTCATCACACCTTATATGAAGACGCAGTTTGGCGAGTTCCTCCAGTTTGAGACACTCACCCTCTGCCCGATAGATATGACACCTGTCATCCTGTCTATGTTGACACCCCAGGAGAAAGCGTGGCTGAATGACTATCACCAGAGGGTCTACGACAAAATATCACCATTCCTGAGTGAAGAAGAATGTGACTGGCTGCGCTCTGCCACAAAAAAAATCTGTTAAATATTTGCAACTTAGGAAAATAAGATGTAATTTTGCACCCACATTTGTAAAAACCGACAATTCACAACAAGTTTAACATAAAATTTAAAGACAAAAGCATGATTATTGTACCAGTAAAAGATGGCGAGAACATCGAGAGAGCCCTGAAGAAATTCAAGAGAAAATTTGAGAAGACAGGTATCGTCAAAGAGCTCCGCCGTCGCCAGCAGTTTGACAAGCCGTCAGTCATCAAAAGGCTCAAGATGGAGAAAGCTATCTATGTACAGAAGCTGAGAAACGCAGAGGAATAAAATATTTCCTACGATTTTTTGGTAGTTTGGAATTTTTTCCGTATTTTCGTTGCCGAAAACTATTCAAGCAGCGCTGATGATAGTGGAGGAGTTTTTGAACTACTTGCGTTTTGAGCGTAATTACTCACAGCTCACGGTGCAAAGTTACGGCGAGGATCTCAGGGATTTTGAGTCGTATTTCAAAAATTTGGATAATCAGCTCTCATGGGAGGCGGTCGACGCCGACCTCATCCGTGGATGGATGGAGAGTATGATGGATAAAGGAAACACTGCCACTTCCGTCAACAGAAGGTTAAGTGCTCTGCGTTCCTTTTATCGTTTTGCCCTTACCCAAGGGCTCGTGAAGGCCAATCCCGCCCATGCTGTCACAGGGCCGCGCAAGCGCCACCCCCTGCCGCAGTTCATGAAAGAGAGGGAAGTCGATGAACTCCTCGAGCCTGAGATGTGGGGGGGTGATTACAATGGCCTGCGCGCGCGTACTATTATAATGATGTTTTATGTCACGGGTATGCGTCTGGCAGAGTTGGTGAGCCTCGACGACCAGATGGTCGACTTCGCTCGGCGTGAGATCAGCGTCACCGGCAAGCGCAATAAGCAGCGCATCATCCCCTTCGGCGACGAGTTGGCCGAGACGCTCCACGAATACATCAGTCTGCGTGACCAGACGGTAGACCGCCAGAGCAGTGCGCTCTTTGTCACCCCACAGGGAGAGCGGATGAAAGCCAGCCAGGTGAGATACGTGGTGAGCAAGAACGTGGGGCGTGTCACCACCCTTAAAAAGCGCACCCCCCATGTGCTGCGGCATACTTTCGCGACAGCGATGCTCAACCATGAGGCCAATCTTGAGAGTGTGAAAAAGTTGCTCGGACACGAAAGCCTGTCGACGACAGAGATCTACACACACACTACCTTCGAGCAACTCAAGAAAGTATATCAAAGTGCCCATCCAAGGGCTTAACCTTTAAAAACAGGAGGTAACTATGGAAATCAAAATTCAAGCGATTCATTTCGACGCTACCGAGAAGTTGGAATCTTTCATTCAGAAGAAAGTGGAAAAGTTGCAAAAATCCTTTGAGGACATCAAAACCGTGGAGGTACAGCTCAAAGTGGTCAAGCCAGCCACCGCCCTCAACAAGGAGACAAGCATCACTGTATCTGTGCCAGGACAGAAACTCTTTGTGGAGAAAACCTGTGACACTTTCGAGGAAGGAGTAGACCAGTGTGTGGACTCTATGAAGGTGCAGTTGACAAAATTCAAGGAAAAACTGCGCAACAGATAAAAAAAATCAAGAAAAAATTTTGCCAGTTGGAAAATAATGCCTATCTTTGCAGCCGCTTTAAGACTATTTGGCTTTGCCAGCCTGAGCGGCTGCAAAGATTTGCCTCTTTAGCTCAGTTGGCCAGAGCACGTGATTTGTAATCTCGGGGTCGTTGGTTCGAATCCGACAAGAGGCTCCAAACAAAGGGTCTGAAGTGAAAAGGGTGTTTTCCAGAGTGGCCAAATGGGGCAGACTGTAAATCTGCTGTCTTTCGACTTCGGTGGTTCGAATCCATCAGCACCCACCAAAGATTTGCGGAAATAGCTCAGTCGATAGAGCA
>JAEEGL016034385.1_pt1 | contig 43977 bp, 30 predicted proteins | sample 9134231 | NCBI WGS metagenome assembly JAEEGL01 (sample SAMN16246548, study PRJNA631951) | gut metagenome | biome: gut microbiome; feature: rumen; material: fiber-attached | host: Bos | place: Iran: Karaj | collected 2018-10
TATGTCCGTGGCTTTTTTTACCTCGGACTATCACGGACTATCACGGACTTTCGACTCTTTCGTGTCAGTCCGTGTATGTCCGTGGCTTTTTTTACCTCGGATTATCACGGACTATCACGGACTTTCGGATTTTCCGTGTCAGTCCGTGTCAGTCCGTGGCTTTTTTTACCTCGGATTATCACGGACTATCACGGACTTTCGACTCTTTCGTGTCAGTCCGTGTCAGTCCGTGGTTAAAAAACTCCAAAGCATAAGAGAACTTGAGGAACTTGTAAAAATATAATCCCAATTCAAGCAATGACATTAAGTTTTATCATCCGCATCAGCGTGGCGGCCCTCCTTGGCGGCATCATCGGCCTCGACCGCGAATACCGTGCGAAGGATGCCGGTTTCCGCACCCATTTCCTGGTGGCCCTGGGCAGTGCGCTGTTCATGGTGGTGTCGCAATTCGGCTTCGGCGAGGTGGTGGGCCATGTGGGCATCCGCCTCGACCCGTCGCGCGTTGCCTCCCAGGTGGTGTCGGGCATCGGTTTCATCGGCGCCGGCACCATTATCTTTCAGAAACATGTGCTCAAGGGCCTCACCACGGCCGCCGGCATCTGGTGTACGGCGGCCATCGGTCTGGCCTGCGGTTCCGGGCTGTTTGTGCTGGCATCGGCGGCCACCTTCCTGGCCCTGCTGTGCCTCGAGGCATTCAATTTCTTCCTCCACCGTTTCGGCGCCCGCACGGTAAGCATCACGCTGACGGCCCCCTCCAAGGAGAATGTGGGAAAGGTCATCGATGTGCTTGAGCGCGCCAACGTGAAGATAGGCACCTACCACATGGAGCGCGTGACAACAGCCGACGGGCACCACTACACCGTTCAGATGGACCTGCGCGTAAGGCGCGAGAGGTACATCGCCCGCCTGCTGGAACTGATGCGCGATTTCGATGGCGTGAGCATCGAGAACGTGGAATAAGGCCCCGCTCCATGAACCTGGAAGGTGGATAGCGGCATAGGTGGAAATTGGTAAAAAAATTTGACAAAACGGCAAAAATTCGAGCCGTTTTGTAACGTGTTGATAATCAGTCGTTTCAAAATCGGCTGAGGTTTGACCGCAATTTGAGGGGAGAGATTTGCCAAATTGAAGGTAGAGAATTGGCAAATTTCTCCCTTCAATTTGCGGTCAAACTTTTTTGTGGACGTAAAAAACGTTGAAAAATCTTGACAAAACCATGGCGCTTCGCTAATTGATAATTGATAAATGATAAATGATAAAGTCGGCGGCAGTTGTAGGAGCCGACGCCTCCGAGCGTCGGAGTAACTATTTTTCGCCCTTTGTTCTGCTGAATTTGCAATTCGCGGTTTTCCGTAGGGACATACTTTATGTATGTCCGAAATCACCTGAGAACATCCGAAAACACGTGATAATGCGGGGCGGGCGGACATACATAAAGTATGTCCCTACGCGCATTTTTGTTCTGCCAGATAATTCAGTTGAGCGGGGGAAATTCGCCTGAACGGGTGCCGAATCGTAGGAGCCGACGCTATAGGAGCCGACGCCTCCGAGCGTCGGAGTGACTATATTTTGCCCAGCGATAATATATACTCCGACGCTTTGTTCTGCCGAATTTGCAATTTTTCGTAAACTCAACAGTTTCACAGTCGGCAGAAGTGAGTATGAGCATTTTCAATGCGAAATAAATAGTGTCTTGCGTATCTCGGATTACAAATCCTGATACTCATGGCAGGCGAATTGCAAATTCGCCTGAACGGGTTTCCGAACGGAATAGATGATTTGGAAACAAATATCGCGTATGGGCAACAATGTCAATACTTTATGTTAAGTAGTGCAAAAAAATCCGTTGCAAAGGGGTGAATATGGAAAAAAAGTGCTAACTTTGGGGTGCTCGAATTACAAAGCCTGTGCACAAAAAGGAATAATATCCCCTAAATAACTAATTATCAACCAATAAGAACTATTATGGAAAAGAAATTTACATTATTGCTCCTTGCCCTTCTGGCAATGGTGTTTACGGTGCGCGCGGCCCAGTCGCCTGCCGTGCGGTCTATGTCAACGGCCACGTGGAAGGTGACGCTGTTGGAAATTGGCCCCAGCAAGATGCAAGTCATCCAGGTGGTGAAAAACCACACCGGTCTCGGCCTGAGTGAATCGAAAGCCCTTGTGGAATCGGCGCCCTGTGTCGTCATGGAAAACTCCATGTACGAGCCCGCCAAAAGCTTCTTCGATGACTTGGAGGCCGTTGCTGCCACCGCCGAGCTTACCGACATCGATCCCGCTGGCGCCTCGACCTCTGGTTGGTGCGTTGACCTGATTTCGCGCGGCGATTATTCGGCGGGGGTCTTGAATGTTCTGATGAACGAGTTCGGCCTCACCCTTACCGATGCCCGCGAACTCCTTAACTCTGCCCCTGTCAACCTTCTCTACAACGTGTCGCATGAACGTGCCCTGAGCCTTTACAACAGGCTGCAGAACGCGGGTGCCACCGCCAGCCTCTACGAGCTTGAGGTCACCCTGCCGGCGCCTACCGGCTTGCAAGTCTCCAACATCCTTGGCACCAAGGCCACGTTGGGCTGGCAGAAAGGCGGCACCGAGACCAAGTGGTCGGTGAGGTATGGCATCCCCGATTTTACCAGCGCTTATGTCAACATCACCTACGATTTCGAAGACAAAACCCTGCAGGGATGGACGGGCATCGACGGCGACGGCGATAAATTCAGTATAGATATTAGCAGTTCTCACCCCCACAGTAGCGACTATTCCCTGCTTTCCTATTGGGGTGATACAAGCACCGACAACTGGTTAGTGTCTCCCCATGTGGCCCTTGGCGGCGAGTTGCGTTTCTGGCTGTACATGCAAGGCTCGGCAAACCAGGCGGTGACGGTATGGGTCTCCACCACAAGTGCCACTGACCCTGGTAGTTTCACACAGGTGTCGGAAACTCTGAAACCCTCCCAAAACTATAAATACGAGGAGTTTGTGGTGGACCTGAGCGCCTACGCCGGGCAGGAGGGCTACATCGCCTTCCGCCATACCGACTCGGAATGTCATAGTGCCTACATCGATGACATCTCATATTTCCTGAGCAGCTCCTTCACCGTGGATGAATGGATGACGGTGCCGCACATCGCCGCAACTTCCACCGTCCTTACGGGCTTGACCCCTGAAAGCCCCTACGTGGTGCAAGTGTGCGCCGAGCAGGGCAACAATATCAGCCCGTGGACAGAAGCCGAATTGTTTGAGACAAAGGCCCTGCAGTCCCCGCAGAACCTCAAGGCCATCGTGCAGTCGCAGAGCGTGGCAAGGCTGGAATGGGAAACAAGTGGCGACGAGGTGCGCACCGCGGTGCGCTGCTGGAAAGACGAGCCCCTCTACAACTTTGAGCGAAGGATAACCTCCGACTGGACATTGACCGACGCCGACGGCGACGGTAACAACTGGTATCAATACGACGACAGTTACTATCCCCACAGCGGCATCGCCTATATGCAATCTTACGGCAAGACTGGTGTTGACAACTGGCTCATCCTTCCCAAGCGCGAGCTGGGCGGGCTCTTCTCGCTGTGGGCGCGCGGTCTCTGGTCGAGCGACAAGGCCAAATTCGCCATCTATGTGTCAACCACCGACACCAACCCGGAGAGTTTCACGCAGGTGTCCGACGTTTTCATCGCCGACGCTGTCTATCACTGTTATTCTGTCATGCTCAGCGCCTACGTTATGGAGGAGGGATATGTGGCCATCCGCCACTTCGACTCCACGGGCGCGCTGGTGGTTGACGACATCGGCGTGACACCCTCCGAGCAAATCAGGGACTTGCAGACTTCCACGCTGCAGGCCACTTTCGGCAATCTGGAGGAAGACGCGCCCTACTGCGCCACGGTGCAGGGCATACTTGCCGACGGCACCACCAAGACGCCCTGGGCCAACGCCATCAGTTTCAGGACTATGGGCGAGCTGGTGTTCATGACCGACGGCAACTGGAACGACCCCTCGTGCTGGTACACCCACCAGGTGCCGCCAGCAGGCAGCAATGTCACCATCAACGCCAACGCGACCATTCCCGCCGGCTATCTTGCCGATGTGAATACGCTGACCATTGCTGTGAACGGCCGCGTCATCATCGCTGACGGCGGACAGCTGAAGCTGAAGGACTCAAACAGCGACAAGTTTGTCATCCAGAAGCAAATCCAGGCCAACAAGTATTACTACGTGGGCTGGCCGATGTACAACGGCGGACGCATTCCCGACGAGATGCTGGAGGGCAACTATACGCTTGAGACTTTCGGCCAGACCAAGGGCTGGCAATACGCGAGCTTCAACAGCAAGCTCACCGGCTACAAAGCCTACCGCTACTCCAACGACCACGCGCTCACCATCGAGGTGGAGGGCCAGCCGTACTTCACCTCCATACGGAGTTATTGGCTCTCCTTCAGCAGCAGCGCCACCACCTGGCAAGGCTATAACTTTGTGGGAAATCCCTTCACCTGCGAGTGCTACGTGACCGAGGACTATGCCGGCACCACGGCGCGGCCCTACTGGCTGATGAACGCCCGCGGCGAACTGGAGCCCGCCTCAGGCCCCATAGCACCCCTGCAGGGCTTCTTCGTGAAAGCCAGGGATGGCAACGACGTTCTCTACTGCACCACCAAAGTGCCGCAGTACACCGACCCCATCCTGACGCCTGAGAACCTGACGGCCACCGTGGACCGCAACACCGCCAAGCTCAGCTGGACCGGCCACGACGAGCACAGGTGGAACATCCGCTACCGCGAGGCCGACAACGGCACCTGGCAGTATTGGGACTTCGAGGACGGAACCATGCAGGGCTGGACCTCGCTCGATTCTGACGGCGATGGCTATGAATGGTATTTGGGCAACAACAGCTCATACACCCACAACGGGAAATATTACCTTTATTCTGACTCTAAAACCGGCACCGACAACTACCTCATCTCGCCCAAACTGGAACTTGGAGGCATCTTTAACCTGTGGGTGAGGGGCAGCTCGAACAAGGAGCACTTCACCGTGTATTACTCGCAGAACAACTGGAACACGGCGCAGTTCCACCAGGCCTCGCAGGAGTATGTGCAAAATTCGAGTTCCTACCGTCAGTACTCCATTGACTTGAGCGACATGGAGGCCTCGGGAAAGGGATACATCATCGTGCGCCACCACAACAGCGCGAGTGGCTACAGCCTGCGCATCGACGACATGTCCTATCTCCTCTACCCCGAGAGCGGGTATGTGGAAGCCGGAGAATGGCAGTCGAAAGGCGTTCACAGCAATCCTTACCGCCTCACCGGACTGAAGGAGCACACCAAGTATGAAGTGCAGGTGCAGGGCATCTTCGCCGGAGAGGGCAGGGTGAGCGACTGGAGCGACATCGTGCAGTTCACCACCGCCGGCGGACAGCCCACGGGCATCGTCGATGCTCAGCAGGTGAGCAACAACGACGAGTGGTACTCGGTTGACGGCCAGAAGCTCAACCAGCGGCCCACCAAGCGCGGACTGTACATTCACAACGGGCAGAAGGTCGTGGTGAGATAATTCATGTTCCTCTTGCAAGCATAAGGAGTTTAGGAGTTTGGGAGTTTAGACAATACTGTTGTCGTGCTCATTTGCAAGAAAAAGGAGTTTAGGAGTTTAGTAGTTCAGGAGTTTAGACAATACTGTTGCCGTGTTCATTTCATCAGGCACCGAACAAAACTAATGTCTAAACTCCTAAACTCCCAAACTCCTGAACTCCTTACTTAATAATAATGTGCCCTCGATTCTTTTTATCTTTTTAACTTTTCACCTTTTTTCTTTTTCACCATTTCTTTGTACCTTTGTAGCCATTCTATAAAAATTCCGTTGCAACACGTTTTCAGATGATAAATATCTACGACCCATGGAAAGAGAGTTGACCCTTAGAAAAAACAAGATGGGCCGGCTGGTTTTTGAAAGCCTGCCCTCCGTGAATTATGCCATGATGCAAAATGGCGTGCAGGCCTGCCTGCGCTGCATTGTTGACAACCAGGACGCTGCCGACTGGCAGCAAGTGGTGGTGAGCGTCGGCGGGGAGATGGTGCGCCGATCGGAAGTACACCTCGACCTTGTGCCGCGCGGCACCATGGTGGAGGTGGACTCGCTGAAGGTGGAACCCGAGTTGGAACGCATCATCGGGCTCACCGAGGGCGTGAAGACCATTTTCACGCTCCAACTTTCCGTGGGCGGAGAGGTGCAGGTGCAGGAAGACATCGACCTGGAACTGCTGCCCTTCGACCATTGGCCCGGGGCTTCCATCATGCCCCACCTGCTGGCCGCTTTCGTCACGCCCAACCATCCGGCCCTCTCCACGGTGGCCGTGGAAGCGTCGAAATTTATGGAGAAATGGACGGGCAGCCCGTCGCTCGACGCTTACCAGACGCAGGACCGCAACCGCGTGCGCTTCCAGGTGGCCGCCGTCTATGAGGCCTTGCGCTCGCAGGGCATTATCTACAGTGAGCCGCCTGCCAGTTTTGAGCGCAACGGGCAGCGCGTGAGGCTGTCGAACCGCGTGCTTACGGAGAAGATGGGCACCTGCATTGATACGACGCTGCTCTTTGCCTCGGTGCTCGAGAGCATCGGCATCAATCCCGTGGTGGTCATTCTCAGGGGGCACGCACTCGTGGGGGCATGGCTCACCGAGCAGTTCTATTCGCAAGATGTATGCGAAGACGGCACCTACCTGCTCAAGCAGTCGGCCGACGGCATTCACAACATGGTGCTTGTGGAAACCACTAGCATCACCGACAACCATCCGGCAGACTTCGAACAGGCCGTGGACAGCGCCGAGCAGTCCGTGCGCGACGAGAACGCCTTTGTATGCTTCATCGACATCCACCGCTGCCGCCTCGACGGCGTGAAGCCGCTGCCCCAGCTCGTGGAGGGTACCGACGGCACATTGTCGTTGAAAAACGAAACCGACCCCCACGAACACGCCACCGAGAACATTCGCCAGTACGACCACTATGCCCTGCACCTCGACGACAACGGTGCCGAGGTGACCAAGCAGACCATCTGGGAGCGCAAGCTGCTCGACTTCTCGCTGCGCAACAACCTCATCAACTGCAAGCTCGGAAGGAGGGTCATTCCTTTCGTCACCTTCGACATGGACAAGCTTGAGGACAACATGTTCGCCGGCGAGGACTATATCATTCAGCCCTATCCCCAGAAAGCCCTGTCGCCCACCGAAAACGGCATCTTCGACAGCAAACTGCAGGCCTCAGGGCTCAGGGACATGGTGGGCGAGGAAATCAGGAACAACCACCATCTGGTGTCGTATCTCACCGAGTCTGACCTGGCCGCTGCGCTGAAATTCGTGTACAGGGCCTCGCGCAACTCGCTGGAGGAAAACGGCGCCAATACGCTCTTCCTCGCCATGGGCCTGCTCAAATGGTATGAGAACGAAAAAAGCGTGGTGCCGCGCTTCGCCCCCATCCTGCTCATGCCCGTAGATATCATCAGGAAAAGCGGCAACAACTATGTAATTAGGACGCGCGACGAAGACACCATCCTCAACATCACGCTGGTGGAGCTGCTCAAGCAGCAGTTCAAAATCAACCTCACCTCGCTCGATGTGCTGCCCGAAGACAAGCAGGGCGTGGACGTCAACCTCATCATGGCCACCGTGAGGGAAGCCGTGAAGAACATTGCCCGGTGGGACGTCATGGAAGAGTCGATGCTCGGACTGTTCTCGTTCAACAAGTTCGTCATGTGGAACGACATCCACAACAACGCCGACGAACTGAAGAAAAACGAGGTGGTGCAGAGCCTCATGGAAGGGCGCGTGAAACTGGCCTCGGCCGATGATGTGGTGGATGCCCGCGAGATTGACAAGAAGGCGCAGCCCAAGGACTTCGCCATTCCCGTGGACGTGGACTCCTCGCAGCTGGAGGCCGTCGTGGAAAGCGGACGCGGCAGGAGCTTCATCCTCTATGGCCCGCCGGGAACGGGCAAGAGCCAGACCATCACCAACATGATTGCCAACGCCCTCTACCAGGACAAGCGCGTGCTCTTCGTGGCCGAGAAAATGGCGGCCCTTGAAGTGGTGCAGAAAAGGCTGGCGAAAATCGGCCTCGACCCCTTCTGCCTGGAACTCCACTCCAACAAGGTCACCAAGTCGCATTTCCTCACGCAGATGCAGAAAGCCCTCAACGTGACGCGCATCAAAGAGCCCGAGGAGTACAAGGCCATGAGTGATAAACTCTATGCCCACCGCCAGCAGCTCATTGAATACATCGAGAAGCTGCACAAGAAGCAGCCGTCGGGATTCTCGCTCTACGACGTCATTTCGAGCTATCTCTCCATCGAGGGCGATGAAATCAGGCGCCATCTGCCCAGCCCCGGAACCCTCAGCGCCGAAAAACTGGCCAAGTGGGTGGAGGACATCGAGGGCCTCGACACCGTGTTCCAAATTACCGGCCAGCCCGTTGACCATCCCTTGCGCGGCCTTCAGCCCAAGGGTTTTCAGGCGCAGACGGCACAGCTCATCCGCCAGCACCTGGAGCAGTTCAAGAAAGATTTTGCCCAGGCACGGCAGAAAGCCGAGGCCATGCCCGTGGAAATAAGCATGGGCGACAAAGACGTGGCGTGGGCTGAGGAACTCCACAAGGCCACACAGCAATTGCCGCCGCAGAACCGCGCCGATTTTGTGAAGCTCAGTGCCGACAGCGTGCAACAGGAGTGGCAGACGGTGAGCGACAAGTGGTTCCTGCCGCGCTTCTTCGCCAAGCGCTCGTTTATGAAGAAAATGAAAATCTTCGACAGTGGCGCCTCTTTTGCCGCCGTGCCCGAGCTTATCGACACTCAGCGGCAGTTCAATAAAATTGTCAGCGACTATTGCATGCGCCATAATGCCGACCTTGCGGCCACCCAGGAGAAACTTGCCGCCGACGAGGGCATCGGCAAGATGGAACAACTGGCGCAGGCCATTGCCAAGGTGAGGCAGACTGAGGGCAAGCTCGCTGAGCACGCCACCTTCGACCTGGCTCACGAAAGCCTGATGTCGGGCGGCGCCAACAAGCAGTCGCGCCTGGCCACCATCAATAGCCTGGCCGACCAGTGGATGGGTGCCCTCCACTTGATAAAAGACTGGACGTTGTGGACCGACCGCAAGACGGCCCTCGAAAACGATGGCCTTAGGTGCCTCACCGACTATATTGAAACCGAGGACGTTACGCCCCACCAGGCTGCCGAAGCGCTAAAGAAAGGCCTTTACCACCTTCTTACGACCGACATCGTGGAGAAAGACCCCGAACTGGCACGCTTCAACGGCCTGCTCTTTGAACAACTTGTTGACAAATACAAAGAGGAAACCTATCTTTTCCAAGACCTTTCCAAGAAAGAGCTCTATTGCCACCTGGCCGCCCGCATACCGTCGCAGACGATGGCCGCCACCGCCAATTCCGAAATGGGAATTCTGAAACGCAACATTGCCAACGGCGGCCGCGGCACCAGCATCCGCAAAATCATCGACCAGATTCCCACGCTCCTGCCAAGGCTCTGTCCCTGCATGCTCATGAGTCCCATCTCGGTGGCTCAGTACATCGACATGGGCGGCGAGAAGTTCGACCTCGTCATCTTCGACGAAGCATCGCAGATGCCCACCAGCGAGGCCATCGGCGCCATTGCCCGCGGCAAGGCCCTCATCTGCGTGGGCGACCCCAAGCAAATGCCGCCCACCAGCTTCTTCGCCACCCAGCAGGTGGACGAGGACGAGGTGGAGATAGACGACATGGAGAGCATCCTCGACGATTGCATCACCCTGTCGATGCCCGGCCATTACCTTTCGTGGCACTACCGCTCGAAGCACGAGTCGCTCATTGCCTTCTCAAATCTTCAATATTACGAAGGCAAGCTCCACACCTTCCCCTCGGTCGATGACCGCACGCGCAAGGTGACGCTCGTACAAGTGGAAGGCACCTACGACAAGGGCCGCACGCGCTCCAACGCCGCCGAGGCACGCGCCATCGTCGATGAGGTGTTGCGCCGCCTGCAAGACCCCGAACTCTCGAAGCGAAGCATCGGCATCGTCAGTTTCAGCAAGGTGCAGCAGAACCTCATTGAGGACATTCTCATTGAGGAACTGGCCAAGCATAGCGACCTCGAGCAGAAAGCCTATGGTTGCGAGGAGCCCATCTTCATCAAGAACCTGGAAAACGTGCAGGGCGACGAGCGCGACATCATCCTCTTCTCAGTTGGCTATGGCCCCGACAAGCAGGGACATGTGAGCATGAACTTCGGCCCCCTCAACAACGAGGGCGGCGAGCGGCGCCTCAACGTGGCCGTCAGCCGCGCACGCTACGAGATGATGGTGTTTGCCACCCTGCGCGCCGAGCAAATCGACCTGAAGCGTACGCAGGCCAAGGGCGTGGAGGGCCTCAAGAAATTCCTCGAGTTTGCCGCCACCGGGCAGATCATCTCCGCCATGCCGGCCCAGACCGCTCAGCAGGCCATGGAAAAAGAGTCGCAAGAGCACGCCGACCTGGTGAGCCTCGTGTCGGAAGAACTCATCAACAACGGCTACGACGTTCAGACCAACGTGGGCCGATCGCAATTCAAGATAGACATTGCCGTGGTGTCGCCCGACAATCCCGACGAATACATCCTCGGCATCCTCTGCGACGGCCGCAACTACTACGAGACGAAGACCACGCGCGACCGCGAAATCGTGCAACCCAACGTCCTCACGGGCCTCAAGTGGAACGTCATGCGCGTGTGGGCCGTCGATTGGTACGAGCGCCGCGAGGTGGTGATGGACCGCATCATGAAGCGCCTCGACGACATTCAGAACAACGTTCACCTTGAGCAGGCTCCCTCCGAGGCCGTCAAGGAGCGGGTGAACCACGCCTTCGCCGTGCCTCAGGAAGAAGCGGCCCCCGCTCCCGCCAACGACCGCCAGCGCCCCTACCAGCGTGCAAAACTCGACACCACCAAGCTGAAGTTTGACGAGCGCAACCGTCAGCTCTACGACCGCGCCTCCGAGCGCGTCAGGCGTTTGCTTGCCGCCGAGCAGCCCATCACCAACCAGCTTATTTACAAGCGCATGGCCGAATATTTCGGCATTACCCGTGCCGGACAGCGCGTACAGGCATACATCGACGGCATGTTGCGCATCAATGGCTGGCGCGACCCCCTCAGCACCAGCGACACCGCCATCTGGTGGGCTTCCGAGGAAGCCGCCGACGGCTTTAAAATCTATCGCACGGGCGGAGAGCGCGATGCCGCCGACATCCCCGTGGTGGAGGTCATCAATGCCGTTCACCACGCCATAGAGCAGAACATCGCCCTGCCCCTCGACGACCTCAAGCGCACCGTGGCCACGCTGATGGGCTTCACGCGCCGCGGCGCAAAAATCGACGCCCTCACCGAGCAGGCAGTGGGCATCATGCTGCGCCAGGGCACCATCGTCGATAACGGCGGACGACTTTCGTTCAAGTAAGACCAACGACCGTTGGCGGCCATGGCCGCCGCTCACCATGAAAGTGCCGGGAAACCTTCCACGCCGAGGGTTTCCCGGCATTGTTTGTTATATATCTTCAAATCGGGAGCTCGGACAAAAGCTCCCTTTTTCGTCAGGACTCCCAAACTCCAAAAAACAAATCCGCCCCGCCTTTTTAATACCGAGAAATGATGATTTTTAAGGCCGGGGGCGCGAAATCTTGCAGACATTCACCGGCCGTTTCGTAACTTTGCACCGTATAATCATCAAAACACTATAAGAATATGAAGAAAACATTGACCCTGTTTTTCGCCGCCCTGTGCGCCCTTCCGTCATTGGCGCAAGGCGTAACGAAGCCGCTGCCCCAGGACCCTTCCATCAGGAAAGGGCAGCTGAAGAACGGCCTTACCTACTACATCCGCCACAACGCGCAGACGCCCGGCGTGGCCGAGTTCTACATTGCCCAGCGCGTGGGAAGCATCCTCGAGGAGCCGCGGCAGCGCGGCCTGGCCCATTTCCTGGAGCACATGGCCTTCAACGGCACCAAGCATTTCCCCGGTGCCGAAGGAAAGGCGGGATTGCGGGAGTGGTGCGAGAGTGTGGGTATCAAGTTCGGCACCAACCTCAATGCCTACACCAGCGTTGACCAGACCGTCTATAACATTTCGGCGGCACCCGTCACCAAGGCCGGCGTGGCCGACACCTGCCTGCTCATCCTCCACGACTGGAGCCACTACCTGTTGCTCAAGGACGAGGAAATAGACAAAGAGCGCGGAGTCATCCACGAAGAATGGCGCACCCGACGGGCGGGAATGGCCGTGCAGCGACTCATGGAAGAGGCCACCCCCGTCATCTATAAGGGCACCAAATACGAGGACTGCCTGCCCATAGGCTCCATGGACGTGGTTGACAATTTTACCTACGACGCCTTGCGCGACTATTACAACAAATGGTACCGTCCCGACCTGCAGGCCATCATCGTGGTGGGCGACATCGACGTTGACCAGATGGAGCAGAAAATCCGCCAGCTATTTTCCCCCATTCCCATGCCCCGCAACGCCGCCCGCCGCGAGTATTTCCCCGTTTCCGACAACCAGCACCTCATCGTCTTTGCCCGTGCCGACAAGGAGCAGCCCACCTGCAACTTCACCCTCTACATGAAGCGCGACGCCACGCCGCGCCAGGAGCGCAACCGCGAGCAATATTACCGCGACGCCTACGTCGGCTCGCTTGTCAAGGCTATGCTCACCGACCGTCTGCACGACCTTGCCCAGTTGCCCGACCCGCCCTTCATGTCGGCCTCCGTGCGCGACGGCTCCTTCTTCGTGAGCAACACCAAGGACGCTTTTTCAGTGGTTTCCACGTTGAAAATCGACAACGTCAGGCGAGGCATATTGGCCGCCATCGGCGAGTGTGAGCGTGCCCGCCAGCACGGTTTCACCCAGGCCGAGCTCGACCGCGCCAAGGCCGAGGAGCTGCGCATTGCCGAGAACAAATATGCCAACCGCGACAAGTCGCGCAACCGCCACTTTGTCAACGTGTGCCTGAACAATTTTCTTGAAAACGAGCCTATGCTTTCCGAGGACGACGAGCTGAGGCTGGTGAAGCAGCTGGGCCAGGCCGTCACCCTCGACGAGGTGAACCGCGCCACCCGCGAAATCATTACCGACCGCAACCAGGTGGTCACCTTCTACACCCCCGCAAAAAACGGATTCATCCTGCCTTCCGACCAGGAAATAGAAAGCCTCGTCTATACGGCCCAGCAACAGCAATATGAGCCTTACACCGAAAAGCCCGTGCCCACGCAACTCCTTTCGCAACTGCCCGCCAAGGGTTCGGTGGTGGCCGATGAGGCCTCTACCAACGGCTACCGCCATTTCACGCTGAGCAACGGCATGCAGGTCTATGCCCGCACCACCGACTATGAGGCCGACCGCATCACCATGCGCATGTTTTCACTTGGAGGGCAGAGCCTCTATCCCGACAAGGACGATGCCAGCATGTCGTATATCGCCAGCGTGGTAACGGCCAGCGGGGTGGGCGACTTCACGGGCACCGAGCTCGACAAGGCCCTGGCCGGCAAGACTGTCCGCGTGCAGCCCTTCGTGGGAACCGAAACCGAGGGCATACAGGGCAGTTGCAACGCCCGCGACCTGGAAACCATGTTCCAGCTCACCCACCTCTATTTCACCGCCCCGCGCCGTTCCGACGACGTGTTCCAGGGGCTGATGGCCAAGCAATCCTCGTTCCTCACCAACCGCGACGCCAATCCCAAAGTGACGTTCAGCGACTCCCTGGTGAGCATCCTCTATGCCAACCACCCGCGCATGTTGCCAATGAAGAAGGAGCGCCTCAAGGACGTCAGCCTCGACCGCATCATGCAAATCTACCGCGAGCGCTTTGCCAATGCCGGCGACTTCTACATGATTCTGACCGGAGCCGTGGACATGGAAACGCTGAAGCCGTTGCTCGAAAAGTACATGGCTTCGCTGCCCGACCAGGGGGTGCGCGAGCAGACCATTGACCGGAAAACCGACATCAGGCCCGTGGACGAGGTCCACATCTTCCGCCGCCAGCAGACCACGCCGTCGGCCTTTACCAACATCTTCTACACCGCGCCCATTGCCTGCACTGCCGAAAACGACTTGAAACTGAGCGTGTTGTGCCAGCTTATGCGAATGGTTTACACCGAAAAGGTGCGCGAGGAAAAGGGCGGCACCTATGGAGTGAGCGTGGAAGGCTCGCTCACCAAGTTCCCCAACGACGAGGCGCTCATGAAGATAGAGTTCCGCACCGACCCCGACAAGTATGAGGAGCTCATCCCCATCATCTACGACCAGCTGGAACTGATGGCCAAGAACGGGCCGTCGGCCGAGAACCTGGCCAAGGTGAAAGAGTATGAGCAGAAAGCCTACGGGCAGAACATCGTGACCAACGGCTATTGGGACTATGTGAAATACCACGAGCTGCGCGAGGGCATTGACTTCGACCACAACTACCGTCAGCTGGTGGACGGCCTCACCGTGGAAGCCATCCGCGATTTCTGCGCCCAGTTGTTGCAACCGCGCCACCGCATACAGGTCACCATGTTGCCCGAAAAGGAATAACATCGACCTGGCCTACGCAATAGTGGCCTACGCAATAGGAGCCGACTCAATAGGAGCCGTCGCTTCCAAGCGTCGGAGTAACTTTTTTCCGTTGAGATTAGTTACTCCGACGCTCGGAGGCGTCGGCTCCTACAGTGTCTGCTCCTACTGATTCGGCACCCGTTCAGGCGAATTTCCCCCGTTCAGCTGAATTATAAATTCGGCAAACAGAAATGCGCGTAGGGACATACTTTATGTATGTCCGCCCGCCTCGCATTATCAAGTGTTTTCGGACATACATAAAGTATGTCCCTACGGAAAACCGCGAATAGAAAATACGCCAGAACAAGGGGCGAAATATAGTTACTCCGACGCAATAGGAGCCGACGCTTCCAAGCGTCGGAGTAACTTTTTTCCGGCGAGATTAGTTACTCCGACGCTCGGAGGCGTCGGCTCCTACAGTGTCGGCCGACTTTATCAATTATCATTTATCGAAGCGCAAGCGCAAGCGCCATGGTTTTGTCAAGATTTTTCAACGTTTTTTATGCCCATAAAAAAGTTTGACCGCAAATTTCGGGGAGAGATCTTGAAGATCGAGGAGAGAAATCTTGAAGATTTCCCCCCGAAATTTGCGGTCAAACTCCAACTGATTTTAAACCTTCTGATTATCAACACGTTACAAAAACAGCCCAAAATCCGCCGTTTTGTCAAATATTTTTACCAATTTTGACCTATGTCCTTACCCGCCTGTTCCAAAGGAGCCGACGCGTTAGGAGCCGACGCCTCCTTTGACATCGGTTCCTATATCTTCGGCTCCTGTATCTTCGGTCCCCGAACTCCTTCAACATGCGAAAGTTGAATTAACCGATTTTTTCAAAAACATTTGTCGGTTTCATGAAAAAACCGTACCTTTGTGCCTGCAAACACAAAATTATAATTATGAGAAAAATCAACCAATTCATTACGCTTGCGGTGGTGCTTGTATTGATGGCATCGCGCGCCGCCGGACAGACCTACACTTACGACGTTTTCAACTATGAACTCAATGAGGCGGGCAGCGAGACCTATGCCTACATCACGGGCTGAACATTCCGGCATCGCTCAAAACACTGATTAGTTATCGGGTTGACGATTATGCGTCAATGAGCTATTATACCTATGGCGGTTTCCACGATTTGCTCAACCTGAAGAAAATAACGGTGGCTGAAGGCAATCCGTCACCACAAAGATGACCACCCTGCCGAATATGGGCACCAACGTGTGGCAAAATGTCAACCAGGCCAACGTGCAGCTCTTCTTCCCCGAAGGCATGTATGAGGCTTACAGCACCGCTCCGCAGTGGAAGAATTTCTACATCGAGGAGCCGCTGACAATCTATGACCTCACGGTGAACGACACGAAGGTGACCAGCGTGAACCGCTCCAACATTCCCGTTACCAGCGGCCATGCCAGCTATGACCACGTGACGAAAACGCTGACGCTCAACAATGCCATCCTCGATTGTGCGGCACGCGGCGAGGAGGTTGCTCCCCTTATCAGCAACATCGACGGGCTGACCATCAACTTCGAGGGCAACTGCCGCATCACGGGAAGTTCGGTGGCTGCATTGGCGCTTTGGGGAACCTCCACCACGCTCAACGTTACGGGCAACACGGTAATAGAAGCGAAATACGGCGTCACGGGAAATCCGTCCGACGGCTACAGCCTCGACGGCATCGTATGCAATGGCAACGTCACGCTGACGGGCGGCGGAAAACTCACCATCGATGTTGATTGCGACGGCATCTTCAACTATGGCAGGTTCATCGTCGATGACGTATTCCTTGAGGTGCAAAGCACCGATCGAACGGCATTCTCGAAAGGAGAACTGAGGCTGAATCTGAGAAATACCGGCAGTCTGGCATTGAAGGGACACACCGGCGCAATGAAGAACTGCTCTTTCGTCTCATATTATGACTTTGTCGTTATGGAGCCCATCGGTGCCAGCTACAGCTACTGGGTAGGATTTGTTGATACCAACGGAAACCTCATCACGGACAGGTGGTTTATTCTCGGCCTTCCACAGACGCCCACTGGTCTTCCCTCTGCCTCCTCTGCCTCCTCTGAGCCCTCTATGCTCTACAACCTTCAGGGCCAGCGCGTGAAACAGCCCCGGCAGCGTGGCATCTACATCCGCGACGGCAAGAAGGTGCTGGTGAAATAACAGCAAAAAAAAAAAAGAACAATCGCTTACAAAAAAAGTTTTTTGACATGACACATTACCATTCTTCCCGCTCCTTGCGGCTGATGATGTTGTCGGCACTGCTGATGCTGGCCGGCATATCTTCTGCCCAGACCTACTATGGCTTCAAAATAGGAGGCGTGCCGGTGACCAGCAACAACCTTGGCGGCCTTGTAGGAGACCACATCAAGCGATGTGACCCCAGCAAGCCGTGCTACGTCTGGTACGACCGTTTTGACAAAATTGTAACGCTTGAGAATGTGAAGATAGAGCGCACGGGCAGCGACAACCGCGCCATCTTCAACGAATCTTGCGAGGGACTGATAGTAAGGCTTGTGGGCAAGAACTATCTCTCGTCCGAAAGTGCGGCCCCCGTGCGCCTTCAGAGGAACACCACATTGTGGGTCCTCAACGACAGCGTTACCATTGTGGGCGGCTCAGAGGACGGCATTTACATCACCAACCATAGCACCCTTGACATTGTGGGCGATGGGCCGCTCACGGTGACGGCCACCGGCAGCTCAGCCATTGAGGGCAGCGACGCAAACACCAGGGCCACGGTGAACTTCATGTGCGGCGACGTCATCCTGGAAGGCAAAAAGGGCGACCTGGTGGATGTCAACGCCACTTTCAACCAAAGCTACTCACTGCTACACTATCCAATGGAGACGCCGCGCTGCATGGTGACGATGAAACCTTCGGGCAACTATTCCCAGCCCAGCGTGCAGAACAGTCCCATCACACTGTATGGCACTCCCGCCTCACTCATCCTTGCACCCTGGGGAGCCACCGTCGGCGGCAACAGCATTATAATCAACAATGTGAAAGTCTATGGCAGCGACATCGTCATCGGCAACCGCTATGTGGCCCTTCTCACCGAAGACTATTTCCCCGACAACAAATTCCGCGAGCAGCTGTTGGCCAAATTCCCCCAACACTACATTACCGAGGACGACGTGAACCAGTGTACTTCGCTCAACCTCAGCGGGAAAGGCATTCTGTCGCTGACGGGCATCGGCTATTTCACCGCCCTGACATCGCTGCAGTGCCAGCTCAACAATGGCATGGGAACGCTCGACCTGTCGGCCAACACCGCGCTTTCCAGCCTCAACTGCGTAGGTTGCACCCTTACTTCGCTCACCTTGGGCGCAAATAAGAACCTCAAGACGCTGGATTGTTCGAGCAATCAGCTCAGCACGTTCGACATCAGCGGCTGCACGGGGCTTAGCGTCCTGAACTGCGCAAACAACAAACTGACGGCTTTGTCACTGACAACCAACAAGAACCTTACGAGACTGGACTGCAGCGACAATCAGCTGCCGTCGCTCAACGTGAGCAAGTGCAAGGCGCTTACCGATATGGCCTGCTACAACAACCGGTTCACCTCGCTCAGCATCACCGGCCTGCCCGTGCTAAAGGTTCTGAACTGTTCCAACAACCCGCTTCTGAAAACCTTCAACTGCTACGAAAATCCCCAGCTTTCCACGCTGTCGATGTGGGGCATGCCTGTGCTCGAAACCTTCGACTGCCATGGTTGTGCGCTGACCTCGCTGACCATTCCCTCCACCTCGTCGCTTCGCCAGCTGACCTGCTATCAAAACAAAATCAGCGGTACGGCCATGAACTCTCTGGTGCAGCAACTGTACAACCGTAGCGGCACCACCACCGGGCAGTTCGCCGTGTGGGCAAATGCCGACGGCGAGCAGAACGCCATCACTGAGCAGCAGGCACTGGCGGCCATGGAAAAGAACTGGAACGTGGTTGACAATAACGGCTCGCCCATCTACGATTTCACGCCCACCGCCGTTCCTTCCGTTCCGTTGTCAACACAACAACCTGAACCCCAGTACAACCTGCAAGGTCAGCGCGTAAACCAGCCGGCGCAGCGCGGCATCTACATCCGTAGCGGCAAGAAGGTGGTGCTGAAATAACCCGGTTTTAGGCCGAATCTCCCTGTCATCCCCATCGTGCAGACGGCACGGCGGGGATTTTTTCGGCCTCTCTCAGGCTTTCTTTTCTCTCCACTCAAATGCTGAGCCGTTATTGCCGACAGGCTATTACCGGCAAGATGCATTGCTGGTGAATTTTGTTGACCATTTAGCTCTGCGCAAGACCTCTGATTTTGTCAAGATTTTTTATGGTTTTTTGGTTACTCCAAAAGGCCTGACCGCAAATTGAGGGGAGAGATTTGCCAATTCTCTCCCCTCAAACTGCCAATTCTCTCCCCTCAATTTGCGGTTAAACTAAAGGTGATTTGCAAACCGCTGAAATTCAACAAGTTACAAATATTATTTAAAAACTGTATGTTTTGTCAATATTTTTTACCATTTTTGCCCATCCCGCTATCCGTCGTCAGATACCCCAAATTTATGACCGATTTGGGAAAAAAAAGCCCGCAGACGGCGCGTGGTGGCCGTCTGCGGGCTATGGGATATAGATTCCGGCAATGGCTTAGAACCTGAAGGTGACGTAAGCTCTCATGCCGTTGAATTTCGTCTTGAGCCTGTCGCCATCGTCGTTGATGCCTTCCAGCCCAATGGGATAATGCTTGGCGTCGCCCCAGCGACTCTCGATGCCCACTCCGATGACTCCGAAGGAGAGCGATGCGCCGCCCACGAACATCGATGCGTAGTTCACGCTGATGTCGTCGCCGGCATAGAGGGCCGAACAGGTGGGGGCATAGCGGAAGTAGCCGTGGATGTTAAGCTCTTTGACGGGAGTGAACGTGAGCGACGGTCCCACGCCCATCGACACTTCTGCCTCGTGCAGCACCTCTTCCTTGTCTTTCTTCTCCTGCTTGCTGCCGGGAATGTTGTGGTTGGTGTAGTTGATGTCGAACCATGTGGCATCGATGCCGAACTTCATGAAACCGCCGATGGGCTTCTTGTGCAGGTAGAATGTCTGGCCGACGGTGAAGCCGGCTCCCCATTCGCTCTTGATTTCGGGCCACCGGGGTGACTGGTCAATCTTCGTCTGCACGTAGTTCAGGTTGATGTAATGGTTACGAGTGGGCACGCGGCGGCGCCTCGACTGCGAGAAACTGGTCATGCAAACTGCCAGCAGGCAGATGATGATGAAGAATTTTTGCTTGTTCATAGTCTTTACTGTTTTGTTTGTTATTATCGCTTTGTTTATTTACTGATTTTAGTATTTGGCTGCAAATTTAACTAAAAATGTTTAATTATCCACCATAAGATGTGAAAAAAATGCCAAATGGCCTGCTTTTTGGGTGAAATGCAGGGAAATCGGTGATGAGTGCATCTTTTTCCCGTCCTGTTGGCTTTGATGCGGCACTTGTTCTGCCAAAGGCTTGCGCCGGGAAATGTAAATACAATGTTTTTCTTCCAATAATTTGGAGATTTGGAATTTATTTATTACTTTTGCAGCATGAATGAAAGAATAAGAAGTGCAGCATACACGAAGGATTTTGAAGAATACTATCAAAGCCTTTCTCAGAAAGTAAGGCTTAAGTATGACTATGTGTTTGAAATCATGTTCACCAAATATGTGGTCAGTACGAAATTTGTCAAGCGTCTTGAAAACACAGATTTTTACGAAATGCGGGTGTCATTGGGCAACAACGAGTATCGCACTGTGCTCTTTACGATTGATGCGGACAGTTTCATCGAATGTAAAAAGATATTGATACTCAATTCCTTTGTTGAGAAAAGTTCAAAACAATATGCTGCGGAAATAAGAAAAGCAGAACGATTGTTAAAAGAATGGGAGAATAGCTTATGATAAAGATTAGTGAAGAAAAATGGGCAAAGTTGCCAAAGATTGACGACCGGCTTGAAGAAAAATACGGTCCGGTGGGTTCACCGTCGCGTAAAGAATTTCAGGCTAAAGCAGAGGCGTGGTATTACGCCGAACTGCTGCGCGATGAGCGCAAACGGCAGAAACTGACGCAACAGCAGCTTGGCGACCGCATCGGCAAGAAGCGCGAGTACATTTCTTCCCTTGAACAGGGAAAGACCGACATGCAGCTCTCTACGTTCATGCTGATAGCCAACGCGTTGGGGCTCAGGTTCTCATTGGTGGTGGGATAGGAAGTTCACATTAAATCACACCGCCATGAAGACAGCTACCATGCGCAACATCATTACCGGGGCCGAGCGGCGCGTTCACCTCACGTTGGACCATCCCGCCGTGCAGTGCGGCATTGCCGTCTGGGTGGACGACGAGGGCCGTGCCTATTTCCCCGAGGATGTGCAGAACCCCTTCTACGAGCTGCGCGACGTGAACGACACCCCATGAGCGCGCCGGAGCAAGCGAAACACTATGACCCGTGGCTGCAACAGGTGATTGACGCCACGGGCGGATACCATCTTGTGCTGGCCGCACCCGGATGCGGAAAGACCGAGGTGCTGGCCGAGCGCATACGGCGTGCCGCGGAAAGGGGTGTCGCTTTTGACGACATGCTCTGCCTGACCTTCACCAACCGCGCCGCACGAAGCATGGCCGACCGCGTAAGGAGCATGTCGCAGGGAGTGGAGGGCCTCTATGTGGGAAACATCCACCGCTACTGCTCAAAACTGCTTTTCGAGCAGGGCGTCATGCCCGTGGAGTCGTCGGTCATTGACGAGGAGGACAGCATCAGCATCCTGGCAGACATCATGAACGGCGACGAGCTGAAAATGCTTGCCGATACCCGCCAGCGCCACCGTTGCAGCCAGGCCGTCAACCTCTCGCATTTCATGCACCAGTATCGAGGCAATTACAGCCGTGAGCTCATCGTTCATGCCGATGCCGTGGAGCCAAAGGCCATGAAGGCCGTGTGCGACATCCTGCGACGGCCGTACACCCGGCAGGGTATCGCCCAGATATATGCCGACATCGAAGAACTGGCACCCCTGAAAGAACTCAGCCTGCGCGACGACACCCGCGAGCTGGTGCAGATGATGTGGGCGGCAAAGCGATATACCGACTACAAACGGCAGCACGACTTGCTCGACTTCGAGGACCTGCTGCTCAGGGTTTATGAGTTGCCGGAAGAGCAGTTGAGAAAGTACCACTGGATTCAGGTGGACGAAATTCAGGACCTCAACCCCCTGCAAATTGCCATCATCGACCGCTTCACGGCCTCCGATGAGGCTTTCACGGTGATGTACTTGGGCGACAACCAGCAGGCCATTTTCTCATTCATGGGCGCTCAGATGCAGACCCTGCAGGCCTTGTTCAGCCGTTGCCATCCCGAAACGGGCATCCACCACCTCAGCCGCAACTATCGGTCGCCGCGATATTTGCTCGACATCTTCAATGAATATGGAAAAACGGCGCTCGGCATCGACTCGCGGCTGCTTCCGCAAAGCGACGACAACGCCGTCCACGAGCCGGAAGACCTGCAGATACTGATGAGCGATAACAACATTGACGAGGCCAACGACGTGGCGCAACTGGTGGCCGCCCTTACGCGGCAACACCCCACGCAGACCACAGCCGTCATCGTGAGCTACAACAGCGAGGCCGACGAGATGAGCGCGGCACTCAAGGCCGTTGGCGTGGAACATTTCAAGGTGTCGGGGCGCGACGTCTTTTCCGAACCCGACGTGAAAATGCTGCTCGCCCACGTCAGCGTATTGTGGAACAGCCGCAATTTCATTGCATGGTCGAGGCTGCTGACAGGCTTGAAAATCGTGGCCTCTCACGCCGCCGCCCGAGAATTTGTGAGAAAGCTTATGAACACGGCCATGAACGTGAGCGACCTGTTGCGCACCGACGGCAAAACCACACTCATGCACTTCGTGGAAGCCTACGCGCAGAGCGACATCATCGTGTTCGACACCGAGACCACGGGGCTCAGCGTTCTTGACGAAGACATCGTGCAGATTGCCGCCGTGAGGCTTCGCCGGGGGCAAGTGGTGGCCGGGCCGTTCAACGTTTTCATAGAGAGCAGCCGCGACATTCCGCCCATGCTGGGCGACCTGCCCAATCCCTTGATTGAGGAATATGGCCGCCAACCCCACACTGCGCCTCGCGACGCCTTTGCCGCTTTCCTCGACTTCGCCAAGGGCGGCGTGCTGCTGGCCCATAATGCCACTTTCGATTATCACATCCTTGACAACAACCTCAGGCGGCATTGTGGCACGGACGACCTGCGGTTGTTGCATCCCTTCTGCCTCGACTCACTCGAAATCATCCGCCTTTTGTCACCACGCCTGAAGAGCCACAAGCTGAAAGACTTGCTCGCCGCCTTCAACCTGGAGGGGCAGAACTCCCACATGGCCGACGACGACATCATGGCCACCGTGAGCCTGGTGCGCCATTGTTATGAACAGGCCCAGCACTTCTTGCCACTTCAACGCGAAATCCTCGACACCCACCGGCGGCTGGCCGTGAAGTTCCGTGCCGCCTATTTGCAGCTCTATAACCACGGCCGCGACATGCTCTACCGCCCGTTCCCCGAAGACGAGCCGCCGGCGCTGGTCACCGAGCTGGCCTACGCCTACAACTGGCTGAAGGAGCATAAGTTCATTCACCCCGTGGAAAAACTCCAACACCTCATGGCATATCTGGCGCAAGACGTGGTGGAACGCGGGGAGCGCACGCTCGCCGAGCAGCTGCAGCGCCACTTGGCCGACATCAACACCTACAAGGAGAGCGACCTTTGCGGCAGCACCAGCATGACCGAGCGCGTCTTCGTGAGCACCGTTCACAAGGCCAAGGGGCTGGAGTTCGACAATGTGGTGATTTACGACGTCACCGACGGCAACTATCCGGGCTTCTTCACGCGCCAACATCCCGGACGGATGGAAGAAGAACGTCGCCGCTTCTATGTGGCCATCAGCCGTGCCCGCCGCCGACTGTTCCTGGCCTGGAGTGCCACGAAAATCAACAACTACGGGCGCGTGTTCAGCACCCATCTGTCACAATTCACCCTCCCCATCCAGCGTTTCTTCCTCATGCGCCGCGCCTGAGAGACTTTCCTTAGAAATAGTCCGTGGGAAAAACGTGAACAATCTTTACAAAGTCTGCAGCTTGTATCTATTGATTTTTTCCGTAGATTTGTTTTATATTTACAGAAAAAGTTGTATCTTTGTGCCATCATTCAAACTATTTATGAATCTATTACATAATTAAAACATTCGAAATATGAAGAAGTTATTATTGTTAATGCTCATGCCGCTGGCAGTGCTTTCGGCATCGGCGCAGAACAATGACTACAACATGGTCATTGAGCTGAACAATGGCACGACAATCACCCTTGGTGCCGACGATGTGAGAAACCTCACTTTCAACGGCGAGTCGCTGTCCATCAGCGGCAATACCATCGATGAGTTGAAGGCTGAGATTAAGGAGCTGAGAGCCTTGATAATGAAATGTCATCCGGAGGAACGCGCGCAGGAATACACTGTGAACGGCGTGTCGTTCAAGATGGTTTGGGTAGCTGGCGGCACGTTCCAGATGGGCGCGACCGAGGAGCAGGGGAACGATGCTTACGACAGAGAGAAACCCGTCCACAGGGTAACCTTGTCGGGCTTCTCCATCGGCGAGACGGAGGTCACGCAGGAGTTGTGGGAGGCTGTGATGGGCAGCAACCCTTCCTATTTCACTGGTGACAGCCAGCTTCCTGTGGAGCAGGTCAGCTGGGACGACTGCCAGGCCTTCATCCAGGCGCTGAACACTTTGACGGGCCGGTCTTTCCGTCTGCCCACGGAGGCCGAGTGGGAGTTTGCTGCCCGTGGAGGGAATCTTTCGCAGGGTTACAAATATGCCGGGAGCAATTCGATTGGTGACGTGGCATGGTACATGGACAACTCAAGCGATGTGACACATCCTGTAGGCACCAAAGCTCCCAACGAGCTTGGCCTATACGACATGAGCGGCAACGTGTTTGAATGGTGTCAGGACTGGTTCGGCAGTTATGACAGTGTAGCCCAAACAGACCCGACGGGTCCGTCGTCGGGCTCTGGCCGCGTGCGTCGTGGTGGCGGCTGGCATTTCGGTTCGACGAGCAGTCGCGTTTCCTACCGCAATGGTTTCACCCCGTCGAGCAAGGGCAACACCTACGGGTTTCGCCTCGCCCTTTAGTTTGTTCATCCTTGTAAAAAGAAAAGCTAAAATAAAGGCTTGGCGAAAGAAAACGCCAAGCCTTTTTTATGGGAGTTATGGGAACGATGGATGTTGTGGGAATAATGGGGAAACGGGGCGGGGGCTAACGCTTTTCCTTGATGATGCCGTGGCGGTAGGCATAGAGCAGTTGGCGCAGGTCTTCCACCTGCTTTTTGAGCTCCGTGCCGATGTCGGTGTCGGCCACGTGCATGCGGTGGGCGGTCATTTCCACTATCTGCGTGGTGCTCTTGATGTCGTTGCCCGTGCGCACGGCGTCCTCCTGGCTGGTAAACGGCTCATGCTGAACAAGTTGGAATCCGCGCGAGTGGTAAACGAGCGTATAGCCCGCAATGCCGGTGGTCTTGTGGTAGGGCTGCGAGAAACCGCCGTCGATGACCATCAGGCGGCCGTTGGCCTTGATGGGGTTCTCGCCGTCGGCGGCATGCACGGGCACATGGCCGTTGATGATGTGGCGGTTGGGGCCTTCCACCTCGAAGGCATCAAGGATATGGTCGCACACGGCCTCGTCGTCGCGCAGCTTGAAGTAGTTGCCCTTTTCCTCCTTGTGCGTGGCTTTGTCGGCAATGAAATATCGCTCGAAGGTGGCCATTTTCGATTTGTCGAAGAGAATGCTGTCGGGTCCGCACCAGAGGTAGAGGAAATAGTCGATGCCGTATTGCCGCTCTTCGGCGTCGGTGTCGCCCTGGAACGCGGAACGAATGAGCATTCCCGTGTAGTGCATAAGGTCCTTGCCGCTATATTTGCGGTCTTTGTAGAGCCGCACCTCCTTCAGCGTTCCGTCGGCATTGAGCGGGCACGAGGCATGGTAGAGCAGGTTGTGGTTGATGATGCTATACATGCAACCGTGTGAGAGGATGAGCTTGATATGCTTGCGCAATTTCTCGTTGTTGGTAAACGAGTGGTGGAGGCGAAGCATGAGCTGCTCCTCCTCGGGCGTGAGGCGCGTGGGGTCGTCCTCGTGCCCCTGGATGGTTGGGAAGAGGCACGACGTCATGGGGTAGGTGTTGCCCTCAACGGTGCACGTCTTGGCCTTGAAGTCGATGGCGCTGAGCAGGTCGCGGTCCTCCATCTCCCACTCGGGGTGGCGGTGGAAGAGCCGTGCCTCCACCTTGAATTGCAACACGGCAATGGCCTTGTGCATCATGGCGGTGAGGCGTGCGCCCTTTTCGTCCAACAGTTCGCTTCCGCCGTTGGTCTTGGGCATGAACTCGGTGCAGGGGTCGTCGGCATAGGTCTCCATGGCAAAGGTTGCCAGGGGCACGAGGTTGATGCCGTAAGCCTCCTCGATGGTGGCAAGGTTGGCATATCTCAGCGACAGGCGAATGACATTGCAGATGCATGCGTCGTTGCCCGCGCTGGCCCCCATCCATAGGATGTCGTGGTTGCCCCATTGAATGTCCCAGTTCTTGTATCGCTTGAGCATGTCGAGTATGAGGTGTGCCCCCGGCCCGCGGTCGAAGATGTCGCCCAGGATGTGCAACTGGTCGATGATGAGGCCCTGAATGACGTCGCAGATGGCCACTATGAAGTCGTCGGCCCGCCCCGTGTCGATGATGGTGTCGATGATGCCCTTCACGTAGTCGGCCTTGTCGCTGTCCTCGGTGCGCTCGTGCAGCAATTCCTGAATGATGTAGCTGAAGTCGGGCGGCAGCGACTTGCGAACCTTCGAGCGGGTGTATTTTGACGACACGTCGCGGCACACCTTTACGAGCTGATGGATGGTGATGTGGTACCAGTCGGCCATGTCGGTTTCTGTTTGTTTCACCAGTTCCAGCTTCTGCTCGGGGTAATAGATGAGCGTACACAGTTCACGTTTCTCGCTCTCCCTGACCTCGTTGCCGAACAGTTCGTTCACTTTTCGCCTGATGTTTCCCGAGGCATTTCTCAACACATGCTGGAAAGCGGGGAAGGCACCATGAAGGTCGGCCAGGAAGTGCTCGGTGCCCTTGGGCAGGTGGAGAATGGCCTGCAGGTTGATGATTTCGGTGCTGGCCTGGGCAACGGTGGGAAACGAGTTGGACAGCAGCTCCAAATAGCGCTTGTTTTTCTCCACAAGGGCGGAGGTGATTTTCAGTTCATCGTTCATGGCTCAAATATTGTATTTTTGAATGATTGGAGTTTGGGATTATTCTGGGGTGATGTGGTTTGTTCGGTCAACTTTCCCCATCGGTTTTTTTGCTAAATACGCTGTTCGGGAAAGAACTTTTTTAGCTCTTTTGGGGGGATAGGCAAGTTGGTTACTGAGGGGGATAGAAATTGTGAAAAATCTTGACAATTTTGCCGATTTTTCAACAATTTTGTAACTTCTTGAAAATCAGCGGGTTTAAAATAGCCCGTGGTTTGACCGCAATTTTCGTTGGTCAAACTGCCAAATCTCTCCTCGAAAAGTGCCAATTTTCTCCCCGAGGATTGCGGTGAAACTCTATTTCGTTCAATTTTTTTATGAAAAATCTTTACAATCATTTCATTGGAAAATCAAAATTTCGTTGTTTGTTTTCTATGGGAAAAGTTTGAGGGGAATAAAAAGAGATTTTGCCCTGACTTCAACGTCGTTGGTCATTGGATGTTGATGGACTGCAGTTGTTTTTTTATCAGGTTGGCGGTATTGTCGTTTCGCGGTTCAATGGGCATGTAGCCTTCCTCCAGGCCGAGGCTTTCCTGGAGTATCTGCAAAAGGCGCGCGGTGAACTTGGTGAGCTTGAGCTTCTGAAGCATTCGCGAAAGTTTGTCTTCGTCGTAGTCGTTGAAGCGCAGTAGGGCGAACAGCTGTGCCAAGTGTCGTCGCGACAGGCTTTGCCGGCGCAGGTGGTGCTGAACATTGAGCAGCAGGTGGCAGATGGCCATTTCCGTTTCCGACGGTTTCTCGTCTTGCCGCAGGTGGTCGATGGTGCTCTTGGTCTTGATAGCGTGGCGCGCCGACAAGTGGTCGGTGGGCAGCAGGCCGTCGGGTTTCTGAAGTTTTTGCGGAAAGCGGTCCACCTGGTCGGTGACGATGCCGTCGAGGCTGAATCCCAGCCGCCGTGCGCCCTCCTTCACATAGTCGGCAATGTGCTCGTCGCCGGCGTGGATGAGCACTTTCCGCCAGTCGTCCTCGCTGAAAAGGCTGAACATTTCGGGCGGCGCGGTCAGGAGGCTCTGGTGGCCCTCGGGCGTGATGCCCTGGCGAAGCAGGATGTTCTCGGCCGTTTTCTCGTCGGCGGTCATCAGGCGGAAGGTGTTGCTGTCGATGACTTTCTGATAGAGGGTCACCATCTGTGCGGCCATGCGCCCGGGGTTGGTGCGGTTGGTGTAGAGGCTGTTCATGACGAGGGCCAGGCGCGGGTTCCACGCCAGCTGCTCCATTCGCCGCTGTTCCATCTCGCTGTCAACTTGTACGGCATCGGCCTGTCTTACAGCCTTTTCCACGCTTGCCATGCGTTTCACGTCGTTGGCCATGCGTGAAGCCTGCCACACCCAGGGCATCAACGAACCGTGCAGCGAGAGCACCACGGGCAGTCCCCGCTGCTCGGCCCATGTGAGCATCCTGGCCGCCGACATGCTCCAGCATCCGTGAATGTGGATGATGTCGGGGCGCGTCTCCTGCACGGCCTGCCTGAACTGCGTCGGAGAGGTGGTCAGGGTGGCATCGGCAAACTTGTCCATGCTTTCCAGGAGCACGGACAGGTAGTCGGCCAGCAGGCCGGAGTGTTGCTTCTTTGGGATGTAATGCAGAATTCTCATGGGCTTGGCCAGGAGGGACGGCCGTTGGATTACATTGACGGGCTACAGCTTATGACTGATGAAGTCGTACTTGTCGGCCCGGCGGTACTTCATCTTGTAGTAAAGGAAACGCCATGCCAGCGACCACTCGTAGGGCACCAGCTTCCATGCGGGAATGTGGAGGCTGAAGGGCCGGGTGGCTTTCTTTGCAAAGAACGTTCTCATGGCGACGGCGAAAACGAGTGCCACGGCACCGGCTGCCGCCACGCACCAGGGCCTGATGTCGCCCTTGCCAAGGGTGAGCGCCCACGCCGTTCCGCCTGCCAGGGCTGCCACGGAAAGCAACAGGCAGAGGTGCAGGAACAGTTGGTCGGCCAGCAGCGGAAGGCGGTGGCGCAGGGTGCGCTTCAGATGCTGCCGTGTTTCCATATAGAATAGGTGGTGGTTCACCCAGTCTTTTCTCGTGGGGTCGTCGGCCGTCATCCACGCCGTGGGGAAGGTCTCGGTGGCGGTATTGCCTTTTTGGGCAAACTTGTTCACGATGAAATCGTATTCGCCGCGAATGTATTTCATGTTTCCCTCGAAACTACGGCCTTCAATGAACATGGTTTTCCGGAACATCAGGTTGCCGGGCTCGGAGCGGTAGGCCGTGCGGCGCTGGGCCTCGCGCAGGGTGTATCGCTGGAAGAAGAAGCGCTCAAAGTGCTTGTAGTCGCTGGCTTCGTCCTCATAATTGGCATACCCCATCACCATGTCGGTGCCGTCCTGGCAGTTGCGTGCCATGGTTTGCAGCCACTGTGTGGATGCGGGATGGCACGACGGCTCGGTGAGCAGCACCCACTCGTTCTTGGCCGCTTTCACTCCGAGGGTGATGGCCAGCTTGTTGTGGCTCATGTATCGCGCTGAGGGCGGCACGAAGGTGGTGTAGAGGTGGCCGTACTTGTGCTTCAGCTGTTTCAGCACGTCGTCGGTGTCGTCTTCGCTCTTGCCCTCCACCACGATGACCTCAAATCCCGGCGCATAGTCTTGTGTCAGGATGGCCGGCAGGTGGCGTTCCAGTTCGCGGGCGCTGTCGTGGGCATAGATGACCACCGACAGCGGCGGAAGCTGTGCTTCGGGTTGTTGCGCCGATTCGCCTTCCGCGGCATCGTTGTCGGCAGACTGTTCCTCGGGATGGTCCGACAGCCGCAGCTTGCGGAAAAACACGCTGACAAAGGGCGTGGCAATGCCCAGGGCCAGCATCAGCCCGCAGAGAATGATGGTCGGGGTGTAGGAAGTAATCATTTAGAAATCTTCTGTTATATAACCTTGTGGCATCCGGCGGCAATTATAGCGCGAGGCCATTATTTCGCCGTAGGCACCGGCACTTCTCAGGGCGATGAAGTCGCCGCGGTGGCAGCGGTTCAGGTCGATGGCCTTTCCGAAAACGTCGCTCGACTCGCAGATGGGGCCCACCACGTCGTAGGTTTCCAGCGGTTCGTCGCTTGAAATGTTCTCAATCTTGTGGTAGGCGTTGTAGAGCGCGGGCCTGATGAGGTCGGTCATGCCGGCATCGACAATGGTGAATTTCTTCGTGGCCCCTTCTTTCACATAGAGGGTGCGGGCGATGAGCGTGCCGCACTGTGCCACGACGGCCCGCCCCAGCTCGAAGTGGAGCTTCTGGCCCGGACGCAGTTTCAGGAAGTGGGCGTAGGTGTCGAAATATGCCTTGAAATCGGGAATGGGCACGCGGTTGGGATGGTTGTAGTCCACGCCCAGGCCACCGCCCACGTTGATGCTGTCAACCTTCACATGGTGACGGTCCAGCGTGTCTTGCAGGTCGTTGATGCGGTTGCAGAGGGCTTTGAAGTCGCCCATGTCGAGGATTTGGCTGCCAATATGGAAATGGAGGCCGGTGAATGTCACGTTCTCCAACTCGGCCGCATAGTCTATGACGGCCTCCATGTCGCGCATGGCGATGCCGAATTTGTTCTCGGCCAGGCCCGTGGTGATGTTGGCATGGGTGTGGGCACCAACGTTGGGGTTGATGCGGAAGGCCACCCTGGCCACCTTGCCTTTTTCGCGGGCCAGCTGGTTGATGACCTCCAGTTCGGGAATGCTTTCCACGTTGAAGGCCAGGATGTCGAGGTCCAGGCCGAGGTTGATTTCCCAGTCGCTTTTTCCCACGCCGGCAAAGACGATTTTCGAGGGGTGGAAACCCGCCCTCACCGACGCCTCGATTTCCCATCCGCTCACGCAGTCGGCTCCCAGCCCTGCCTGGCAGATAATGTTGAGCACCTTGGGATTGGCATTGGCCTTGATGGCATAGTGAACGCAGAAACCCTCGTGGCGGTTGGCCTCATCGTTGATGGCGCGCAGCGTCTGGCGCAGCAACCCGCTGTCGTAGTAATAGAACGGCGTGGGATACTGGCTTAACTTTTCGATGGGGAATTTTCCTTTCATGTTTCGGGTCCTTTGTGACGGCGCTTATTTATTAAATAAGGTGTCGCTGAGGCTTTGCAGGGCGCGCTTCTTGTCGGCCTCCTTGATGAGGAACGATATGTTGTAGTTGCTGCCGCCGTAGGAAATCATTCTCACGGGAATGTTTTTCAACGCATCGGTGGCCAGTGTCTCAAATCCCACGTTGCTCCAGTCGAGGTCGCCCACCACGCAGATGATGCACATGTCGGTGTCAACGGTCACGGTGCCGTATTTCTTCAGCTCATCAACGATTTCGCTCAGGTGAGCGTCGTTGTCGATGCTCATCGACACGCCCACCTCCGACGTTGCCACCATGTCGATGGCCGTCTGGTAGCTCTCGAAGATTTCAAACACCTTGCGCAGGAAACCGGTGGCCAGGAGCATTCGCGAGCTCTTAATCTTGATGGCAATGATGTTGTCCTTGGCAGCCACGGCCTTTATCTTGCCGCGCATGGTGACGTTGTCGATGATGGTGCCGGGGGCATCGGGCTCCATCGTGTTTTTCAGCCTTACGGGAATGCCGGCGAACTTGGCGGGCTGAACGCAGGTGGGGTGCAGGATTTTGGCGCCGAAATAGGCCAGCTCGGCAGCCTCCTCGAAGTGCAACTGCCTGACGGCCTCGGTCTTATCGACTACGCGCGGGTCGTTGTTGTGCATGCCGTCGATGTCGGTCCAAATCTGTATCTCCTCGGCCTCAAGGGCGGCACCCACCAGCGATGCGGTGTAGTCGCTTCCGCCGCGCTGAAGGTTGTCCACCTCGCCGTAGGCATTGCGGCAGATGAAACCCTGAGTGATGTAAATCTGGTAATCGGGGTTTTCCTCCATCACCTTTTTCAGCTTCTCCTTGATGTAGGCGGGGTCGGGCTCCGCGTTTTTGTCGGTGCGCATGAAGTCGAGGGCCGACAGGAGCACGGCGTTCACGCCTTTTTCCTGAAGATAGTTCACCACCATGTTGGTGCTCATGATTTCGCCCTGCGCCACGATGCTCTTTTCCTCGAAACTGGTGAACAGGTCTTTGGTGAACGAGCGCAGGTACTGGAACTCGGCCTTCAGAAACTCGCGCGTCTTCTGACGCCATTCCTCGGTGTCGTAGAGGTTGTCCACATGTTCCATGTAGATTTGTTCCAGGCGGTTGATGACATCGTTGGCACCCTCCGGGTTCTTTTTGTAAAGGTAGTTGGAGATTTCCACCAGCGAGTTGGTGGTTCCCGACATGGCCGAGAGCACCACGAAGGTGGGTTCTCCGCTCTTGGTAATCAGTTGCGACACGTTTTTCATGCGCTCGGGCGAGCCTACGGAAGTGCCGCCGAATTTCATTACTTTCATAGCAGTGGTATTTTTTTTGTTGTTTATTGGCTTGTATATAATAATGCGAAGGAGGTCAGTCTTCGTCCTCCTCCATTATTTCAAGTTTGTTGAAATGCTCGGTAACGTCTTTTATCACATTGTCCTTGCATCGATAGACGATGCCGGGGAACTTGTCGAGAATGGGCAGGTTGTGGGTTGACATGACCACGGCGGTGCCGGTCTGGCTGATTTGCTTGAGCAATCCCACGATGTTGGCCGCCGTTTCGGGGTCGAGGTTGCCCGTGGGCTCGTCGGCAATGATGACCTTTGGGTGGTTGAGAAAAGCGCGGGCAATGGCGATGCGTTGCTGTTCGCCGCCCGAGAGTTCGTGCGGCATCTTGTTCTTCTTGTCGGTCATGCCCACCATGTTGAGCACTTCGTCGATGCGCTCCTCGCGTTGTTTGCGGTCTTTCCATCCGGTGGCCTTCAACACGAATTGAAGGTTCTTCAGCACCGTGCGGTCGTGGAGCAGCTGGAAGTCCTGGAAAATGATGCCCATGTCCTTGCGCAGTGCGGGAATGTCGCGGCGCTTGATGGTCATAAGGTTGCGCCCCAGCACCTCGGCCTTTTCCGCCGACTCAATGTCGAGCTCGCAATAGGTGGTCTTCAGCATCGAGCTCTTTCCCGAGCCCACCTTTCCTATGATATAAACGAACTCTCCCTCGTCAACGTGGAAGTTGATGTCTTTCAAAACGCAGACGTCGTCTTGGAATATCTGCACGTTCTTGTAGTCTATCAGCATGTTGTATCTGTTTACGGTCCCGACCCGATGCCGGGTCATGTTGTTTCTTATTCCATTTCTCCCTTGCTTTTAGCTTGCCGCCTTTTCTTGTCCCAGTCGGGATTGTGGCGCAAGGCCAGCTGTTCGGCCACGTCTTCTATGCGCAGGCCGTTCGAGGTGAGGAGCACCACGAGGTGGTAAATCATGTCGGCCGCCTCATAGACCAGTTTCTCCTTGTTGCCGGCCACGGCCTCAATGACGGTTTCCAGGGCTTCCTCGCCCACTTTCTGCGCCTGTCGCCCTATGCCGTCCTTGAAAAGCTTGGTGGTGTAGGAGCCTTCGGGCATTTCCTCACGCCGTTTCTCAATGAAGTCCTGAAGCTCGGTGAGGAAGAGCAGCGGGTTGCGCACGTTGTCCTCGCCCCAGCAGGTGTCGGTGCCCGTGTGGCAGGTGGGGCCGTCGGGATGCACCTTGATGAGCAACGTGTCGTGGTCGCAATCGTTTTTGATGTCAACCACGTTGAGATAGTTGCCGCTCGTTTCGCCTTTTGTCCACAGGCACTGCCGTGTTCGGCTCCAGAAGGTCACCTTTCCGCTTTCCACGGTCTTGTCGTAGGCTTCCTGGTTCATGAAGCCCAGCATCAGCACGTTCCGCGTTTCGGCGTCTTGTATGATGGCGGGCACCAGCCCGTTTTGTTTTTCAAAATCTATCTTCATGCTAAAAGTGATATGGTAAAAAAGTTATTCCCTCACGTTGATGCCCTCGCTACGCAGGTAGCGCTTGAGCTGTGGGATGGGAATTTCGCCGAAGTGGAACACGCTGGCGGCCAGCGCCGCATCGGCTTTCCCCAGTGTGAACACGTCGCGGAAGTGCTCCTTCTTTCCAGCCCCTCCGCTTGCTATGATGGGAATCGAGAGGCGGTCGGAGAGCAAGGCCAACGTTTCGTTGGCATAGCCTTCCTTCACGCCGTCGTGGTTCATGCTGGTGAAGAGAATTTCGCCCGCGCCGCGCTCTTGTGCCTCGTGCGCCCAGTCCATCAATCTCAGTTCCACCCGCTCGCGTCCTCCTTTCACATAGCAGTACCAGCCGTCGTCGTCGAGGCGTGCGTCGATGGCCACCACGCACACCTGGCTACCGAAGCGCCGTGTGATTTCGTCGATGAGCGCCGGCCGGCGTATGGCCGCCGAGTTGACGCTCACCTTGTCGGCGCCGGCATAGAGAAGCCGCTCCACGTCCGACAGCTCGTTGATGCCGCCGCCAACGGTGAAGGGGATGTTAATCTCGCGGGCCACCTGCGTCACCATGTCGGTGAAGGTCTTGCGCCCCTCGTGCGAGGCCGTGATGTCGAGAAACACCAGCTCGTCGGCACCGGCATCGCTATACGCCTTGCCCAGTTCCACCGGGTCGCCGGCCTGACGCAGGTGGATGAAATTGGTGCCTTTCACCGTCTGCCCGTCCTTCACGTCGAGGCAGGGAATAATTCGTTTTGCCAGGCTATGTGTCATTTCACCGGAATTTTAGGGTTGTTGGGGTTGAAGGCGGCCATGAGTCGGGCCGTGTCAATGCGCCCTTCGTAGAACGCCTTGCCGAACACCACGGCGGGAATGCCATCCCGCTCCAGCGTAAAGATGTCGTCGGTAGAAGACACGCCGCCGCTGGCTATGAGGTGCAGGCCCGGGAAGGCCTCCATGATTTGCTTGTAGAGCGATATGGCGGGCCCGGCCAGGGTGCCGTCTTTCGAAATGTCGGTACATAGCACGCGGCTGATGCCCAGCCGGGTGTAATGGCTGAGGAAGGGCAGCAACTGGAGTTGCGAGTCTTCTTTCCAGCCGTTGATGCTCACCATGCCGTCCCTGACGTCGGCTCCCAGGATGAAGCGGTCGGGGCCGTAGGTCTGGAGCCACGCCTCGAAATGTTGCGGCTCGGTCACGGCCATGCTGCCCACGGTAACGAGGTGTGCCCCGTTGTCGAAGGCCAGTCGCAGGTCGTCGTCGCTCTTGATGCCTCCGCCGAAATCTACCGTCAACGCCGTCTGGCTGGTGATGCGCCGCAACACGTCGGCATTGACGATGTGGCGAGCCTTGGCTCCGTCGAGGTCCACCACGTGGAGCCGCCGGAAGCCCAGGGCCTCAAATTGCCGTGCCACGGCCACGGGGTCGTCGCCGTAAACGGTCTTGCGGGCATAGTCGCCCTTGGTCAGCCTGACGCACTGGCCGTTGATGATGTCGATGGCGGGAATGAGTTCTATCATTCTATGGTTGGGGTTGAGGTTACTAAAGGGAAGGATGCCCTAAGATGCCCTCGCCGAGGAAGTTCGACAAAATCCGTTCGCCCACCTTCCCGCTCTTTTCGGGATGGAACTGGCAGGCGTGGAAATTGCCTTTCGACAGGGCGGCGGAGTAGGGCAGTATATAGTCGGCGGCGGCAATGGTGTCGGCGCACAAGGGCACATAGTAGCTATGTACGAAATAGACGTATGGCCGCTCGCCCAGGCCCTGCATGAGTGGCCCTTGTAATTGCTTCAGCTCGTTCCACCCCATGGCGGGCACCTTGTCCTCATGGCGCTGGGGGAGGAAGCGCCGCACCTCCGCGTCGAAGATGCCGATGCAGTCCACGTCGCCCTCTTCCGAGTGGCGGCACAGCAGTTGCTGGCCTATGCAGATGCCCAGCACGGGTTGCCGCAATTGGCGGATGACCTCCACCAGCCCGTGGCCGTGAAGGTATTCCATGGCCCCGCGCGCCTCGCCTTGTCCGGGGAAGACCACGCGGTCGGCCTTCATCAGCTCGTCGGCATTGTCGGTGAGCAGCGGCTCCACGCCCAGGCGCCTCAGCGCGTTGACCACCGAATAGACGTTTCCGGCATTATATTTTACGATTGCTACGTTCATTACTTTTAAGTGAAAAGTGAAGAGTGAAGAGTGAAGAATTTGCTGCCGCCATTTTTAAAGTGAAGAGTGAAAAGTGAAAAATTGAAAAGGTGAAAAAGGCTTACATAGTAAATCATAATTCATCATTAAGAACTCATAACTAAAATGCTTTGTCATTTATCATTTAGCGTAGCGCACCATTTGCCGCCATCACTAACGTCTAAACTCCTGAACTTCTAAACTCCTAAACTCCCATTTTCAATTTTACACCTTTTTCAACTGAAAATCACCGTCTTGTTATGGTAAGTCAGTATTTTCCGCTCAATGTGCTTCTGCACGGCACGCGAGAGGACTATTTTCTCCAGGTCGCGCCCTTTGAGCACCAGGCTCTCGGGGGTGTCCTTGTGGGTGATGCGCACCACGTCCTGCTCAATGATGGGCCCGGCGTCGAGCTCCGCGGTCACATAGTGGCTGGTGGCGCCGATGATTTTCACCCCGCGCTCCCAAGCTTGGTGATAGGGCTTGGCACCGATGAAGGCCGGCAGGAACGAGTGGTGGATGTTGATGATGTGGTGAGGGTACTGCGCAATCATTTCATCGCTGCTAATCTGCATGTAGCGGGCCAGCACGATGAAGGTGATGTTGTTCTTCTTGAGCAGCTCCATCTCGGCGGCCTCCACCTCGGCCTTGTTGCTGTGGTCCTTGGCAATGCTCCACACATGGTAGGGGATGCCGAATTGCAGGGCCACATAGCGCAGGTCCTCGTGGTTGCTCACAATGCACGGAATGTCGCAGGCGAACTCCCCGGCCTTCCACCGCGCCAGCAGGTCGTAGAGGCAGTGGCTCATCTTCGACACAAAGATGGCCATGCGCGGGCGCTCGTCGTTGAAATAGAGGGTGAAGGTCATGCCGTAGCGCTGGGCGTAGAGCGTGTCAACATATTCCTTTATCTTGTCGCGCGGGATGAGGAAATCCTCCAGCTCCCATTCTATGCGCATGAAGAACATGCCGTCCTGGCGGTCAACATACTGGTCCAGATAGACGATGTTTCCCTTGTTATCCGTGATGAATTTCGTTACTTCCGAAATGATGCCCGGCTGGTCGGGGCAGTGCAGAAGCATGATGGCTGATGGTTTCATTATGTGTATGAAGCTTTGCTTTTTTAATCCTTATTCTGTTTGTGGCTGCAAAGTTACGAATAAACGAGTGAAATGCAAAAGGAAAACTTGTTTTCTTTTCATTTCCGAGTGCAAGTAACTTATTTAAAGTTACGAATAAACGAGCGCAGAGCAAAAGGAAAACTTGTTTTCTTTTCATTTCCGAGTGCAAGTAACTTATTTAAAGTTATGAATAAACGAGCGCAGAGCAAAAGGAAATCATTTCTTTTTTATGCCGAGGACGGATTGTTTGTTCAAGTTTCGCATTCGCTTAACTGCTGAACTCCTGAACTACAACAACTTGAAAGTTGAATAATTTGTTGTGAAACCGTATGAAATCTGAATGTTTCTTACAATCCGATTGTAAAGATTTTTCATGGGCCTTTTAAGCCCGTTTATGGTTTGACCGCAAATTTCAGGGAGAAATCTTGAAGTTTGAGGAGAGAGATCTTGAAGATTGACTACCGAAATTTGCGGTCAAACTTTGGCCTATTTTCAATATGTTGATAATCAACAAGTTATAAAATTGTCAAGATTTTGCCGATTTTGTCAAGATTTTTTACCGTTTTTTAGGCGGTGAGGGGAGGAGCGACTTTCAAATTGAAAGCAACGGATGGGCGCGGAAGATGGGGTGGGGGACTGACCGCAGCCCTTCGGGAAGTGAGAAAACAAAAAAAACTTCGTCGCACAGGCTGATAATTCGGGAATTATGCCTAAATTTGCAAAAAGAACAGAATAGCAATGAAGAAATACGCCAATCATTACAAAAAGGGCGGCGGCAACCTTGTGAGGAAATGTGCCTGCCTGCTGGCCGCCGGGTTGCTGCTGGCCTCGGCGCCGGCCCTGGCCGGAGAAGGGCCGGAGGGACTCGTAAGATACGTGGACCCCACGATAGGCACGGGCGGCCACGGCCATGTGTTCCTCGGCGCCAACGTGCCCTTCGGCTTCGTGCAGGTGGGGCCCACCATGCCCACCCGCGGATGGGATTGGTGCTCAGGTTATCACGCCAGCGACTCCGTGCTCTTGGGCTTTGCCCACACCCACCTCAGCGGCACGGGCTGCGGCGACCTGGGCGACATCAGGCTGCTCCCCGTGGGCGACAGGACAACGCGCGAAACCCTGTTCAGCCATGCCGACGAGACCTGCCGCCCAGGCTATTACGCGCTGACCATCAACGACAAACAGGGCCGGCACATCAAGGCCGAAATGACCGCCACCCTGCGCACGGCCATCCACCGCTACACCTTCGACCCGCGGCAAGACACGGCCCGCGTGCTCATTGACCTGGAATGGGGAACGGGGTGGGACCGCGTGACCGATTGCCACATCGCCCAGACCTCACCGCGCAGGCTCGAGGGGTGGCGACACTCGAAGGGGTGGGCCGACAACCAGAAACTGTTCTTCGCCATGGAACTGTCGCAGGACGTGACGTTGGAGAAACTCAATGCCGACTCGCTGGTGCTACTTTCGTGCCCCAACAAACGGGGAAAATCCCTGCTGGTGAAAGTTGCCCTTTCGGCCGTAAGCACCGACAACGCATGGCGCAACATGAAGGCCGAGAACCCGAAGTGGCGGTTTGACAAAGTGGCCGCACAGGCCACCCGCGACTGGGAACGGCAACTACGGAAAATCAGCGTGAAAGGCGGCGAAACGGAGAAAACCATTTTCTACACCAGCTTCTACCATTCGATGGTGGCGCCGTCGGTGTTTTGCGATGTCAACGGCGAATACCGAGGCTCCGACGGGCAGGTGCATTACGCCGATTTCACCAACCTCACCACCTTCTCGCTCTGGGACACCTACCGCGCCTGGCATCCGCTGGCCACGCTCATTCATCCGGAAATGCAACGCGACATTGAGCACACCATGACCACCATCTTCCAAGAGCAGCAGACGTTGCCCGTATGGCACCTCATGGGGTGCGAAACCAACTGCATGGTGGGGTGCCCGGCCTCCATAGTGCTGGCCGACCTCATACTGAAGGGCCTGGCCGACAACCCGTTGCTGGCCACCCATGCCATGCAGCACTCCACCGGCTCGCACCGCCGGGCCCACCGCCTGCTCTGTGAGCACGGATACATTCCCTACGACCTCGACAACGAAAACGAGAGCGTGGGGAAAGGGCTGGAATATGCCATCGCCTACGGGTGCGCCGCAAAGGTTGTTGACAACAAGGAATTGGAACGGTTGGGCCAGTCGTATCGGAAATACTTCGACCCGGCATCGCACTTCATGCGCGCCGTGGACAGCAACGGCACCTTCAGGTCCGGCCTCGACCCCTTTGCCGCCGAGCAAAACGGCATCAAGGACTACACCGAGGGCAACGCCTGGCAATACATCTGGCTGGTGCCGCACGATGTTCACGGCCTTATCGGGTTGTTCGGGTCGGAACGGGCTTTCGTGGAAAAACTCGACTCGCTGTTCACCGTCAACGGCGACCTGGGCGAGGGTGCGCCGCCCGACATCAGCGGACTGATAGGGCAATATGCCCACGGCAACGAGCCCAGCCACCATGTGGCCTATCTCTACAACTATGCCGGACAGCCGTGGAAGACGGCGGAGCGCGTCAGGCAAATCATGACAACCCTCTATCACACGGGCATCGACGGGCTTTGCGGCAACGAGGACGTGGGGCAGATGTCGGCGTGGTATATCCTTTCGGCCATGGGAATGTATCAGGTGGACCCCGCCGGCGGAAGGTTCGTGCTGGGCTCCCCGCTCTTCGACGAGGTCACCATGCAGACCGGGCACGGGCGAACATTCACCGTGAGGGCCACGGGAAACAGTAAGGAAAACATCTATATTCAATCGGCAAGGCTGAACGGAAGGCCTTACACACGGTCGTACATCGACTTCAACGACATTATGGCCGGAGGAACGCTGGAACTCATCATGGGCAACCGGCCCTCGGACTTTGGCACCAGGCGGGAGGACAGGCCATGAGAAAACGCACCGTCACCCTTCTGGCCGCCTGCCTGCTGACTTTTCTTCAGGCCAGGGCAGCCATCGAAAGCCTGCCCGCCGACAAACTGGTGAGCCGGCGGCCACCCGTGGAGCAACGCCTGTTCCGCTCCACGGCAGTGGAAAAAAAGATTGAGGAGGTGAAAAAACGGCTCAAGGGCAGGGCACACCTGGCATGGATGTTCGAGAACTGCTACCCCAACACCCTCGACACCACCGTGCATTACCGAAAGCAGGACAACGGCGACGACGACACCTTTGTCTATACCGGCGACATCCACGCCATGTGGTTGCGCGACTCTGGCGCCCAGGTGTGGCCATACGTGGCGCTGGCCAACGACGACCCGCAACTGAAGGCCATGCTGCGCGGAGTCATCTTGCGCCAGCTGAAATGTATCGTTGAAGACCCTTACGCCAATGCCTTCAACGACGGGCCGACCGGAAGCGAGTGGGAGAGCGACTACACCGACATGAAGCCCGGGCTGCATGAGCGGAAATGGGAAATCGACTCGCTCTGCTTCCCCATCCGCCTGGCATGGCTCTACTGGACGACCACGGGCGACAGCTCCATTTTCGACACTCGGGAATGGCAGGAGGCCGTGGCGGCCATTTTGAGGACTTTCCGCGAGCAACAACGCAAGGAGGGCAACGGCCCTTACCGCTTCATGCGAAAGACAGAGCGGGCGCTCGACACCGTGCAGAACGACGGATACGGACATCCCGTGAGGCCCTGCGGACTCATAGCGTCGATGTTCAGACCGTCGGACGATGCCTGCACATTTCCCTTCCTTATTCCTTCCAACCTCTTTGCCGTGAGCATCTTGCGTAAACTGGCCGTCATGGACAGCCGGTTCTCACAAGAGAGCAAAGCCCTGGCCGACGAGGTGGAGGCCGCCGTTTTCAAATACGGCATTGCCGACCATCCAAAGTACGGGCGCATCTTTGCCTACGAGGTGGACGGGTTTGGCAACCACCTGTTCATGGACGATGCCAATGTGCCGAGCCTGCTGTCGCTGCCCTATATCGCCGACATCAGCAGGGACGACCCCGTTTACCAGAACACGCGGCGCTTCGTGCTCAGCACCGACAATCCTTATTTCTTCCGAGGCACGGCGGCAGAGGGCATCGGCGGACCGCACATCGGACCAGGTTACATCTGGCCCATGAGCATCATTATGAGGGCGCTGACGGCCAACAACAGGGCGGAAAAGGAACAATGCCTGAGGTGGTTGGAAAACACCGACGGGGGGACGGGATTCATGCACGAGAGCTTTTGGCAGGACAACCCCGCACGGTTCACGCGAAAATGGTTCGCGTGGGCCAACTCTCTTTTCGGTGAACTGGTCGTCAACATGGCCGATGAAGGGTTTTTTAGTGAAGAGTGAAAAGTGAAGAGTGAAAAATTTGCTGCCGCCATTTTTTAAGTGAAGAGTGAAAAGTGAAAAATGAAGAGTGAAAAAGTGAAAAGGTGAATAATTGAAAAAGGCTGCGCCATCAGTAATGTCTAAACTCCTAAACTCCTAAACTCCTAAACTCCATAAAATAATATAACCATCTTAAAAAAATAAATATGGAAAAACTGATTATCAATTCTTACGATGAGTTTGCCAGCCACCTGGGCGAAGAACTCGGGCACTCCGACTGGCTTGAAGTGGACCAGGAGCGCATCAACCTGTTTGCCGATGCCACCCTCGACCACCAGTGGATTCACGTCGATGTGGAGCGTGCCCAGCGCGAAAGCCAGTACAAGAGCACCATTGCCCACGGCTATCTCACCCTCTCGTTGTTGCCGTATCTTTGGAACCAAATTATCGACGTGCGTAACATCAAGATGCAGGTGAACTACGGCATGGACCAGATGCGCTTCGGCCTGCCCGTCGTCACCGGCAGCCGCATTCGCCTGGTCACCAAGCTCCACAACATTGCCGACCTGCGCGGCATCTGCAGGGCTGAAATAAAGTTCACCATCGAGATAGAGGGGCAGCGAAGGCCGGCCCTCGAGGGCATCGCCTCCTTCCTCTATTATTTCAATAAACCGTAATTGGAATTAGGAATGAGGAATGAGGAGTTAGGAATGAGGAATTAGGAGTTGGGAATGAATGCCGACAATCAGATGGCGGCAGCAAATTTTTCACTTTTCACTCTTCACTTTTCACTTAAAAAGGCTCTTCACTTCAAAATCTCTTCACATTTTATTAGTTTTAATTTGTGGAAATAATTAGTTATAATTCGTTCAAATTTGTTTCAAAGAAAAGACCAATTAGTTTAGAGTTTTTAGTTACGACTTATTTCGTCGCCAATTTTTCATTCTTAAACCGCTCGCGCAGCCTATCATCGAAGTCCTGCGGCCTCCCGTCGGTCCTGAACACCTTTTTCATCAAGGAGCGGCGTTTCTTGGCTATAAAGGCGTAATTCCTCATCATGATGTTTGCGATGGCCGACGGAGTGAAGTCGAGCAAGAGCAGCAGGCAGATGTCGTATTCCTCATCGCTCAGCCGGAATTTGTTGCGCAGCAGGGTCCTCAATGTCGGGTTCTCCGCCTCCATGGCGGCATGGAGCTGCTGCCATTCGTCGTCGGTGAGACTGTCTGAAGGATGCTCCACCGCGCGGCATACCTTTGCGTAGATGTCGGTGCTGAAGACATTGTTGAAGACAGGGGCGGCCACCGGCTGTGCCGCCTCATATTGTTCTATGCGCCTGTGCATCAATGCCGCCAAGGCCTTCTTTTCCTCTATCTCCGTTTCCATGTCGCCGAGTGCGCGTTGAAGATCGCGGATGCTCGACTCCCGGCTGTGCAGTTGTCCGCGCAGCTCTTTCATCTTGTCGTTCTTCAAAGCTAACGACCGTTTTTTGTTCTCAAGGTCATGCGACATCATGCCCACCTGCTCTTGGTATGCTCTTGTTGTTTCCTCATACTTTTTCTCCAGGCTTGACAGCTGTTTGAGCGTGGTGTCCAATTCTCGACGGTCGGCCAAGTACATGTCGCGCATGGCGGAAAGCTCGGCCTTTTTGTTTTTGAGCCTGCGCCGGATTTTCCAGAACAGGAGGGCCAGGACAGCCAGGAGTACCAGGAACCCTGTCAGGAGAATGGCGAGGCGTTTCTCGGCACGTTCCTTCTTGACCTGGCTGGCCTGTGCCTGCATCACGCTGCGCGTGTAGTCGTATTCGGCTTTCATCTGACGCATGCCGTCAGCCTCCGCGCGGCTGTAGGCTGAGTCGTTCAGCTGCCCCGACAGGCGCAGGTACTTTGCCACAGAGTCGTTCTGTCCCCTAACCTCATACGCTTTTGCGAGGCCCTCGCAAGCCGCTATATGGTCGTTCAAATCCAGGCCGTCGCGCTGCAGGCGGCGGAAATAAATCTCCGCGGAATCCGGCTTGTGGACGGCCATGTAGTACATGCCCTTGTTGTAATAATAGATTTCATGGCCATGGACAGCAGTGCCGTCAGGGTTGACATACCCTGAGCTGTCCTCATAAACAGCGAGAAACTGCCGCGCCCTCTCAATCTGACCTAATGACAAAACTATGCTCACACTGGCTCCCATAATCATGGCAGCATAATCGTTTTTGCCAATCTCCTTGAAGTAACGTATTTCTTTTTCGTGGATGGCCAAGGCTGTATCAACATGGTGCAGAAGATAATAGGAAGCTGCTCGCAGATTAGAATAAACATGTGCATTCATAGTGTCTTTGTCTTTCAGGCTATATCGTTCAGCGGTTTCAAGAGCCTCAATATCATAGCGCTTGAGATTTTTAATCCTATAAATCGTATGCATTTGACCATAGACACGTGAGAGAAGGCCGAAGTCTGCATCTGCTTGGGTGGTGTCGGCCTTGGCCACGGCTTCGAGGTATGCCTGCAAGGCGGCGGGACTCTCACCCATGTCTGCGTATGCACGGCCAAGCAGGTAATGGGCA